>Ga0187892_10006964_pt1 | contig 16417 bp, 18 predicted proteins | sample MA1701073metaG_FD_139345 | JGI IMG/M metagenome (GOLD analysis project Ga0187892, IMG submission 139345) | Bio-ooze microbial communities from a basaltic lava cave in the Kipuka Kanohina Cave System on the Island of Hawaii, USA - MA170107-3 metaG ... | reverse complement strand
CTCGAACTGATTCCCGCGGCGCTCGCCGGGCAGATCTCCGCGCGACTGCCGATTCCGACCATCGGTATCGGCGCGGGGCGCGACTGCGGCGGGCAGGTGCTCGTGCTGTACGACATGCTCGACATTTTCCCCGGCAAGAAGCCCCGCTTCGTGCGCAACTTCATGCTCGGGCAGGCCAGCATCGGAGACGCGATTTCGGCGTACGTGCGCGCGGTCAAGGACCGCTCGTTTCCGGGCGCAGAGCACGCTCACTGAGACAACCGATGAAAGTCGTTCAGACCGTTGAAGAGCTGCGCGATCAGTTGCGCGGCCAGTTGCGCGTTTCCTTTGTGCCGACGATGGGCAACCTGCACGCAGCGCATCTGTCGCTGATGTCGATGGCGCGGCGGCACGGCGATCCAGTGGTAGCGTCGATTTTCGTCAACCGGCTCCAGTTCGGGCCGAACGAGGACTTCGACAAATACCCGCGCACCCTGCAGGACGACATCGACAAGCTGCAGAAGCGAAACGATGTGTACGTGCTCTTTGCGCCGAACGAAGCCGAGATGTACCCAGAACCGCAGAACTACCGCGTCAGTCCGCCGCATGATCTCGGCGACATTCTGGAAGGCGAGTTTCGCCCGGGATTTTTCGTCGGCGTCACGACCGTCGTTCTGAAACTTTTTTCCTGCGTGCAGCCGCGCGTGGCGGTATTCGGCAAGAAGGACTATCAGCAGCTGATGATCGTGCGCAACATGTGCCGCCAGTTTGCGCTGCCGACCGAGATCGTGCCGCACGAAACGGTGCGCGATACCGATGGCCTTGCGCTGTCGTCGCGCAATCGATTCCTGTCCGCATCCGAACGGCTGGAAGCGCCGCGCCTTTACCGCGTTCTGAACCAGGTGCGCGACCGGCTGCGCGCCGGCGAGCACGACCTTGCCGCGGTGGAATTCGACGCGCAGCAGGAACTGACCGCCGGCAACTGGAAGCTCGACTACGTTTCTGTGCGACGCCAGCGCGATTTAAAACCGCCCGGGACAGAGGAAGTGCGCGCGGGCGAGCCGCTGGTCGCGCTTGCCGCGGCCAAGCTGGGCACGACACGGTTGATCGACAATCTTGAGATATAGGTTGGTTAGAGATGGTTGGGGACAGAGCTCTGCGCGCTACGCGCTTCGAGGTCTGTCCCGCAAGGAGTGGACCAAACGGACCGGCTTGCGATCCGAGGCGAGCGCGAGCTGACGCAGCAGCGCGTTCAGCGGCACCGGGTGCGCGATCGCGTAGCCCTGCGCGTAGTCGATGCCGATTGTCGACAGCTCGGCAACGATGGCCTCGTTCTCCACCCACTCGGCAATCGTGCGCAATCCCATCACGCGGCCGACGTTGTGGATCGACGCCACCATCGCGCGGTCGACCAGGTCGACGTGCATGTCTTTGACAAAGTTGCCGTCGATCTTCAGAAAGTCGACCGGCAGATTGCGCAGATAGGCGAACGACGACATGCCGCTGCCGAAGTCGTCGAGTGCCAGATGACAGCCGAGCGCCTTTAAGTCGCGCATCAGGCGGCTGGCGCCGGCGAGATTGCTTACCGCCGCGGTCTCGGTCAGCTCGAAACAGATGCGCTCGGGTGGCAGGCGCGCGGCGTCGAGATGCCGCTTGACCAGCGGCAGCAGCCCGGGGTCCGCCAGCGAACTACCCGACAAATTGACAACAAAGATCGGCAGGCTGCCCCCTTCGCGGACAAACGCGCCCAACTCGGAGAACGTGCGCTCGATCACCCACGCATCGACGCGATTCATCATGCCGTAGCGCTCGGCGGCCGGGATAAACGCCATCGGCAACACCAGAGCGCCGCGCTCGTCGACCAGGCGCAACAGAATTTCATAGCGACTGTCGTCGCGTCCCGCGGCAAGCGGCCGGATTTCCTGCGCGTGCAGCTCAAAGCTGCCGATTTCAAGCGCCCGCGCGACGCGAGTGACCCATTCCATTTCGCCCGTGCGTGCCTGCACCTGGCTGTCATCCGGCCGGTAAACGGTGACCCGGTTCCGGCCTGCGTCCTTCGACAGATAACACGCGCTATCGGCTGCGGCCAGCACGTCCGCCACCGAACGCAGGTTCGCTTCGAGCGCGACCGCGCCAACGCTGGCAGAAACGACGAAGCTACGGTCGCGCCATGCGAAGCGCAGATCGGCCAGATCCGAGCAGATTTTCTCCGCGATCTTGAGTCCGTCCGCAAGCAGGCAGTCGGCCAGCAGCACACCGAATTCGTCGCCGCCCAGACGCGCGAGCAGGTCGGTGCCGCGCAATATATCGTCGACCCGTTCGGCGACCTGGCGAATGAGTTCGTCGCCGGCCGGATGCCCGCAGGTGTCGTTGACGACTTTGAACTGATCCAGGTCTAAGTAAAGGACCGTGAAATGACGACCGCTTGCCACGTACTGGGCTAGCGCGGCTTGCAGGCGCGTTTCGAATTCGCGCCGGTTGGCGAGTCCCGTCAGCGAGTCGTGCGTGGCCTGATGCAGAAGCTGTTCGGACAGGGCGCGCTCCTGACTTACGTCGCGGAAAGCGGCAACCACGCCGGCGATGCGGCCCTCGCGATCGTGGATCGGGGCGATCGACTCGTCGACCGGCACGAGCTTGCCGTCGCGTCGTATTAGCACCGCGTCGACGAACGGCTCGATCGCTCCGCCGTGGTTCAGCAGGTGCATCACGTGCGCCCCCAGCGGTTCGCTTCCCTCCTGATCGATCAGCCGGAAAACCGTATGCAACAACTGCCCTTTCGCCGCCGACTGCGTCCAGCCTGTAATGGTCGCGGCTGCCGCATTCAGGTATTCGACGCGACCCGCGTCGTCCGTCGAAATAACGCCGTCGCGGATCGAACCCAAGGTCACCTGCGCGCGCTCGCGCTCCGCCGCGCGTCCGGATTCGCTCGCCAGTAACGCCTGCTCGACGCGTTCGCTCTGGCGCAGCATCGATTGCGAAATCAATGCGCCCACGACTAGAAACAGCGCCGCGGCCGCGGTCAGCGTCCACAACAACAGCGTCGTCACCAGCCGCGAGACGTCGCCGAGCGTCGCCGAAAATTCGTCTTCCAGCGGCCGCAGTTCGCGGTTCACACGCTCCACCTCGCCGAGCAACTCGGACAGGCGCGCTTGGTTGGGATCTCCGGACTGGATTTCGGCATGAATCTGCTTTGCTGCGCCGTCAAGCTGTGCGATCAACCGGTCGCCTTCAGTCCACACCGCGATCGCCCTTTTCATGAACGGCACTTCGCTCGCGCTGCGAAAGAGCCAGATCATCGGCATCACGTCGTCGGCATGGTTGCGACCGGCGAGGAAGCCGTCGCGCGCCACCGCGAATTCGGCTTGTGGCTTCTGCAGCTCGATGCGGGCGGTATGGTCGCCCAGCGGAACGGCCAGCGCCTCGCGATAGCGTGCGTAGTCGGTCGGATCGTGCAGGCGCGCGTAACGGGTCAGGTGCATGACCGCGTCTTTCTGCCCCTTGGACCACAGGCCTTCGCCACCGACGTATGCGCGCACGGCGGACAGGATTTCCATGCAGCCGATCGACAGCCCAAGCATCAGCACCATGATCACGAAAAATGGCCATGTGATGCGGATGAACTTCGCTGTCAGAAAGCGGGGCACGCTACCGGCTCCGACTGCAATACCGGATGAACGATCCACTGGCCTCGCGCGCTGATCATTGACGCCGGAATTGCGCGGGCCGTGCCCCTTATCCCATGGTTTGTCAGGGTTGTCACCATCGCCCGGCCGGGCAACCAGCCGCTTCGGCATAATCCGCCGCCCGGCCGGAGTCAAAATCCCGCGGGTGGTGGAACAGGCAATGCCGGGATGGCGGAACTGGTAGACGCACGGGACTCACAACCTCCCGGCTTTATCGGGAGGTTGCGGCGAAGGCTAACTTCGCGAAGCGAAGTTAAGACGGCGTTAGCCGCCGGCCGCAGTCAAAATCCCGCGGGTGGTGGAACAGGCAATGCCGGGATGGCGGAACTGGTAGACGCACGGGACTCAAAATCCCGCGGTAGCAATACCGTGAGAGTTCGATTCTCTCTCCCGGCACCACTTTTGATCGAAGCTGCGTTTACCGCGGGATTTTGTTGCAGGCTAACGTCGGTGAAACCGACGTTAAGCTCGCGTAGCACGCGGCCGGAAACAAAACTGCGAAGGCGAAGCCGGAGCAATTCCTGTTCGGTAGCAATACCGTGAGAGTTCGATTCTCTCTCCCGGCACCACTTTTGATCGAAGCTGCGTTTACCGCGGGATTTCGTTGCAGGCTAACGTCGGTGAAACCGACGTTAAGCTCGCGTAGCGCGCGGCCGGAAACAAAACTGCGAAGGCGAAGCCGGAGCAATTCCTGTTCGGTAGCAATACCGTGAGAGTTCGATTCTCTCTCCCGGCGCCACAGAGTTGATTTCCGTTTTCAGTCATGGCCGGTACAGCCGTGCGCGAACTATCCACCTCCGACTTCGACTATCCGTTGCCGCGCGAGCTGGTCGCGCAGCGTCCGTTGCCCGATCGGGCGGCGAGCCGGTTGCTGCACGTTGGCCACGATCGTTTGACCGACAGCGTGTTCGCGGATCTGGAGACGCTGCTTGCACCGGACGACCTCCTGGTCTGTAACGACACGCGCGTGATCAAGGCCCGATTGCTCGGGCGCAAGCCGAGCGGCGGCCGGGTTGAACTGCTGGTCGAACGCATCGTTTCGCCGTCACGTGCGCTGGCGCTGGTACGAACCAGCCATACACCGAAGCTAGGGCAGCGGTTCGTTTTCGGTGAAGGCCCGGATCAACTCTCCGCAGTCGTGCGCGGCCGGGATGCGGATTTTTTTGATCTGGAATTCGACCGGGACGTAGCCGCTGCGCTCGATCGACTGGGCGCCGTGCCGCTGCCGCCTTACATCGAACACAACGCCGATCCGAGCGACGCCGAGCGCTACCAAACCGTCTACGCGCGGGAATCGGGCGCGGTCGCCGCGCCGACCGCCGGATTGCATTTCACCGAAGCCTTGCTGGCGCGACTGCGTGCGCGCGGCAACGAGTTAGTGAACGTAACCTTGCACATCGGCGCCGGCACGTTTCAGCCGGTCCGCACCGAGCGGCTTGCCGATCACGCGATGCACAGCGAGGTGTTTCGCATCTCCCCGCCAGCTGCCGCCGCGGTCAATGCTGCGCGGGCGGCGGGTCGCCGCATCGTTGCTGTCGGCACCACCAGCGTCCGCGCGCTCGAGTCCGCGGCGTGCGACGGCACCGTCCAGCCCGGCAGCGACGAGACGGCGCTTTTCATTACGCCGGGATTTCGCTTCCGCATTGTCGACCGGCTGTTGACCAATTTTCATCTGCCGCGCTCCACGCTGCTGATGCTGGTGTCGGCATTCGCCGGCATTGAGCAGATCCGCCACGCGTACGCGCACGCGATAACGCATCGCTACCGGTTCTTCAGTTACGGCGACGCGATGTTGCTGGAGCGCGGAGAATGAGCCTGCGGTTCGAAGTGATGGCGAGCGACGGCGCGGCGCGCCGCGGCCGCCTTGCGCTTCGCAGCGGCAGCGCCGACACACCGGTCTTTATGCCCGTGGGCACCTACGGCACCGTAAAAAGCATGGCGCCGCACGAGCTTGAAGCGCTCGGCGTGCAACTCGTTCTCGGTAACACGTTTCATTTGTGGCTGCGGCCGGGGACCGATGTGATCGCAAAACACGGCGGCCTACATCGCTTCATGGGCTGGTCGCGACCACTTCTCACCGACTCCGGCGGATTTCAGGTCTTTTCGCTTGGCCCGCTGCGCAAGGTCGCAGAAGATGGCGTGCGCTTCGCCTCTCCGATCAACGGCGACCGGCTGATGCTGACGCCGGAGGAATCGATGCGCATTCAAGCGGCGCTCAATGCGGACATCGCGATGGTGTTCGATGAGTGCACGCCGTATGCCATCGACGGCCGGCCCGCAACCGTTGACGAAGCCGCCGATTCGATGCGGCTGTCACTGCGTTGGGCACAGCGCTGCCGGGAGGAGTTCGATCGGTTGCGCAACCGCAACGCGCTCTTCGGCATCGTGCAGGGTGGAATGTTCGAGCCGCTGCGCGACGAATCGACGGCAGCACTGATCGACATCGGCTTCGACGGATACGCGATCGGGGGCCTGTCGGTGGGCGAACCAAAGGAGGAGATGCGGCGCGTCGTCGAACACGTCGCGCCGCGTTTGCCGCAGCACAGTCCGCGCTATCTGATGGGCGTCGGCACGCCGGAAGATTTGTTGCACGCGATCGGCGCCGGCATCGACATGTTCGACTGCGTGCTGCCCACGCGCAATGCGCGCAACGGCTGGCTGTACACGAAGCGCGGCGACGTGAAGATCCGCAACAGCCGGTACAAGGACGATGTGCGCCCGCTCGACGAGGATTGCTCCTGCCTCACGTGCATGGGGTTCTCGCGCGCTTATCTGCATCACCTGCAACGCGCGAACGAAATACTCGGCGCGCGGCTAAACACGGTTCATAACCTGCACTACTTTCTCGATCTGATGCGGCAGGCGCGCGCGGCGATCGAGCAAAGGAGGTTCGATACGTTTGCGCGGGAAACCATCAACTTGCGGGACAGACCGCGCGAAGCGCGCTCTGTCCCCAACCACATCTAGCGCTGCGGGCGGAGGGAGTCGCGTAGTTTTCGGGCTGCGCGCTCTGCGCCTGGGCGTGGGCACGCACGCCATCACCAGCAATCAAGTCAAGTCCATCAGGCGTCGAACGCTTTGCGAAGCCGCATGAGGCCCTGGTCGATTTGGCCGCTGGCAATGGCGCCATAGCCGAGCACAACTCCGGACCGAACGTCGCCGCCGACGGCGAACATCGACAACGGGTAACACTCCACGCCAGCCGCGGTCGCTCGCTCGAGGATGTAGCTGATCCGATCGGGCGATACCTCGAGGGCGAGAGCGGCGAGATGCAGGCCGACCGATGAGGGCACCATCTCCATTACATCGGCGAATGACCGCTTCAGGATGTGCACGATCAGCCGGTGCCGAGCTTCATACGCCGTCCGCATCCGCCGAATGTGGCGAGCGAACCTGCCACTCGCCAGGAATTGGGCCATGGCTGCCTGGGTGGCGACCGGGGAGTGCCAATCGGCCAGGTACTTTGCGGCTTTCAGCGCTCGTCGAAGGGACACTGGGGCAACGAGGAAGCCGAGGCGCAGCGTGGGCAGCATCGACTTGGAGAACGAGCCGACATAGATCACCCGCCCGTGCGCGTCCAGCATGTGTAGCGGCTCGATGGGCCGGCCGCCGAATCGGAACTCGCAGTCATAGTCGTCCTCGATGATGGCGCCGCCAGTTTGGTTCGCCCACTCGAGCAGGCCGATTCGACGGCGCAGCGACATCGACAAACCGAGCGGGAACTGGTGCGACGGCGAGACGTAGACCAAGCGTGTCTCAGGGGGGATGGCGTCGACGACCAGTCCCTCGCCGTCAACGGGCACTCCCTCCACGCGCAGGCCGAGCGACGCGAGGAGTCGCCGCGGCGGACCGTAGCCCGGATCCTCGACGGCTACTCGTTCGCCGGGTGCGACGAGGACCCGCGCGACGAGGTCGATCGCCTGTTGGGTACCGTTCGTGACGACAACGTCGTCGGCATCGGCATGGACGCCCCGGGAAATCCCGACATGGCGGGCGATCGCCGCGCGCAGGCCGGGATGACCGGCGGGGTCGCCGTACGTGCCACCTCCGACCGAGATCGGCCGGAACTCGCGAGTGAGCAGGCGGCGCCAGGTTTCGTACGGAAACAGGCTCGAGTCGGGGATGCCCGGTCGAAAGTCGAACTCTGCCGGGCGCCGCAGTTCCATCGGCAGGGGCACGCCGTCCCAGATTCGTTGTGGTCGCAGTGCCCCGCCGCGCGGCTTGCGACGTCCGCACTCCGGCGCGAGGTAGCGACTCACGAAGGTGCCAGATCCCATCCGCGCGGTCGCGAAGCCCTCTCCGATCAGGCGGTCGTATGCGACGCCGACCGTCGTTCGCGAGACGCTCAGGCGGGTGGCAAGCTCGCGGGTCGGTGGCAGCGGCTCACCGCCGCGTAGTCGACCGTCGAGGACAGCGGCCCGGAGCTGTCGGTAGATCTCGCCGGCCAGATCGCGCCGGCCGACGAGGCTGACATGCACTTCCACGGAGCGAGTCTAGGGCTCGAGATTGGACTGGTCCAATTTGTTCCCGTTGGCTCTCGAACCATACCGATTCCAAGGTTAGAGTCGAGACCATAGGAGGACAGCCGCATGCGCCTCATCCGTTTCCGCCCCATCCGCAGCCTGTTTGTTGTGGGAGTAATCGCTGTGGTATTGAGCAGCGTGTCCGCCGCCGTGGCGGCTGATTCGACTCGCGCCGCGGGCTGCGCGCGCCAGTTCGAGGAGGCCCAGCGGATTGACATGGAGTCGTTCCGCGACTACGACGCTGAAGCTTTCCGGGCTGTCCATCACCCGGACGCCGTTACTGTCTTCGCGAGCGGAGCCGTCCGTTACGGGATCGACTCGATCATGACCGCCCTGGCACCCCATTTCGCGAACCGCGAGGCGATCTGGGCCTGGACTGAGCTGTACCGCGTGGTCGACCGCTGCAAGTCGGCCTTCATCCTCTATGACACGACCTACGATATCCCGTCAATCGGGTTCCACCAGCGCGCCCTGATCGGAGTCACCTTCACGCATCAGGGCAACAAGTGGCTGGCGATCGCCGACCAGGGAACGTTGCTGAAATAGTGCGACGCTGGTCGACGCGCATGCCGTTGAACAAGGGGCTCACCGTGACGAGGAGGTTGCCCGCCGGCCGAGCGCTCGCGGGAATTGATGCCCGTGCTCACCCTTACATTCCTCTTCATTCCCCTGGCGTGCGCACTCGCCTTGGTGAGTCTCGGTGGCGGCTTCTACGAGTTCAGCGTCGTCGATCCATTCTGGCCAAGCCGACCAGAAATCATTCAGCCTGACCGCGGCGGCATCTCCAGGCGGCGGTTCTGGATCCCGGCGCATGTCGCCTTCGAGCTGATGCTCGTTGCCTCACTCATTTCCGCGTGGTCACACCCAGACGTGCGGACGTGGCTGTGGGTCGGCCTCGCCAGCCATGCGGTGATGCGCATCTGGTCGGCTTTCGACTTCATTCCGAAGGCTCTGGCGTTCGAGCGTGCCGATCCGGCGACGATCGAGGAACACGCGGCGCGCCGGTGGACACGCCGCAGCCGCTGGCGCATGCCCCTCGACCTGGTGACGTGCGCGGCGCTGCTCATGGCCTTCGCCGCAGCAGCGAGACTTGCGTAGCCGCGAACGGGACGACCGAACATTGCATGCAGGACCTTGCCCAGGAGGCTACAAGGCCGGCCGTCACTCTGATAACAACCAGTCACCTGGAAGTAAAAGCGCACATGAGCCGACTGAGCGCCGGCGGCGACATGAAGCATGCGAAACAGGACCAACGTGCCGCGCAAAAACTCCTGCGCAAGTTGTCGATTCGACGCCACTTCATTCGTCTTAGAGATAGACCCTTCGCAAACTCCGCGGCGTCTTAACCCACTCAACGTTTTGATGGATAGAAGGAGCAACGATCATGACCAAACCAGCAGTCAAGCCGATTCCCGACGGAATGCATTCTTTGACCCCTCACTTGATTTGCGCGGGCGCCGCCGACGCTATCGAGTTCTATGTAAAGGCGTTCAATGCCGTCGAACTGGCGCGTTTGCCGGGTCCTCAAGGCAAACTGATGCACGCGATAGTTCGGATTGGCGACTCAGCGCTCATGCTGGTCGACGAGAATCCCCAGTGGGGCTTGCTCGGACCGAAGTTGCTGAAGGGGTCACCAGTCGCCGTCCATCTTTACGTCGAGGACGCCGACGCCGCCGTGGCGCAGGCCGTTGCCGCCGGCGCGAGAGTCACGATGCCGCTCGCAGACATGTTCTGGGGTGACCGGTATGCGCAGCTCGAGGATCCGTTTGGCCATCGGTGGTCGGTGGCGACCCACACTCGTGATGTGAGCCCAGAAGAAGCGCAGCGGGCGATGTCCAAGATCGGCGGCTAGATGCGGGGGCCAGGCCAATTCGGCTCAAGGAGCGACAGACAATGACTCGTATGAGGAATCTGATTAAACCGGCGGCCTGGATCGTCTACGTCGTTATCGTCTTCGAGATCCTCTTCATGATTAGCCCCTTCGCGATCTACTTTTACTCAGCCTATGGTCCAACACTTAATTTTCTGCACCAGTGGCCAGGCACGACGTGGATGACCCAGTTTTACCTTCCCCACTTCACAGAAACGACAAGCCCGCTACTCAACGCCGCGCACGTCATCGGGATGCTGCTCATCCTCGGTGGACTGGGCGTGTTTTTCGCAGGGGCAATTCCGATCTACTGGAGCAAATTCCGTAAGGGTGGCGCAGTGACCGGCGGGCTCTATTCCTTCATTCGACATCCGCAGTATGTCGGACTTGCGATCACTGGTGTGGGTGCAGCACTTGTTTGGCCACGTTTTCTTGTCCTGGTCACGCTGGTGGTGATGATTCTCCTGTACACGCTGTTAGCGGAATCGGAGGAACAACGATGCGTAGATCGGTACGGTGACGCTTATCGCGAATATCAGCGGCGCACCGGCCGATTTCTTCCCAAGCGGATCGGCGACCAGCTTCCACGGATTGTGCCGGCATCGGGTGCAGGCCGCGTAATGGTGCTGTCGTTGCTCGTCCTTTCTTCGATCGCCGTCGCCGTCGGCGCCGGAATCCTATCGCGCGATTGGTCGCTCACGCGCATTTCCGCCATGTACGAGGAAGACACTGCGGTCATCTCCACCGCGTACATCGGCGATAAAGACCTTGAAAGGTCATACCGGATCGCGCGGTCTGACCCGCGCGTTCAGCAACTGCTTGAGCAGACAGGTGAAGGACGCTTCATTGTCTATGTGGTGCCGAGCGAATGGTTTCTGCCGGATCTGCCGCTCGACAAGGATCCGCCCGGAGGTCATAACGTGCCATCGGATTTTGATCACTCGCGTTTCAAGGTGCTGTTCACTCGGGCGCGATTTCACGGAAGCGCTCCATCTGGTGCCGATATCGTGAAGCGGGCCTATGGCCGCGATCCTCTCATCATTGCGTTTGTTGACTTGGGAAAGCTGGCAGTGACTGAAATTGCAAGCCCGCCATCTCATGTCAAATGGGGCGACATTTCAACTCCCATGTTTTAACGGCCAAACGCCTGCGGCGTTTTACGCGGCTGAAGCGGGCTACAAGGGCTTCTCTCCTTTCTGCAAGCGTTTTTTGATCTTTCGTTTTTGATCTTTCGTTTTTTGATCTTTCGTTTTTTGATCTTTCGTTTTTTGATCTTTCGTTTTTTGATCTTTCGTTTTTTGATCTTTCGTTGGCGTGCTGCTCTGCGCGTCAGTGAGGTGGACGGACTGCGGTACTACAAACGGCCATTGGTGCAGCACTCTGCGGCTGCGGGCCCTGATGAACAAGACGCGCGCGGGGGCCTCCATCGTTAGTCGGGATCGAACTCACCCAGAGTTAATCAGGCACTCCCCGCGCAGGTCCGGCAACCTTCTCGCATCAACGCATGGCAGTCACTGCGGACGATGTTCTCCTTTGATCGTCGTGGTGGAAGGAGAAGTTATGAAATTTCGCACCAAGATCCTGCAGGCCGGCAAGACGGCAACGGGAATCGAGTTTCCGGCCAAAGTCGTGGACGCACTAGGAGCAGGCAAGCGACCACCGGTTCGCCTAACGATCAACGGCTACACGTACCGAAGTACCGTGGCGGTGATGGGGGGCAAGTACATGGTCGGAGTCAGCGCAGACGTTCGTGAGGCAGCCGGGGTCGCCGGCGGGGACACGGTCGATGTGGAAGTCGAGTTGGATTCCGCACCGCGCCAGGTAACCGTACCGCCCGAACTCAACAAAGCCCTCGCCCGCAATCCAGCCGCCAAGCGATCTTTCGAGCAGCTGTCCTATAGCAAGAAACGACTCTACACGGTGCCGATCGAGAAGGCCAAGACAGACGAGACTCGACAGCGCCATCTTGACAAGGCGATCAGCGAACTTAGTAAGGAGCGCAACTAGCATGGAAACGAAGATTTCAACCACGTCGACATCGGCAACCATGTTGTGGGCCGGTCGAATTCTCAGTGCACTGGTGATCCTGTTTCTCGTGTTCGACGGCACGATCAAAGTAATGGAGTTGGAGATCGCCACCAAGACGACGGCCCAACTTGGTTATCCAGTGAGCGTTGTTTTCGGCATCGGAGTACTGACGCTCGTGATTGCCGCGCTCTATGCGATTCCGCGCACCTCCGTGCTTGGCGCGGTCCTGCTGACCGGCCTGCTCGGCGGTGCGATTACTACGCATCTGCGCGTCGGTAGCCCGATCTTCACCCACATGCTCTTCCCCTTGTATCTCGGCCTAGCAGCCTGGGGCGGACTCTTGCTGCGCGATGAGGGACTGCGCGCGTTGACATTCCCGTGGAACGCGAGCCGGAGGAAGCGGGGCGACATACGCGTCTAGCTCGCTTCGGCACAAGCACGTGTTGGGCGACCTACACACCAGCGGTGACCCGGCGAGTGGCCGGGCTCGAGAAGGGCGTGCGCCGTGCGTGACGCTGGCCGTTTGCACTTTGCGTGTCGCGGCAGCTCGATGTTTTCAACAACGGTGGTACGTGCGGGTCGAGCATCGTCGCCCATCCAGCGCGCGAGCACGAACTTGGGAGTGACACGGACGGGTGAAGGAGCGGCCGAATGATCATTGTCTCAGGACGAATCTACGTCTCCGCCGGGCGACGTGACGCCTTCCTCTTCTCGGCTCGCGGTTCGGTGGTGGAGGCACGGCGCGCGCAGGGTTGCCGGGACTTCGTCGTCGCAGCGGACCCGATCGAGCTTGACCGCGTTAACGTGTACGAGGAGTGGGACTCCGAAACCGAGCTTGAGGCATTTCGAGGTGGCGGCCCCGGACCGGAACTCATCGCGGCCATAGTGCGCGCGGATGTGTCCCGCCATCACGTCGCTTTCTCGGGTCCCGCCTGATCGCATCCCCTACTTTATGTCCCTCCCTGGGGTGTGCCTGCAGGCTGCTCGACATCGTCTTCCGCAGGCGCGCGCGGCGATCGAGCAAGGGAGGTTCGAGACGTTTGCGTGAGGCGACGGCGCAGCGGGCGGAAGGCCCGCATAGACTGTGGATGGCACGCCACTTGCCGGCTCTTGTCGTGGCAAGCTACGGGCTGCGATTCTGTCTTTGGAGTCCTTCCATGCCTCGACCTATTGAAGCCCTTGCCGACGAAGTGCTGCGGTTGCCCACGGAGGCTCGCTCCAGGCTACTTGATCGCGTCGTCGCCAGCCTCGACGCTGATCGCGCTCGCGACGAGGCTTGGGACGCCCTGGCCGCGCGGCGCGACGCTGAGATCGAATCCGGAGCCAGCGCCGCTGTCTCGGGTCCCGACGTCGTGGCTCGCCTTCACGCCGAGCCGAGTTGAGCTACTCGTTTCATCGAGGAGCCGAGCAAGACCTTACCGAGGCCTTCCGGTTCTACAGGTGAGAGGCCGGCAACAGGCTCGCCCAACGCTTCTTGCGAGAGTTTGAGCGAGTGGTCTCGCTCCTGGAAGAGAGTTCCCCGAGATGGGTACACCGACTGGCGACAGCCGGCGTTCATTTCCGCTCAGTGGGTTTCCCTACTCGGTCATCTACCGGCACGTCGGCCCAGAGATTCGCGTGCTCGTTGTCCGCCATCAGAACCGGGACCCCGACTACGGTGAACAGCGCTCTTGAGCGGACGGATATGGTTGGGGAGAAGTTCGAGGCGTTCTACGTACAGACGCTCAGAACATGGAGAGGACGGTTCATGAACTTTCGCGTCGTGTACCACGCCCAAAAAAGGTGCCTTTCCACGGCGGGTTCGTCTTTCGCTACATCGAGAAGACCATCCATCAGCCGCGGTGGGATCGGTGGTGTTCGGCGTTGTGGCAGCACCATCGGGCCGAGGCGAAGAGGCGCATGCGCGAGGAGGACGTGGCGGATTTCTAGACGAAGCGAACGGACGGATAGAAGCCACAGTTGAGTATGCCTCGCAATTCGCCCGCAAGCGGTCACTCGCTTGTCTGAGGATTGCGCACTGCATAGAAATACGTCATTGACGTATTACGTCAATGACGTATCATGCCGCCCTGGTCAGCTTCGTTGAAACCAGGCTGTTCACCCGGCTTGTCCAGGAATACCTCTCCGACGATGAGTACTCCGGATTGCAGCAGGCGCTGCTGGCTGATCCTGAACTCGGCGCCGTCATTCCTGGTACTGGCGGGTCCGCAAGGTGTGCTGGGGCGTTTCCGGGCGTGGCAAGCGCGGAGGCATTCGAGTCATCTATTTTCTCCGCACCGAGCAGGGCCAGATTTGGATGCTTACCCTCTACCCGAAGAACGTGGCCGAAAACATTCCGGCACACGTTCTGAGAAAGATCAAGGACGAGATCGATGACTAAGGCTGCGGCAAATCGAAACATTGGACTGGAAATTCTTGAGGGTCTGCGCCAACTCAAGCAGGGCGAGACTGGGCGCGTGGTCACTGTTCCATCCGTCGCCGCGATACGCAAGCGCACCGGGCTGTCGCAAGCGAAGTTTGCGGCGCTGCTGGGTGTTTCAGTGCGTACTTTGCAGGAGTGGGAGCAAGGCCGCCGCGCGCCTTCGGGAGCGGCGCGTACTCTGTTAATGGTGGCGGCAAATAACCCGCAGGCGCTGCTTGACGTCGCTTAGCGCTGTGCGACTGACGCGGTGCGGCCAGTAACGACATTCGCCAAGCAATCCAAATAGCCAAAAAGCGGACGTCAACACTTCATGCCGAGACCAATGGGCTATTTGTCGACGGCCCTGATATCACCGAACCCATGCTGCGAGCCGCGCGATTGCTCGGAGAACAGCGCGTTGCGTTTGTGGAATTCAAGCGGCGTCCGCAAGGTCCCAATACGATGCCTAAGAGTGCGCCGCGAAGGATCTACCTCGACTTCGCAGAGGATCTCGCCGGGCCTGAGCTCGCTGAATACGCGCTGAAGAATTGCATGCGGCCGATCGCGAAGTAATACACGCAACATCAGCGAATAGGAGATTCAAACTCGGTTACCTTAGCGGCGGGAGCTATTGGATTGACGGCAAATTCAATCCAATCTCACGCGCGGTACGCATCGCAAGCTCATAACCCGCGTCGGCATGTCGCATCACACCGCTCGCCGGATCATTGAACAACACGCGTTCGATGCGGCGCGCGGCGTCAGCGGTTCCGTCGCACACGATCACCTGCCCGGCGTGCTGCGAGTAGCCGATACCGACTCCGCCGCCGTGATGCACAGACACCCAGGTCGCGCCCGAAGCGACGTTGAGCATCGCGTTCAGCAGCGGCCAGTCGGACACCGCATCCGAGCCATCGCGCATGGATTCGGTTTCTCGATTGGGGCTCGCGACCGAGCCGGTATCGAGATGGTCGCGCCCGATCACGATTGGCGCCTGCAATTCGCCGCGCCGGACCATGTCGTTGAACGCCAGTCCCACGCGATAGCGATCCTTGACGCCAATCCAGCAGATGCGCGCCGGCAGTCCCTGGAACGCGATGCGGGCGCGCGCCATGTCGAGCCAGTGATGCAGATGCGCGTCGTCGGCGATGACCTCCTTCACCTTGGCATCGGTGCGATAAATGTCGTCCGGCTCGCCCGACAACGCGACCCAGCGGAACGGGCCATAGCCGCGGCAAAACAGCGGCCGCACATACGCCGGCACAAATCCGGGGAAGTCGAACGCGTTGGCTACGCCCGCATCGAGCGCCATTTGCCGGATGTTGTTGCCATAGTCGAGCGTCGCGGCGCCGCGCGACTGCAACGCGAGCATTGCCCGCACCTGATTCGCCATCGAGCGCTTGGCCGGCTCGACCACCGATTGCGGGTCCGACTTCTGGCACGCGCGCCAGTCTTGGACTTGCCAGTCCTGCGGCAGATATCCGTGTACCGGGTCGTGCGCGCTGGTTTGATCGGTCACCACATCGGGCGTAACGCCGCGCGCAACGAGTTCCGCGAAAACATCGGCCGCGTTGCCCAGCAGTCCGACCGAGACCGGCGTGCCCTCCGCGCGCGCCGATTCGATATGCGCCAGCGCTTCGTCGAGCGTGTGCGCTTTCGCATCCAGATAGCGCGTCCGCAGACGAAAATCGATGCGCGTCTCGTCACATTCGACCGCCAGCATCGAGAAGCCGGCCATCGTTGCAGCGAGCGGCTGCGCGCCGCCCATGCCGCCGAGGCCGCCGGTAAGGATCCAGCGTCCGCTCGCATCGCCATCGAAGTGCTGCCGGGCAATCGCATAGAACGTCTCGTACGTACCCTGCACGATTCCCTGCGTGCCGATGTAGATCCACGAGCCCGCGGTCATCTGGCCGAACATCATCAGACCCTTGCG
>Ga0187892_10006962_pt1 | contig 16420 bp, 14 predicted proteins | sample MA1701073metaG_FD_139345 | JGI IMG/M metagenome (GOLD analysis project Ga0187892, IMG submission 139345) | Bio-ooze microbial communities from a basaltic lava cave in the Kipuka Kanohina Cave System on the Island of Hawaii, USA - MA170107-3 metaG ... | reverse complement strand
GGTCGGTGTACTTCTGCAAGGAACCCATCGCCCGCTATGACGAACGGACACAACAGCTACACCGCTGACGTGTTACCCATGTTGCCGGTCTACCTGTCACCCATGTCCCCGGCTGTACACAAGCCCTCTTTTGGATCGCACGACCCGCACGCCTAGCCGGTGGAAATCGCCGACTTGAAGGGCCCTCTGTCCCTCCAAAGCCTTCTTCGCACCGCAGCGCCCTCGGCCGTGCCCTACCCCCCACCCGCCGACGCCGCCGGGCGGCCCCACTGCTCCGCCAGGTCCTCGTCCTCGAGCTCCCAGATGCGGCGGTGCAGCTCGGCCGCGAGCTCGGGGTCGGAGAGCAGCACGCGCCGCTCGATGCTGCCGAGCGCGTCCGGACCCTGGGCGAGCGCGCGTTCGAGCCAGCCGCGGCGCTCGCGCTCGATCGAGGGGCGCAGGCGGCGCTCGCCGCGTTGCAGCGTGCAGTGCAGCGCGTTCACGTAGGGATCGACGGCCGCCCGCACGAAGCCGTCGCGCTCCTTCGGCGGCCGCCAGTCGCGCGCCGCGTTCATCTCCACGGCGGCGATGTAGAGATCGCGCAGCTCGCGCGCGGGCGAGGTCTCCTCGGGCGTGAGGAAGAGCCCGCCGCGCCGGGCCGCCTCGCCGAGGCGCACGCGGCTCGTGAGCACCGAGAGCGGCACGGAGAGCACCAGCGCCACGAGCACGGGGGTGAGCCAGAAGAAGTAGGTCGGTGCGATCCAGAGCACGGCCGAGCCCCACGCCAGGGCGACCAGCGCGTCGCGGCCGTGGTGCCGCAAGGCGTCGCGCCACGGCGTCTCGCGGTCTTCGCGGCGCTGCGAGATCCACGGCACCTCGCGCCCCATCAGGTTGAGCAGCACGAAGCGGCTGTGGAAGGCCATGCGGATCGGCGCCAGCAGCGTCGCGAGCACGCTCTCGAGCACCACGCTCGCGAGCAGCTTGCCGGCGCCCCCGTAGTGACGGGCCTCGCCGCGCGCCAGCGCGAACGCGACCGACAGGATCTTCGGCGCGAACAGCAGCACCAGCGTCACGATCACGAGGCCCGCGACCCAGTCGGGACGGAACACGGGCCACTGCGGGAACAGGCCCGGCCCCGAGAAGTAGTCGATGCTGCCGCGCGCGAGCGCCACCGCTTCCCACGTCGAGAGCCCGAGGAAGAGCAGCCAGATCAGCGCCGACACGTACGAGAGCGCGCCCTGCAAGAACACCGCGCGGTGCGCGGCGAAGAAGCCCTCGCGGAACAGCAGGCGCAGGTGCTGCAGGTTGCCCTGACACCAGCGCCGGTCGCGCTGCATCTCCTCGAGCAGCGTGGCCGGCGTCTCCTCCCACGTCCCGGGCAGGTCGTAGGCCAGCCAGAGCGTGTGGCCCGCGCGCGCGAGCAGCGCGGCCTCGACGAAGTCGTGCGACAGGATGTCGCCGCCGAGCGGCGGCTTGCCGGGCAGGCGCGCGAGCCCGCAGTGCTCCATGAACGGCGCCACGCGCAGGATCGCGTTGTGGCCCCAGTACGGCGCGTCGCCGAGCTGCCAGTAGTGCAGGCCCGCCGCGAAGATCGGCGTGTAGAGCGTGCCGGCGAACTGCTGCGCGCGGCCGAACAGCGAGCGGCGCCCGAACGAGCGCGGCACCGTCTGGATCACCGCCACGTCGGGACGCCGCTCCATCAGCGCGACCATGCGCGCGAGCGCGTCGCCCGACATCACCGAGTCGGCATCGAACACGACCATGTAGCGATAGCGGCGGCCCCAGCGCCGGCAGAAGTCGGCCACGTTCCCCGCCTTCTTCGCCGTGCGCACCTTGCGCCGCCGGTAGAAGATGCGGCCCCAGCCGTTCACCTCGCGGCACCAGTCGGCCCAGGCCACCTCCTCCTCGACCACGGTCGAGGCTTCGATGCTGTCGGAGAGCACGAAGAAGTCGAAGTGGCCCAGCGCCCCCGCTCGCTCCAGCGAGCGGTGCAGGGCGCGCAGCCCTGCGAACACCCGCTCGACGGGCTCCTCGCAGATCGGCATGAGGATCGCGGTACGCGCCTCCGGCGCGATCGGCTCCGCACCCGCGGCCTCCCGCGAGATGGCGAAGCGGTCGCCGCGAATCAGCACGAGGCAGCCGGCGATCGCCGTCCAGAAGCCGATCGAGATCCAACCGAACAGCGCGCCGAACACGAGCGCGATCGCCACCTCGAGGCCGGTGCGGCCCTGCTGCGGGAGCACGCTCGCCATGTAGCTGCTGGCCACGGCGGAAGGCGCCAGCACGAGCACCGCCAGCGCGAGGTGGCGCCGGCGCGCCGCACGCACCCACGCGAGGCTGCGGCGCCAGCGCCGCAGCGCCTTCGCATCGGGCCCGGTGGTGTGGGGGACCATGTGGCCGCGCAGCAGCTCGGGCGAGTCGCGCAGTCCGTCGGGCAGAGCCGCGAGGCGGGTGCGCACGCTGCCGGCGCCCGTCAGCATGCGCGCGAGCCGCCAGCGCAGGAAGCCGGCGCGCTCGCTGGTCTCGGCGCCCTGCGGCGCGATCAGGAGCCTGCGCAGGCGCGCGAGCGTGGCGGCGATGGCCCCGGCGCCGGGCTCCCAGTGCGGGTCTGACGCCGCGCCGGCCACGGACTGCCACGCGAACTCCGTGACCTCGCCGGGCGCGGCCTCGAGCGCCGCGAGGTATGCGGTGGCGCGGTCGTGCGCCGCGCGCCAATCGTGGAGGAGCCGCTCGGGCGGTAGCGGAGACGTCTCGCCGGGCGCCGCGTCTCCCTGCCGAAGGGGCTCCGTCACGGCTCGAGCGCGTCCACCCACGTCTCGGTCAGCGTCTGCTCGCCGCGGCGCAGGAACGCGCGCAGGTCCACCGGTGCGCCGCCACGCGGGCGCACCTGGAACACGAGCCGCCAGCCGCCCGTGACGGGATTCTTCTGCACCTGCTGCTCGAGGATCTCGGCGTCGCCGTCCGACGAGCGCGCGCTGACGACGCCTTGCAGCACGATCTCCTCCGAGATGGCCGACAGGCCCGAGCCCTCGAAGTCCACCACGTAGCGCCAGGCGTCCTCGTGCGTGCCGCGGTCGCGCCGGGTCGCCATCGCGCGCCCGCCGGGCGGGAGCGTGCTGTCGTCGCTGTAGAAGCGCAGCTCGTAGCCGAACGAAGCGGGCTCGACGGAGCCCTCCGCCCGCTTCGGGACCCAGTAGGCGACGATGTTGTCGTGCCGCTCCGAGTCGGTCGGGATCTCGACCAGCTCGACGTGCCCCGGCCCCCACTCGCCCTTCGGCGCCACCCACGCGCTCGGCCGCTGCTCCTGGCGGGTCTCGAGGTCCTGGAAGTGGTCGAAGCTGCGGTCGCGCTGGAGCAGGCCGAAGCCCACCGGGCTCGGCGAGTGGAAGGAGGAGATGCGCAGGCGCCGCGGATTCTGGAGCGGGCGCCAGATCCACTCGCCGCTGCGGTCGGCGATCAGGAGGCCGTCGGAGTCGTGGACCTCGGGCCGATAGTCGGCGCCGTGCGCGTCGCCTTCGCCGAAGAAGAACATGCTGGTGAGCGGCCCGAGGCCGACCTTCGCGACCGCGCGGCGGAAGAAGACGCGCGCGTCCACGTCCATCACGGTCTGCACGCCCGGCCGGACCGCGAAGCGGTAGGCGCCCGTCACGCTCGGGCTGTCGAGCAGCGCATAGAGCACGAGCTCGCGCGCACCGTAGCGCGGGCGCTCGAGCCAGAACTCGCGGAAGAACGGGAACTCCTCGCCGGTCGGCAGCGCCGTGTCGAGGCCGAGGCCGCGCGCCGACAGTCCGTAGACGTGCTCCCGGCCGAGTGCGCGGAAGTAGCTCGCGCCGAGGAACACGATCAGCTCGTCCTTGTAGTCGCCGCGCTTCAGCGGGTAGTGCAGGCGGAAGCCGGCGAAGCCGAGCCCCTGCGGCACACGGCTCGCGAACTCGTTCCGGCCATAGTCGAAGAGGTCCGGAGAGAAGGGGACCTCCTTCACGTTCTTGCCGTCGATCTCGTGCACGCGCACCACGCGGTCGTAGTACAGGCCCGGGTGGAAGAACTGCGCCTCGAAGGGAAGCTTGAGATCGCGCCAAAGCGCGCGATCGGTGCGGAAGCGGATGTCTCGCCACTGGTCGTACCCGATCTCGAGCAGCCAGCCCGGCACCTCGCCGCGGGGATCGCGGAAGGGCTGGCTCGCCATGCCGCGCGCCTTCTCGGACACGTTGTCGAGGCCGAAGGCGTGCGCGTTGGCGGCGCCCAGCAGCGCGGCGAGCAGCAGCGAGGTCACGGCGGCTCGCAGCAAGGGAAGGCGGGGCGGCATATCGGGCGAGCGAGGGTAGCGAGCCGGCCCTGTCGCCACAGGGGCGAACGTCACGCTTTCGCGGGGAGCGGATCTGCTATTCGAGCCGGCGTGTCGGAACCGGACCGCACCCATGCCGAGCGCGTCGCCCGGATGCGCGACGCCGCCGCCGTGGCGGAAGGCCCCTGGGCCGCGAAGCGCCGGCTCGCCGCGGCGCTGCGCGGCTTGCTGGCGCACCTGCCGAGCAGCGCAGCGGACGACGCGGAGCTCCTGCGCCTGCTGCCCGTCGTGCAATCCGCCGCCGAACGGCTCGCCGCGTCCGGACGCGCGCCGGCCTCCGAGCGCCCGGTCACCACCTACGCCGGGATGGAGAACTTCCACGACACGGGACCGATGGTCGGGCTGTCGAATCCGATCGCGCCGCCGCTCGAGGCGCGCGTGGACGTCGAGGCCGGGCTGGTGCGGGCGCGTGCGTGCTTCTCGGCGGCGTACGAGGGCGCGCCGGGGCTGCTGCACGGCGGCGTCCTGGCGGCGGCCTTCGACGAGCTGCTCGGCCTCGCGACCGTGTTCTCGGGCGGGGCCGGCATGACGCGCGACCTCCACGTCCGCTACCTGCGGCCGACGCCGATCCTGGCCGAGCTCTCGTTCACGGGGCGTCTCGACCGGACCGAGGGGCGGCGCCTGTTCGTCTCCGCCGAGGTCGAGGCGGACGGGGTCCGCACCGCGGAGGCGCGCGGGGTCTTCACCGCAGTCGGCGGCGAGAAGTTCGAGCAGTTCGCCCGCGAGCGCCGCGAGAAGGAACGCAAGTAGTCGCCCGTCCCGTCGCCGGTTGTGGTGGAATGGGATGAGGAGGACGAGGCATGGGCGAGCTGCACGTTCCGATCACGGGGCTCTATGCGGCACTTCAGGCCTTCGTGGCGATCGCGCTGGTGGTGCCGATCGGCCAGCTGCGCGGGAAGACGAACGTCTCGCTCGGGGCCGGCGGGAATCCTGCGCTCGAGGTGGCGATCCGGCGCCACGCGAACTGGACGGAGCACGTGCCCTTCGCGCTGCTGCTGATCGGGCTGCTCGAGCTGAACGGCGGATCGCCTGGCCTGCTGCACGGGCTCGGGCTCGCGCTGCTCGTCGCGCGGATCCTGCATCCGCTCGGGCTGAAGCACGACAACATGCGCGTGCCGCTCCGCGGCATCGGCTCGATCGGCACGCTGCTGGTCACGCTGATCGCCGCGATCGCGCTGCTGCTGAAGGCGTTCTAGCGGCGCGAGTCAGCCGACGTGGAGGGCGCGGACCGCGTCGAGCGTGTCCGCGTCCTCGGACCGCTTGTCGGGGCGGTAGCGGCGGACGCGCGCGAAGCGGAGCGCCAGCCCGGCCGGGTAGTGGGGGCTCGTCTGCACGCCCGAGAGCGCGACCTCGATCACGAGCTCGGGCCGCACGTACACGGTGGCTTCGTCGCGCCCGATCTCGCGCGTCAAGAGCTCGCGCGTCTGCCAGTCGAGCAGCGCGTCGGTCAGGCCCTTGAAGGTCTTCCCCAGCATCACGAAGCCGCCGCTCGCGGGATCGCGCGCGCCGAGGTGCAGGTTCGAGAGCCAGCCGCGCCGGCGGCCGCTGCCCCACTCGGCCGCGAGCACCACGAGGTCCAGTGTGTGCGCGACCTTGATCTTCTTCCAGGCGCCGCCGCGGCCGCCGGCGTCGTAGGGCGCGACGAGCGACTTCGCCATCAGGCCCTCGTGGCCCGCGGCGAGCGCGACGTCGAGGAACGCCTCGGCGGCCTCCGGGTCGGCCGTGACGAGACGCGGCACGCGCAGCGCCTCGGGCACGGCGCCCGCGAGCGCCGCGAAGCGCTCGCTCGTCGGCCGCGCGATCAGGTCGTCGCCCTCGAGGTGCAGGCAGTCGAAGAAGAACGTCGAGAGCGGCAGCTCCTGGCGCAGCCGCGCCACGTCGAGACGGCGGCCGAAGCGGCGCATCGTCACCTGGAACGGCTCTGGCCGGCCGTCGGCGCGCAGCGCGATCGCCTCGCCGTCGAGCACCGCGCTCCGCGCCGGGATGCGTCGCGCCGCTTCGATCAGCTCGGGCAGGGCGGAGCCCACTTCGTTCAGCCGCCGCGTGAAGATGCGCACGACCTCGCCGTCCTTGTGCACCTGCACGCGCGCGCCGTCGAGCTTCCATTCGAGCGCCGCCTCGCCGAGCTCCGCAACGGCGGCGGCCGCGTCGGCGGCGGGCTGCGCGAGCATCGGGAGGAGAGGGCGGAACAGCTCGAGCCGGAAGCGGTCGAGCGCCGCGGGCCCTTCGGTGAGCGCAGCATGCGCCACGACGCCGAGGTCGCCGCGCACGGCCAGCGCGCGGCGCACCGCCTCGCCCGTCGCGCCCGACGCCTGCGCCACCGCCTCCGCGACGAGCCCGAGCGCCGCACCCTGGCGCAGCCCGCCGCCGAGCCAGTGCGCGAGGAAGCGCTGCTCCTCGGCCGTCGCGCGCGCGAACAGCGCGCCGAGCCGCGACGCGCGTTCGCCGGACGAGCCGCGCCCCGCGAGCGCGCCCAACTCGGCGAGCACGCGCGCCAGCTCGCCGAGCTCGAGCGACGGCATCGCGGCGGCGGGGGTGCTCGCCGCCGCGCCCAACGCGGCCGGTCCGATCCCGAGCCGCTCGTGCGATGCGCCCGAGAGCGCCGCCACGCCGAGCGCGATCTCGCCGGGGGCGAGCGCGCGGAGACACGCGGCGAGACGTGCCACCTTCGCCTTGCGAGAGGACGTCTCGGCCACCGCCGCGGAGCCCTCTACGAGCTCGCGAAGGCGCACGGGGCTACTGCCCGATCTTCAGGTGCAGCACGCCTCCGAAGGTGGAGAAGATCGGGTCGCCGTTGCCCATGAGCTGGAGCGAGAGCTGGATCGGGTTGAAGCGCTGGCTCCGGCCCAGCGTGTAGATCGCGCGCGTCGCGCCCGTGTCCCAGTCGAGCGTTTCGAACGCCCAGACGCCGTCGTGCACGGTGACCCCGAGCAACGTGCGGCTGTCGACGGCGATCGCCGGCGTCGAGCTCGGGTGCGAGAGCTCCGGGCGCGACCAGACCGAGCCGAAGCGCTGCCGCTCCGGATCCCACGCGAACTTCTGCATGCCCGCGGGCGTCACGCCCGGCTGGTTGATCCAGAGCTGGTTGTCGAGATGGAGCGCCATCTGGTTGCTCGGCCGGTTGTTCGTGACGACCGCCCCGTAGCCGAGCGCCACCGGCGAGTTCTCGGAGTACGAGTCGACGAGGTCGTCGCGCCCGAAGTCCACGGGCGCCTGTCCGGCGATGCGGCGCGGGTGGGCGGCATCGATGGCGTCCCAGTCCTCCGGGATCGCATCGCGCCAGTAGAGCACGAGGTTGTTCACGTTCGCGGCATCCGCGATCAGCACGAACTGGTCGCGGTCGCTCTCGAGCCCCAGCAGCGTGGGCGTGGTGCCGCTGCCGCGCGAGCCGCGCAGCGCCACGTCGTTGGCACCCACCTCGTACGGCTCGGACCAGGCCCCGTCCTCCGCACGCCTGCTGAGACCCAGTCCCGTCCAGACCAGCTTGTGCATGCTCTTGTCGGTGACGACGTAGACGCCGCCCTGCTCGTCCACCGCGATGCTGTTCCAGATCCGCTCGCCGGGCAGCGTGTGGTAGACGGCGCGTGCGAAGAAGCGGTCCACCGCGACGACGGTGCCGTCGAGGCTCACCGCGACGAGCGTGCCGTCGAAGAGCAGGTTGAGGCCGACCAGGATGGGCGGCCCGCCGTTCATGTGCGCCGCGTCGAACACGTACTCGCCGCGCTTCACGATCGGCGAGCGCGGGTTGCCCGGCTCGGCGTCCGCGTAGGCGACGATGCGGTCGGGCCCCCCGACGAAGAGGACGCCGTCCTTGTCGACGAGCGCGTAGTACGCGTGCAGCGCCTCGAGCTGGTAGTTACGCCAGTAGGCCGCCTTCTGGCGATAGGCGTCGCCGGCGAACGGCAGCGCGTCGAGCTCCGCGATCCAGCCCTTCATGAAGTCGGCGGAGTGCGCCGGGTACTTCCCGGTCGGCAGCAGCAGCTCGGCGAGCAGCACGAGCCGCAGGTTCTCGTCGAGCCCGAGCTTCCAGATGCGATCCACCTTCGGCACCCAGAACACCGTCGCGCCGCCGGGGTAGGTGACGTCGAGCACCCCGGCCGAGATCGGGCTGCCCCAGAACAGGTCGAGCTCCCCTTCGGCGAGGGCGTGCGACTCGGACGCCGGGCCGCGCACGGCGAAGGCGTCGGTCTTGTAGGTGTCGCAGTGGACGAGCGGGCACAGGCCGTTGGAGAGCATCGGGTTGCGCGGCGCGGGTGCGTCGCGCCCCGCCGCGCTGCCGACGCCCGCGTCGTCGGCGTCCGGCGCTCCGGCACACGCCAGCGCGAAGCCGGCGACGAGAACGGCGAGCAGAATGCGGTCGCGCATGGCGCCTCCGATGCAGCGCGCCGTAGACTGCGATTCTGCGAGCGCCACCGCAATCCCGACCGGGCTTGCAATCCCCTGCGTTCCGGGCGATCCCTACGGCTCGGCTGGCTCCGGAGGGTCCCGTGACGATCCGCTCCTTCCTCGAGACCCACTTCCGTCACTTCAACGCGGCCACGCTGGTGGATGCCGCGCGAGCCTACGCCGCCCACATCGACGGCGGCGGCCGGATGTTCGTGACGCTCGCCGGCGCCATGAGCACGGCCGAGCTCGGGCGCTCGCTCGCCGAGATGATCCGGCGCGGCAAGGTACACGCGATCTGCGCGACCGGCGCGAACCTCGAGGAGGACCTCTTCAACCTCGTGGCCCACGACCACTACGTGCGGCTGGCGAACTACCGGGAGCTGTCGGCGCGCGAAGAGAAGGAGCTCGAGCAGCGCGGGCTCAACCGCGTGACCGACACCTGCATCCCGGAGGTCGAGGCCTTCCGCGCCATCGAGAAGCCGATTCTCGAGCTGTGGCGCCGCGCAGAGGCGGCTGGGCGGCGCCACCTGCCCTACGAGTACCTCTACCAGCTCATCCGCGAGGGCTGGGTGCGCGACCACTACCAGATCGACCCGGCGCGCTCGTGGCTGGTGGCCGCGGCCGAGGCGGACCTGCCGATCTTCGTGCCGGGCTGGGAAGATTCGACGCTCGGCAACATCTTCGTCTCGCACGTGCTCTCGGGGAGCCTGTCGAGCTACGCCACCGTGAAGAGCGGGCTCGAGACGATGGGCGCGCTCGCGGAGTGGTACGTGCGCACCACGATGGGGCGCGGGCTCGCCGAGCTGCCCGAGGTGGAAGGGAAGCACGGCGAGGAGTCGGTGGCGCTGCGCGCGATCCCGCCCTCGCAGGCGGAGCACACCGTCGGCTTCTTCCAGATCGGCGGCGGCATCGCGGGCGACTTCCCGATCTGCGTGGTGCCGATGATCCACCAGGACCTGCGCCGGCCCTGCCCGTACTGGGGCTACTTCTGCCAGATCAGCGACTCGACCACCAGCTACGGGTCCTACTCGGGCGCGGTGCCGAACGAGAAGATCACCTGGGGCAAGCTCGACGTGGACACGCCGCGCTTCGTGATCGAGTCGGATGCCACGATCGTTGCGCCGCTGATCTTCGCGTACGTCCTCGGCTGGTGAGGAGCGAAGAAGCGGGGACGTTCTTTGAGTAGTTGACTCGTCTGCCGAGACTCGCGAGAGCGCTCGGAGGGAAACGAGTCAACTAGTCAAAGAACGTCCCCATCGCGGTTGGGTGGGAGGTGAACGCGCGTGACGCCGCTGATTCTCGAGGTCGCGCTCAACGGCCTCACGTCGCCCGAGAAGAACCGGCACGTGCCGCGCACTCCGGCGGAGCTCCGGGCGGACGCGCTCGCCTGCCTCGACGCGGGCGCCGCCATCCTCCACGCGCACTCGCCCGACATGCGCGCCACCGGCGAGGACGCAGCCCGCGACTATCTGGCCGCGTGGCGGCCGATCCTCGCCGAGCGCCCCGATGCACTCTGGTACCCGACGCTGTGCCAAGCCGCCGGCATGGCGACGATGTGCGCGCACTGGGCGCCGCTCGCGCGCGAGGTGCCGCTGCGAATCGGCGCCTTCGACCCGGGCTCCACCAACCTCGGCGGACCCGGCCCGGACGGCCTGCCGAGCGGCGTGGTGTACGGCGTCTCCTACGACGACGTCCGCACGGGGTTCGAGCGCTGCGAGGCGCTGCGGCTCGGCCCGAGCCTCGGCATCTACGAGCCGGGCGCGCTGCGCACGGTGCTCGCGTGGAAGCGGGCCGGGCGGCTGCCCCGCGGCACGCTGGTGAAGCTCTACTTCGGCGGCGAGTACGGCCTGTTCGCCACGCAGCCGGGCGTCAGCTTCGGCCTCCCGCCTACCGCGCGCGCCCTCGACGCCTATCTCGAGCTGCTCGACGGCTCGGGCCTGCCGTGGTCCGTCTCGGTGTGGGGCGGCGACCTGATGGCAACGCCGGTCGCGCGGCTCGCGGTAGAGCGCGGCGGCCATCTCCACGTCGGCATCGAGGAGTTCTTCTCGCCGGAACGCGAGCCGACCAACCTCGAGCTGGCGCGCGAGGCCGCGGCGCTCGCCGCGTCCGTCGGGCGTCCCCTCGCTTCGCCGGCCGAGGCAGCGAAGCTGCTCGACCTCCCGTAAGGTGCGGGCATGTCGGAAGCCAACAAGGCCGTCGTTCGCAAGCTCTGGTCCACGCTCTACACGAAGAACTGGGATGCGCTCGAGCAGCTCTTCAGCGAAGACGCCTTCTACGAGGACGTGCCGACGCCCGACCCCGGCGCGCGCGGTGCGAAGAACATCGTGACGCGGCTGCGCATCGGCCTCGACGCGATCGAGCGCTTCGAGCACCACGAGCACCGCATCGTCGCCGAGGGCGACTGCGTGATCGTCGAGCACACGGAGGTATGGCACTTCCACACGGGCGAGGTGATGCGGAATCCGTTCGTCACCGTGCACGAGGTGAAGAACGGGCGGATCACGCTCTGGCGCGACTACTGGGACGTCGCCACGATGATGAACGCCGTGCCGAAGTGGTGGGTCGAGCAGATCATGAAGCGCCGCGCCGAGGAGTTCGGCGCGTAGCTCCCGTGCTAGACCGGCCAGGGGCCGAGGAAGAGCACGGAGACGATCAGCATCAGCGCATAGAGCGGGAAGCCGATCGCGCACACCGCGATCGCGCGCAGCGTGCTGGTGTAGTCGAGCGCCTGCCGCACCGCGACCACCATCGCCAACAGCTCCCAGAGCGTGCCCACGACGAAGACGGGGAACGCGAGCGCCGGCACGACCATCGCGATGCGCAGGATCCCCGGCGCGCCGGAGAAGCCGATCGTACGGAGCAGCTGGCCGGGGTCGGCCTCGGTCTCGGCCGTCGGCAGCAGCTTCGTGCCGATGAAGTACGTGGCGTACGCCCACACCCACCAGCCGATCACAGCGACCAGCGCCTGCCAGAAGATCCCCTCGGCGCCGCTGTTCGCGATGCCGCCGACGCCGACGGCCGCGCCCGAGAGCACCACCACCACCAGCGCCTGGCGGTTCGCGCGCGTGTCCGCCTCGACCTCCTCGTACACGTCGGACTGGAGCAGGGCGGCGCGCAGCAGTCGTTCCGGGAAGCTCGCCATGACTCTCCTAGGGTCGCCAGCGCCCGCTCGAGTCCACCCACTGGCGGGTGTTCTCGAGCGTCTCCGGCACGTTCTTCCGGGTGATGCCGTTCTGCAGGAAGCCCGGCACCGCCGGGCTCACGGAGACCTTGGTGCCGAAGCGCGCGAGCGTGCGATCGGGCTCGAGCGCGTGCAGCTCCCAATAGCCCGACACGTGCTGGAGCGTGCTCTCGAAGCTCGGGTCGAGCTCCCACAACATCGTGAGCGTCTCCACGTCGAAGCGGTCCCTGAGCCGATACCCGACCGAGAGGAACGCGATCTTCAGGTGCTGCTCCTCGACGAGCCCATCCGCGCTCCGCTCGACGACCTTCAGCTCCGTCAGCTCGGGCCGGAACTCCTTCTGCCGCTCGCGCTGGAGCAGCAGCTCCCAGACCTTTTCGGGCGGCTGCGCGAACACCACGAGGGCTTCGACCTGGCCTTCCGGCAACCCGTCCGAAGGCAGCAGCACGATGCTCTCTTCGAGCAGCTCCTCCCTGCGCTCCGCGGGCTGCGCGGCGAGGAGCGCCTGCGCCGAGGCCGGGCGATTCGTCGGCAGCGCGGCCTGCGCCGAGCCGACGGCCGGCGGGCCGGCCCACAGCGCGAGCGCCACGATCGTCCATCGCCATCTCATGGGGAGCTACGTTGCCTCCGGTCGCGCTGCGGGGTCAACCCTCGAATCGGGGATTCGATGGTATGGTGGGGCCGCTTCGGAGGTCGCACCGGATGATCCGCCACTCGTCGCTCCTGCTGCTCGCCGTCCTGCTCGCCCATCCCGCGCTCGCCACGCCGCCGGCCGAGATGTCCGCGCAGGAGATCCAGATGTGCGTGCAGAAAAACTTCCCGAGCGACTCGATGGTGCAGACCGTGAAGATGGTGAGCACCGATCGGTTGGGCGTGGAGCGCGTGCTCGAGGCCGAGATGTTCTGGCAGAAGGCCGCCGAGACGCAGCTCTCGAACGTGCTGCTGATCTTCGACAACCCGCCCGAGCTGCGCGGCGCCTCGGTGCTCGTGCTCGAGAAGAAGCCGCAGAACGACATGTTCATGTTCCTGCCCGAGCTCGGGAAGTCGCGCCGCATCACCTCGCAGATGGTGCAGGGCAACATGATGGGGACCGACTTCAGCTACGAGGACTTCCAGCGCCTGCAAGGGCTCCTCACCAGCCTGAACAGCAAGCGGCTCGACGACGTGACGCTCGGGGATCGCAAGGCCTTCGTGACGGAGTCTGTGCCGTCCGACCCGACCTCCGAGTACACGCGCATCGTCTCGCGCATCGACCAGGAGACGTGCGTGCCCCTCGAGGTCGAGTTCTTCGTCAAGGGGAGCGAGGGACCGGCCAAGCTCATGACCACGAATCCCAAGGCGGTCACGAAGGAGAAGTCGGGCTTCATCCCGCGCGAGGTGGCGATGAAGGACCTCCGCACCGAGACCGCCACCTCGATCGTGATCGAGAAGCTGAAGGTGAGCGTGCCGATCGATCGCAAGCGCTTCAGCGCCGCCGAGCTCGACCGTCAGGGCCGCTTCAGCTCCGCACCGACCCGCTAGACCTCAGCTCCGCAGCGTCACGCAGCCGTTCGACAGGATGATCTGGCCGCGGTCCTTCGACCAGGCCTCGACGAGGACGCGCCCTTCTTCCCGCCAGTAGCGCGTCTCGTAGGTCTCGCCCGGGAACGCGACGCCGCGGAAGCGCGCCTGCCAGCGCGCCACTCGCGCGGGGTCGCCGCCCAGCACGCCGTCCACCACCGCCTTGCACACGATCCCGTACGAGCAGAGGCCGTGGAGGATGGGCCGCTCGAAGCCGCCCCCCTTGGCGAAGTCGGGGTCGCAGTGCAGCGGATTCTTGTCGCCGCACAGGCGGTAGAGCAGCGCCTGCTGCGGCAGCGTGCGCGATTCGACCACGCCGTCCGGGGGGCGCGCCGGCGCCTCGTTGCCCACCTCCGGCCCGCGCGGCCCGCCGAAGCCGCCCTCCCCGCGCAGGAACAGCGACATGCGGTTCGTGTAGAGCGGCCCGACGTCGTCGCTCGCCACCACCTCCACGATCACGAGGGCAGCCTTGCCCTTGTCGAAGATGTCCGCGATGCGCGAGCGGCCGGTGAGCTTCGTCTCGGGCGGGAGCGGGCGGTGGATCTCGACGTCCTGCTCGCCGTGCAGCAGCAGGCGCGGGTCGAACTTCAGCGCGGGCACGTCGAAGATCGCGGCGCCCGCGCCGGAGCCCGCCACCGTCGCGAAGCTGGGCAGCACCTTCAGGTTCTTCTCGTAGACGTAGTCGAGCTCGTTCGCGTCGGTGGGCGGAACGCCGGCGCCCACGCCGAGCTGGTAGAGGATCACGTCGTCGCGCTCGTAGCCGCCACGCCCGGACCGGAACTGATGCGCCAGCGCCTTCTCGCGGTCGATCGGCATCGGGACTCCTCGAATCGAGCGAGGCGGCAGCGTATCACGCGGCGGGAGGCCGGGGCCGGGGAGGGGTCGCTGCTCCGGCGCTCGGCGAGCAGGCGTGCGTGACGCGGCGCCGTGCGGCCCTCGCCTCCCGTACCGCACCTGCGCAGCAACGCCCTCCCGGCCCTCGCGGCTCGGGAGACGGCGCGGCCTCTTCCTCGCGAATCTCCGCGCAACGGGGACGGGAGGGCGTCGAAGCGCAGGTGCGAGTACGAGAGAAGGCGCCCGCACGGCTCGAGGGTCACGAGAGGGGGCCGCGACAACGGAGTCGCGAGCGAAGCGAGCGTGGCCCGTAGAGCTCGAACGGCCCCTCACCCCCCCCACCCGCTCCGCACGGCTCGACGTCGAGCACCGGAGCAGCGGCGCCCTCCCGGCCCAGGCTCCCAGAATGCGGTGCTCGCTAGCGTTTCCGCGCGAGCGGGATGCGGTAGAGGCGGCTCCAGTTGTCGCCGACGATCTTGCGCTGGGACGCCTCCGTGAGGGGAAGCTTGCGGAAGCCCTCGACCGCGTGCGGATACATCGCGTCGCCGTGCGGAAAGTCGGTGGAGAACACCAGATTGGAGTCGTCGAACCAGTCCACGTAGTGCTTCACGGTCTCCTCGTCGGCGTCCACCGACACGAAGCACTGGCGCATGAAGTACTCGGACGGCTTCAGGGTGAGGTCGCGGGCCTCGTACCAGCCCACCCACTCCTGGTGCTCGTCGAGCCGGTGCATCAGCCACGGCGCCCACGAGCAGTTGCCCTCGAGCAGGCCCACGCGCAGCTCGGGGAAGCGTTCGAGCACGCCGCCGGCGGTGACGCTCACGGCCGCCGTCATCACGCCGAGCGGCTGGTTGAACGTGTGCCACATCATCAGCCGGTCGGCGAAGACCTCGAGCGAGAAGTCGGGCGTCAGCGACGTGCGCCCGCCGCCGTGGAAGCAGACGGCGACGTCCTCCTCCTGACACGCGGCCCAGAGCGGATCGTAGTCGCGGTGGTGCCACGGGCGGCGTCGTACGGTGCCGGGCTGGAGGAAGATCGCCTTGAAGCCGTACTCGCGCTTCGTGCGGCGCACCTCGTCGACCGCCGCGGGCACGTTGTGCGGCGCCACCATCGCCGCGCCGAACAGCCGGTCGGGAGCCTTCCGGCAGAAGTCGTGCAGCCAGTCGTTGTAGGCGCGCGCGATCGCGGCGGCGAAGTCGGGCTCGAGGCCGTCGGCGCCGATCTGCTCCGAGGAGTCGATGGTCAACGCGAACAGCCCGCGCGAGGGGAACAGCACGGCGAGGTCCACGCCCTCCTTCGCCATCGCGTCGAGCTGCGCCTCGGGGCCCCAGCCCTTCGCCTCGGCCTCCGCGTAGGCGGCCTCCTGCTCGAGCCGCCAGCCGATGCCGCTGCCGCCGCGCTCCTTGAGCGGCCGCACCGGGCCGACCTTCAGCAGCACCTGCGACTTCACCTTGACACGCAGGTCCCGCTTCAGCTCGGTCATGCCCACCGGCGCCGCGTGCGCGAACTCCGGTGCGATGTAGCGCTGCCAGAGGTCCGCGGGCTCGAGCACGTGCATGTCGCTGTCGCAGACGACGAAGTCCTCGAAGGGCATGGGGTCCTCCTAGCGATCGCGCGCCAGCAGCGACACCGTACACACGCTGCCGCCGCCGACGAGATGCGCGAGACCGACGCGAGCGTTCTCGACCTGGCGCCGGCCGGCCTCGCCGCGGAGCTGCGTCACGATCTCGTGGATCTGCGCGAGACCCGTCGGCCCGGCCGGGTGCCCGCGAGCGATCAGCCCGCCGTCGGTGTTGAAGGGGATGCGCCCGCCGAGCGACGTCTGCTCTTCCTCGACGAGCTTCTCGGCCTCGCCCTCGGCGCAGAAGCCGAGCAGCTCGTAGTACTCGAGCTCCTCGTTGGCGAAGGCGTCGTGACAGAGCGCGAGGTCGACGTCCTCGGGGCCGAGGCCGGCGTCGCGATACGCCTCCTGCGCGGTGTCGCGGCTCATCGTGGCGGGGCCGACCACCGGGCCGACGAAGGTGTGCCCCGGGGTGTACGTCTCGGTCTGGAGGACGGACGACAGCACGCGCACGAGCGGACGCCCCGGCCTCAGCTTCTTCACGATCTCGGGCGCGGCGAGGATCGCGCACGCC
>Ga0187892_10006961_pt1 | contig 16421 bp, 21 predicted proteins | sample MA1701073metaG_FD_139345 | JGI IMG/M metagenome (GOLD analysis project Ga0187892, IMG submission 139345) | Bio-ooze microbial communities from a basaltic lava cave in the Kipuka Kanohina Cave System on the Island of Hawaii, USA - MA170107-3 metaG ... | reverse complement strand
TCTCTTCTTTCTTTTCTTCCTTCTTATCTGATAACTTACCTTTTAATGCTTCGGATACTCTCTTTTGTCTAATATTTGGAACTAATGACCTCGCGCGTGCCAGTGCCGCGTTGATAATTCTGGACTTGAAGTCACTAGCATAGTTATTAGCTTTTGCTTGCCTGAACAAACTTTGCATTTGATTGATATACCGAGAGTCACGATTCAGTTGGTCACGAATTTCAAGAAGAATATCCTCAACCAACTTACTTTTCATGTACTCTCCTAATCTTTCATCCTTATCCAGACCCTCTCGTACTGTTGAAGTCATCTTATCAACATAGGAAGTATCAACAGCAGATTTGAACGCTTTGTAATCACGTTCGTCTAGTTGAGATAGTCTTCTTTCATACTCTTCTTGCTCTTTAGTCTTGCCTTTTTTCTCATTCTTCTCAAACTTAACAGTCCCATCTAGGTTGTAATCACCAAAAAAGTATTGATGAATTAGAGCAGCAGCTTTTCCTAAATTAGTCTCTTGCCCTTTACCATCTCTCCATGCAGACCTAAGTAACTGTTTAATTGGAATAGCAGAAACCTCCAAATATAAATCCTTATTTGCCTCTTGAAGATATGGAAGTATAGAAGTTACAATTTTCTCAAATGCTTCAGGAGCATCCTTCTTAGCTATATCTAATAGTTTTGAGGCATCACCTTTAACTAGTAAATCATCTTCAATCGCATCTAGGTTTGATGCTTTACTTGCAGCAGTTTCAGCATCATTAACCGAGCCGAAAAATTCAGAAAATCTCTGCTCGCGGAATAATGCAGCTCTAACATCAGGAAATCTCTTAAAAAGGTCAGGATATGCCTTCTTCAGGTCAGTATATGTAGTTAACCTCTCTATATCCTCTTCCTTTTCTTCATCCTTCTCCTCTTTCTCTTTTTCTTCCTCCTCCCCTTCCTCTTTTTCCTCTTCCTTTTCCTCTTTCTTTTCCTCTTCTTTTTCTTCCTCTTTTTCTTCCTCTTTTTCTTTCTCCTTTTCTTCTTCGTCAGGCTTTAATTCTTCATCAATAATATCTTTATCATCTTTGATAGTTAAATTCTTATCGTCAATCATAAGACTCATTTCATCCCTCCACACTTCCAATTGCTGACCTAGCAGACTCTCCTAGCATAGTATCACCACTAGGCATTGCACTCTTAGATTGAAAAGCAATTTCATGCCTTCTGTAATGTTCAATACACAAAGAATATGAAGCTGGATTATTTTCGTACAAAGCCAAACCTTGAGGGCTAACAAGGATATTCTTCAGAACCCTCATATGAACTTTATGGTCATCAACACTAATATCTATATCTACCTGAATTCCCTCAGTAGACATGGTATAAAATTCTTGCCATTGTTTGTTTCTATCATGCTCACCAGGGACATAAAACTCTGGCATACCACTAACCTTCTTAAGTAATTCAGTATTATTTGGATCTAGAAGAATCTCTCCAACTTCAGGAACATTCAATTCTACCAGTCTCATAAAGAAATCACGCTGTTGAGCCCATGATTGTGGGAGTTGGCTATTTACTTCTGGCTCAACATGTCCAATTTTGCCTTGCAAACTTGATTTATAAATCCATACATTCACATATGTTCCATTCTTCTTATCTGTATACCTCTCATCTCCCCTTAGATTATTAGCATACATCCTAACAGCTTTTGCCATCATTCTTGACCAAAATACAGAAATCATCTGCCATACAATCTGCAATCTCTGAAGAGCTTGCGCTCTAGACTGAGAATACTCACTAGCCGTCCCACCAGATGACGGTATGGCCCCACCATATATTGATGGAAATCCTCCAGTAACAAATTGAGTCTTAGAAGTCAACTGCTGCTCAAAATTAATATATTCATTCGACAATGTAGCTGCTCTAATTGTATGGAAACCATCGGCTAAAGACTTATCCGGAGAAGGCGGAAGTGCAGGTGACATCATACCAGGAGAATTAGGACTTTCCTTATACTTCTGTAAATTCAAAGTTTTTGGATGAACAAACGTCTCTGGTATTCCATACTCAATACACTGCAACCCAAGATTAAACAAATCATTCTCAGCATCTTGCATTGGGACTAGAGCATTCCCAGGAGGCTCTGAATGAACATAATCACTACGAGGATCAAAGCTTAGTGTCCACCTGTCATCAAGATTTTCATGGTGCTTCTCCAAAACTAATTCATCAATGACATCGACTTTTACCCCATTTGGAAATTTATCAAATAAAACTTCAGCATCCTCAGGCCTGAGACGGTTGTAATACCAAGGTCTGAACCAAGCAATCCTTAAAGTTGTAATATTTATAGGCATTGTACCAAAGTATTCTGGAGGAATTCTACCCCATCTCTCATACCTATAAGTATCACCACCACCAGCCGTAATTTCACTAGCCAAGTCTTTATATACAGTCTTAAATTTGGCCACATCGTCATCCAGCCTTAAAATCAAATACCCACATGAAGCTTGGTCCCTTGCATTCAGAGGAAGTTTCACATATGTCGGGCCGAAAATGTCTATTTTAGTTCTCCCCTTCGGAGTATCTTCCCATCTTGTAACTTCATCAACATAATCAAGCCGCTCATTGACCAATGGATTACCTTCATATCCACAAAACATACATTTTATCTGTAATCCTTGCTGTATTAATGTCGATGGAACATTACTCTCAACTAACTCACTACAGTTTGGACATCGTAAATCGTTAATTTTAATTTCCTTTTTAACTGCCTCTTTTGGAATTCTAGTAATTCCATAAGATGGATTTTCTTCATAGTAGTTATAAGCAGCCGCAACTCCCTGGTTGTATAAGATTGTCAACGCTTTAATTAACAATAATTCTGCCTGATTATGCTTTTTAATTAGTCCGGCAATGCGAGTATAAGCCTCCGCAGTCTGTATATCTTCTGGAACCTCAGCATCATCTGGAAAAAACTCAATGTTTGGAGTAGATACTGATAATGCTGCAATGATGCTCTCAGCAAAAGCACGATAAATATTAACAGTCTTAATGTCATCAGTAGGAGCATACTTTTCCATCTCTGCCAATGCTGAGTCTAAAGTTCTATAATCTCTAGCAACATCATCATAAAAGAATTTTTGGAGGTTATTGAAGTAATAAGTATTTCTCTTCCACTGTTGAACCAGGCGATACCTTACCTGCTCATCATCCTTTTCAGCTTCCTTAACCAATTCGAGAAGTAAGCTATCTAGCTTATCTTCATCAATATTGGTATCAGTTTCACTGAGAATTTCATTATCCATTACTTGTGGTATCATTTAGCTCTTTCTCAAATGTTTCTTCCGCCTTAGTTAACTTTGTTCTATGTTTTCTTTCCAACTCTCTCCTAATCCCAGATAGTGTGACAAATTTTCTAACGCTGGGCATCTCCTCAAGATTTACGTATGACTGTTCTGAGTCATTTAAGATTCCGGCTTTTACCAACAAGAGGTTTTCAAAATAATCCCTCCTACTTCTCTCATGCTCAAGCAATTGTTCAAGCATAATACACTTTTCACATGGTGGAACTTTTGTAGCGTTTAATAGGGCTATGCCTACGAACCGAAAAAACTTCTGGGCTATCAACATCAAGCTTTTGCATTTGCATATAAAAATTAGTCTGATTCGCTGTAACCTTAAGCTCATTTACAACCTCATTCCTCTTTTGAATTTCTAACATACGTTCTGGGCTGTCAGAGCTAAGTCTACTAGCCGCATTCACCAGCATCCTTACACAATCATATGGGTCATCTCCAGAAAATTCCTCAACATCTTCTGGATTAGATTCCTTTGGAACACAAGAAGGAATGCAATCAATAAGCTCATCATTTTTTCTCCCCTCTGGTCCATATGTAAATATCTGTAATTTAGGTATATTGGTTTCAATTGGAGGTGTGGCGAACAATGACATATAATCAGAATATGCCTCCTCTCCCCTATTTCTCAAAATTCGACTAGCTAACTCAGAATCAAATACTAGCTCTTTGCTAGTACTAGTTGGCTTTTGCTGCCATCTTAGATATTCATGAAGCAGATTCTTACCGCCAATCCTATCCCTTTCACCTAACCGAATAGCATACTTTCCGTCAAACGCATCGTAAATTTGCTCTTGAATTGTTAATTCTTCACCGCGATGTTGCCCAGCGGAGTGGCAAACAACCAAATCATCAATTACCTCATCTTTTGTCAAATCTGATGCTTCTTTAGCCCAAATTTTAATAGGAGTACGAGACCAAGACCATGTTCTATAAATAAAAAGCCTACCAGATGGTGACACAGCTCCCCAAATAATAAATGTCATTGCATTCCATCCCCAATCAATAGCTATTATCCTAGGCCACCAATCAGGAATTGGGAATGGACTAATTACATGTATAGCATTTTCTGGTTCGTCACTCAATTTAGCGACTCTAAACTCAGAAAATACTTGTCCCTCATAAGCATCCCAACTACCATCTAATTTAGCTCTCCTCTCACTCTCAGGTAATCCTTCCAGTCTCTTCAAGTAAAGAGGGTCATTCACAAGTAGATATGGATTATCTGTTCCCCTAAATGGGATATAAAGCCTTTTCTGATTTGAGACATTATCAATTATAATCTTTCTTCCAAATTTATACGGGTCAACGAATCTCATCTTGAAGAATCCATGACCCACATTACCAGGGTTTGTGAATGAGCGAACTATCGCCGGTAAATCTGGACTGGCTGAACGACATCTAGAAAGAGATAAGTACAAATACTGAAACTTTGTAAAGTGAGTTGACTCGTCCCAACAAACATAATTATACTCTGCCGAGTCATATTTTCTGACATCTGCTTCCCTCTCAGCATGGCCATTCTGAATTATAGCTCCTGATGGAAACTTCCATCTCTTCTTAGTTTCATTATAATCACCACCCATACCACCATACCACTCATGCTGTCTAGGAACTATTTCTTTCTCCAAATCAGCAAAAGTTCTTCGTAGGATTAAACCCTTAAATCTAGGATGTTCAGTAAACTGTCTGAGCGGAGGAATCATAATACCTAAATCACTCTTTCCGCCACCAGCCGCTCCCCCACCTAAAACTTCAAATATAGAATCTGGAGCACGCAGAACCTCTTCTTGCTTTTTAGTAGGTCTCCAACTCTTTTCAATTGCTGGAACTGATGAGGTTATCATTTCCTCTTCCCTTTATACATCATAAATGAAGACTTTTTCTTCTTTGGAGTCTTCTCAACAAACTCCTTAGCTACACCAATTGGTATTCCAAGCTTTCCCTTACCATGAGCAGAGGCTGCCATAGCCCTATACTGTTTACCAGTCTTAGCAGGCATGTTAGTTCACACTCGCTGTAGCAAGCGAGTCCATTCCAAGATTAACCACAAAATCTTTATGTTCAGGACAGTAAAAACCAATTAAATCATTGCTACTATCTTCCCGAAGTACAACAACTGCATATTCTACCAGCTCATCACAATACTTAACGCAACAATCAGCCCAAAACTCTTCAATAGAAAGTTTCTTAACTAAAAATTTGGCTCCATGAAAACAGTGACAACTATACGTTTCAAGATTCATCAAATCTATAGTAGTCATAACATTGCGAACAATGATATCATGCCCAATCCAACTTATCATTTCTTTACCTTCTAGTCAAGTCCTACCTAACCTACCTATTAACCTTTCTATATCCCCAACCAACTTTAATATAAGTTCATCATGCTTTTCCAGTCTTAATGAATGCCCATCTAGCATATTCGAGTGAGTATTCAATGTATCTCTTAAACGAATCACTTCCTTTTCAAGAGTATGTTGAATCTTTATAACAGCCCATGCAATACTTATAGTAAATCCTAGCACACTAAGTATGTTGCCTAGAGTAATAGTCCAATTTATCATTCTTCTGTCTTCTTGTCAACTAAGTTTTGTAGATTGACTGCCGCAGAGATATATTCTCTAACAGCTTCTTGGAACTTGCTATCCTCAAATAACTCTTCTCCATACAAGCTTTTCAGTTGGGAACATAGCGCTTCAATAGCAGCATCCTGCTTCTGGGCACCTCTCCCTTTACCAATTCTTAACTCTACGGCGTGAATTATTTCTGGAATACTACTTATGATTATCTTCCCTAGAGCTGACCACACCTTTTCCTCCATTAATCAACTTGCGAAGCAAACCCAAATCAACTCCTAGAGCAGCACCAACAGCGGCAATAACAGAGAAAAATAGACCAAAGATTTCTCCAACACCGGCTGGTGTCTGAAACTCAACCCAACTGGTATGACGAGCAAGTATCTCACTCCCAAACCAGAAGAAAGAGCCAATACCAGATATTAACACTGCTAAACTTATGTTCTGTTTCATTTACGATTCTCAGGTCTAAGAACGATTTTAACACCAAATGGCCCACTACCAGAAACTACCCTATCTTGTCTATCTTTTATCTCTTCCATCAAATCAATCTGAAACTTTTCTAGCTCTACAATCTTACGGAGAAGAACTTCAATCCAATCTAGCTTATCCGGTATATCTGGTTTCTCTTCTTTTGGCTTCTCTTCTTCAAATTCAAGATGATTAATAGGCTCAACCTCAACAAACACTTGACCAGTTAAATCAACCGAATCTGGAAATTCAGCTACTGTTATTACACTACCTCCAATCTGAGTATCCCAGCCGATAAATGGATTTCTAGTACATATCGTATCTTTACTAAGAGGTCTACCAGAATCAGCCCTTTTCGTTCCCCAATTAGAGCCTAACTCAAACCTGCACTGTTGTGCAAACATCAACGTCAATTTTCGCCTTGATTCTTCATCAGGAATTAGCAATGAAGAATTTCTACGTGCAATCTCACTTACAATTTCCTGAACTCTGCTAGGCCACTTCATTACTCTGCCTCCAATGTAGCAGAAACATTTAATTTTCCAACAACAGAAGCTCCTCCAGCATAAAGAGTTACAACAACATTGGTTTCTTTCGTTGCCAACCAACTAACCCCAAAGCCACCTGGACCAGACGCTGTAATATCTACATCAAATGTGTTATTAATCCCATCAGAAATTGTTAATCTACCACCAGTTGGAGCCGTACTATATGACCATGCTACGTGATGAATCAAAACACGCCTATTTCCGGCTGTGACAGTTTTGGCTACATTAGAGTTAGTTCCACTTCCAGATTGAAAATTCCATTGAGGATGCTGTATGAATGCTCCTAAAATTTTTGATAGCATAACTACTCTTCCTCAATATCTCCACCGCCTGAAATACCAGTCTGCCCAGTTAAAGCATTCCAATGAGTTTGAACTGGTGGTTCAGCACTACCCCATCCCCACCAATTTAATCCAATCATTGTTATGTACATAAATTTAATGCTTCCTCTATTGCTTTAGAAATTTCTCTTTTATTTTCATTTACGAATTCCTTTAATAAACGAGAATAAACTTGATGCCTTTTCCATTCTCCAGATTGATTCTCAGAATCAAACTTTACAACTAATTCTATTGCTCTTAATAGCAAAGTTGTATTGTTCTTCTCTAGAAGAAAAGCTAGCCATCTCAGAAGTCTAATTAATCTATTCCTCACCGTATCTCACTCTACTCTGACTTCACCTTATTGTATCTCACTCTACCATTTATCATATCTCACTCTACCATAACTTATGCTGGGTCAACAGCACTAATTGGATTAAGTCCAGCCGTCCTAGTAACTGAAGCTGTCCAAGCCGAAGTCAAATCGTCCTCTTTTGTCACAGTTACAGTACCAGAAGCCTCACTTACCTTATTTCTAATTGCTCTGAAAGCATTTAACGGTGAACGTGATGCTTCACCAGTTACAGCACTCATATCTCTCTTTAGAAGTTCATCTGCTATTTCCTGAGCGGCACTAGTAGCTAATGCAGCAGAATCTATCGCACTAGCCGCAAACTTAGTGCTATCAATCACAGCATTTGCCATTGCCTGAACATTGCTATCCATTCTCCCACCAACTAATGCCGCTGGTAATCTTGTCTGAATGTCATCAGTATCAGATGTTACGCTAACACCGGCTGAATCTGGAACTCCTAAAACTGCGTTAAGATTAGCATTATTGGTTCTGTCGCTAATAGCATCTAGAGTTCTCAATGCACGTCCTGCTGTATCTGTAGTTCCATGAGCAGCTACAATATCTTCGTCCCATATAGCATCAGCAATTTCTGCGCTAGCATCAGCAGCCAATGCCGAGGCAGTTAGTACGTTAGCAGCCATAGCACCTGTAGAGCTATCCATTCTTCCACTAACTAATGCTGCTGGTAATCTCGTCTGAATATTATCTGTATCAGTTTGAATACTTGCAATATCGGCTGAAATTGAAGCGCCGGCTGGAGCACCAAGCCTTGCAAATGCTGTATCACGCTCAAGAGTAAAACTACCAATTACTTCTCCAACAACTGAGACAGAATCGACTGTTCCAGCCGTAACGACAAGATAGTAACTTCTTCCAGCCGTATATCCATTAGCTCCTGTTGCAACTATACGAATTTGATTAAGTCCAGTTCTAGAATCAAAATCAACAGTAAGAGTAATTCCGGCTGTAATCTCTGTTGTTGAATTGTTCTCATAAGCTGCAATTGCAGGAGTCCCAGCCAGAGTGAATGTAGCACCTGTACTAAATCGGCGGGTAGTAAAATAGTGGTCAATTGTTGACCCTATCGAAAAATCTCCAATATACATATATTATATTAACCAATTAAGCCTGCTGAGCGGCCGGCTAATCCTCCACCTTCACCAGCTAATTTCCAAATACGACCACCAACAGGTGCTACTACTTCCATCCATGAACGACGTGTCGGAGACATATAAAGTTCCCACCTCGTACGCGGGTTGAAGAGTAGTTTGGCCTCCATGTCCGTAAAATAGCGATTGTAGCGTCTAATCTCGTAGATATGTCCCAACCAGAAACGATTTGTTCCTGTATTACTTCCAACATACAAAATGCCAGTTCCTCCTTGCGGTGTACGTGCGCTAGTAACAGTGTATTCCACGCCATTGACCCAAGCTTGTGGTGTTGAATTGCTGCCTAACTTCGCAATAACTATATGAAACGGCTGGAATGCGACTGGCTCGAAAGAGAACGATGAGCCAAACCCTCCAGAGTCATCTATATAGAGAAAACTTCCTGGAGTTCCACCGACATAGCTGAGTGTATTAGTAAATGTGCCATGACTCCACAAACGCCGGTTGTTACTTGTGATTAAGTCTTCTGTCATTGCCCACACAGACCAAGTCAAGTCTTGTGTCGCACTAATCGTTTCACTGGTAAATTCAATTGTAGAACTACCATCCAGTCTTGGTGCCAGCCCGAAATGTGCATCTCCTTTTGGAGTAATTCCAGCCGCTACACTAACCCCAGGAAATACGATATCAACTCCATCTCCTACTTGGTGATAATTAACAGTCGAATCTAGCGGAAGCCACAGAACGAGGTTTTTCGCCTGCCATGAGTTCCAATTGAACTCATATATAGAAGGTCTAATGCCAGTTCCAGATATCCAGCGCGGATACATAATCAGACACTCTGTCCGTGAATACCAGCAAATTTGAATTCGTGATTACCAGCAGTTGAGTTTAGATTCACAGCCGTATCATGTGCAATGAAAAGGCCCCACCTACGAGGCATTGTTCCACCAAATAGTGCTGCAACAGAAAATGGAGCAACCCAATATGTCCTATCTGATGTAGAATCAATTCGGATAGATGCAGCAAGTCTAATCGCAGAATTTCTGACATTCTCTGATGTGATAGTTTCTGCTGACGCTGTCCCATCAAACACGTCAGGATATGTTGGAGTCTCATCATGTGCCGCATATACCCAAATATCAATCTGTTTATTAACTGTTGGTGTGGTTCCAGTCGTAATCTTACCACTTACTAGTGCATCTATATAGAGATTTGTGCCGTTGTCAATACCATCAGACTCAACACCAGCCGTTCTCGTTGCAGATGTTGCTAATGAGGCAGGAGAAATTGTAATTGTAGCTGGTGCTGCGTATTTTATCTTATAGTCAGCCATGTTATTTCTCTATAAACTTCTTGCTTCAGAAATGTCAGAATAACGAACATTACCCTCAAATGTCATAGTGCTAGGTGCTGCTGCTGTTCCCAATCCTACCGCAAATAATTTCTCTGCTCGTGTAGCAAGACGACGACTAATTGCCAATAAATGAGTACGATTAGCTGGTGCTGGTTCAGTACTACCAGAGAAAATATCTCGAAATGCTTGGCGAACATTACCAAGGCTCGGATTACACATACCTTCACTATTAAATACCTCTCTCCAAGCATCACGCTCTCCTATTGAACGTGTAACGAATCCTGTACCAGTCCAATTAAATGTGGTCCCATCAGCTGATGTTGTTTGTACATACTCACCCTTTGTAACATTAGTACGCCATACCCAATAGTCTGGGACTGCTAATTGATTATATGCCAATGCTATCTGTAAATGTCCGTCATCATTCATCGGCACTAATGGAAATGAGGCAAGAATATCAGCACGTAGAGTTGATAACTGTGCCGAATTCATTATGGTCTCCTCGAATACTGACAGTCAAGCGCAGAGTCAGCAGTTACTCTGATAGCTCTAAATGAGCTTATGTCATCATATCCAAATATTGTGAAAGATGTATTTACTGCAACTAGAATTCCTAATGTGCTAGTCGGATTTGTTCCACTTGTAAGGTATCTTATTGCATCGGTTCCTACGAAACAGTGAGCTTTTGCTGCTCTCGTACTTGAAGCTGGCTTGTCTGCAACTGTGGGATTTATTTTGGAAGCTAAGAATCCAACTGCTGTTGTACTTACCGCTATCTCTTCATGGTCAAATGTGTCTCGTATTGCAGTCTCCGAGTTTTCTGTGTCTAGTGGCTCTCCTCCAAATTGGGCCTTTGGAGCAATGTATGATAAGGACAAAACAAAATATACCACTAACAATAGTAAAATTAGTTTTGGTATAACAAAATCTACAAGCAAAGTTTCAGTTTTATTCATTTACCACCTCATATTCATCCTCTGTTTTCATTTTTGATGGAGAGAAGAGAACTACCTGAACATTGTTTCCAGACCTTTGCTGCTCTTCGTCTTTTGCGAATGTAATCTTACTCATCTCTCCTACTATCTTCGCCAGTTCCTTTGGGCTATCTATTCCAGGAATTTTATTTTTTATTTCATCTAAAGCTGCCGATATAATTCCGGCTGCTTTCGTCTTTATCGAGCCTAAAGCTAGCTTCTTATCTAAATCTTCAATTATATCACCGGCTTTTGGTGGGAGTTGTATGGCGCCTCGTGACTGGGCGCCACGAGTTGCCACTCTTAATCTATTTATCAGATTGAGAGGTGATTCTATTCTTTCTGTTACTTCTTGTTCTGAGATTATCATTTTACACCAGTCCCCTGAACCCATTCTATGACGCCTTGGCACCCCGTGACAAGGTGCCAGTTGTTCACTTTTCCTAACAAATTCAACGATATGGAATGAAAATTTCACTTTTTGAAATCATCATTTATTGTAATTTTTGTAGTATTAGGAAGTTACTTGTAATTTAGAGTTAGAGTTTAGGTAGTGAGAATAATTATTTTTTATATAGGAGAGTGAGAGCAACCTCCGCTCCAGAACTATCAGAGAGAGAGGCTCAAAAGAGGGGTGTACCCTCCTGTCATATAGAGTCATATTGTGTCATGACAGTATATGACATAGTATGACTTTATGATTGGCACTAATATTGCTATAGCATAAACCATGCCATATGACATTTCAAGAATCGTACCAACTGATATGACATAAGAGTACTGTATGAGACATAAGAGTACTATATGACTGGCATAGGATGTGCATACAAACAGCGTATGCAAGTATGATACCAGCCGGTGACAGACGTTAAAGTACCATAGAGTCACATACGCATAAATCGTGCCAATCATAGAGTACCATTAAGTCATATGACAATGGCACATCATTTGCTATAGCATAAATCGTGCCAATCATAGAGTCATATAGAGTCTTAAGTGTAAATAGTACATAGTTAGAGTGTAATAGTTACACTAGTGGCGCTAACTACATGAAAACAAAGGACTTAAGTCCGTAGTGAAACTATACACTTTTTTCAGCAAATGTCAGCCGGCGGACACCTAGAACCACAACATATAGTGGTGTCGCAGCAAAGTACACTATATATTGTGTTTTTTAGCTTGGCACGACGTATGCTACATACATGGTTGTCAGGGCGGTTGGAGAGAATCCAATCAGCCAATGGCCGGATGCAGTGGGTCTAAGACCTAGACGGTCCGGTGCCGGATATACGGAGTAATCTGGCCGCCCTGACAAACAGTCTGGTTTGTCGTAACAGCGATGATGCAATGCTCATACCATTGCAGCAAAGTGAGACTTATAACCAGATTTAGGAGCCTTGGTGAAGTCCAAGGGTATACAGACTCTAGGTAGTCACTCTGTATGCTTATTGGCGAAAGGGATTACCTGAACTCCCGCAAGGATTGCGAGTAGGGTGACATACACCTAGCCTTAATCGAGAATTGAGTTTGGGCAGTAGTCACTTGGCAACCTGAAAGCTGAGTGGGAGGACCGTATCGTGGGGATATGAGTCTGGTAGACTGCCTAGAAATGGAGTTTATCCAGATGAAAAAGTGTGAGTCGTGCCGCGAACAGGATGCACGCTACGTCGTAACTCTGACAAACATGCGAAGTGAGGTACTGGACGACGTGAAGCTTTGCTTAGAATGCTTAGCGAATAACATACTAGACGTGTTGTCACCGGGTGACCCACCAGAACCAGAAACGGAAATCCTCGATTAGGGGCAGAAAATCATCTAGGCAGTGTATCAGACTCATATTCGCAATACGGGTTATGAGTCTGATAGACTGCCTAGATATGGAGTCTATCATGGACTACGTGAAAGTCACCAATTGGGGATACGAGATTTGGAAAGGCAGAAAACAAATTGGTGCTGGAGTGGGGATTTCAATTCTCCATTTCATCAATTTCAAAATGCCAAAGACGAAGATTGAGAAGAGACTCGCCAAGAAAGGAATTTACAAGTTGGTAAGGTAGAGAAATATTTCTTCTAGGCAGTGTATCAGACTCATAACAACGGTGACTAATCTGTTAGGTAGATTAGTAATGGAAAGGATGGATTATGCTGACATGCCAATACGAGAGGCTAGCTAACTTCAGGTTCCGAAAGTCTGAGGTAGCTGTTATTCGCTACAATCGAATAGTTCGGAAGCGTAGGCTGCGAGAAGCTAGCTTTGTTCCATTCGCTCGTCTTGTCAAAGGATTTCACAATCATCTGGTTGTGAAATCTTAACCGAGGTTACACGTAAGTCTAATCCTAGTCTATCCAATGGTAGACGTAATAAAAGATTAGCAGTGTAATAGCTGGTTCTGGTTAGCTTAGTGGTTAACAAGTGTTCTTATCTGAAGTGAACACTCCTTCAGTTTTGAACCGAAACAACGGCTAGCCGGTCCCAGTTTTGTCGTTGACAACCACTCGGAAAAGTGGTAAAATCAATCCGTCCAATTCCGGACAAACAGCGAGGGTCAGAAAATGATGCCCGTAACAGAACAGTCACCGCGCGAGAGAGAACTGGAAGTGAAGCAGAAGGAAGCCGACTCACAGAATGAGTCTCGAAAGGGTCTAGGAACACGCCTTCGAGTCGGTCAGACTCGCGGAAAGAATCCCATGATTATCACATGGGAAGCTTTCGACGATTCACTGCCAGACACACTTCCAACCACAATCGCGTCATTCATGGAAGTGACCGGAAAGAAGGATGAGCCTTCACTTGTCGCTTACTTGATTGGCGGATACAATGATGCTGCATACACTGCCGCATCCGATCCGCTTGCTGAATTCGTTGAGCCTACATGGCCTGACGAAGTGCAAACTCAATTCCGGCTTGTCGTCCGGAATTACTCTCGTGGTGCATTCGTGAGTTTGGAAGATGCTGTGGCTCTCATCAAGCCTGGCTTCTCTAGACTCAACGACAAGCTCAAGGAAAAGCTCAATTCGTCGCCGGCGAAGTAGAGAAGATTGGTTTGCTGGTTCCAATCAAAAACCAGCTTCTTTCCTTTCCATTGCTAATCTACCTAGTAAATTTAGTTATTAGGCCAAAACGAGGCTTATCGCGTCGGACGCCGTCGGACGCCGTCGTTTGGCGTCGTATCGCGTCGGACGATTTCGTCAGACTTATCTGATGAAACTTTCACCTGTTGAAGCCACAAAAACCCCAAAAACCCTAGCAAAAACTCAAAAACCCCAACAAAACCTGGCGACTCGTACAAGTCGCCAAGCTGGACCCCTCTCCCCGGGGGTGTGGGGGGTGCCTTCAGTTCCTTTCTTATCCTTATATTTCTTATATATATTATATATTTTTTATATATATAATATATATAAGAGATTCAACAAAAGACATGGCGGAGGCTCTTGACTTTTGACGGAGAGAGTGGTATAATGATGACGCCCCGTAACAAGGCGCCAGTCAACAACTTACAGGGACAAGGCTCTGACGAAACGCTCCGACACGATACGACAGACGACGACAGCATACGACACGCTCCGACGTTATTGTCCCTTTTTGGTGACAGTCCTCTTTTGGTGACAGTCTCAGTTGGCTAGATTTGAGGTGATTATGAAAAAAATGAAACAGTCATTCATCCAAAAGCATCCACACTATATCAAACTTCCAAAAGATGCTAGGTCACCAACCGATAGCATCTACTACATGTATGATATAGTAAAGCAAGGCAAGGTTCTCTCAAGATGGGCAAACGATTCTTATATAGTTAGAAGCTCTGAACCATTCACCCTGAGATTTCTGACTAAAGGTAAGGTCAAGGAAGTGTCTAGCAGACTTAACAGAAAGTAGGAAGGTTAATAGAAGAGGAAAAGTGACTTGGCTTTGTAACTGTGGCATATTGAATAGTGGATTAAATAAGCAGTGTGCTGCAATTAAATCACAAGGCGTCACCAAGCACTACCAAATCTCAGCAAATACGCCAGACTTTCTAATGGCCGTAGTTGCTGGAAAGGAGTTAAACCTAATGACACCACAGGAAGAACTATTTGCCAAGTTCTACGGTTCCGAAAAGGTTCTGGTAAAGGACATGGACATAGCTCAATTGAGAGAGCACATTGAGGAACTCTCTCAGATAGTCTACGAAGCAAAGGCTAGATTAGTTGCAGCCGGCGATGAGGATAAGGAAAGAAGAGCTAAGACTAAGAATAAGGATTGGCTCGTCACTGCTGACACTTCGATAGCTGCAACAAGTGACGCAATCAATGTGGTCAAGATAAGAACATCTCGTATGTCCAAGATGGACAAGATTCGAGCTAGCTTGCTTACGGTTGGTATTGATGAAGAGACAGTAAATGAAATGGTTAGGAATATGGAAAGGAAAGCAACAGAGAAAGACTTGAAAACTATCACATTCAACAAACCGTCTACAGAGGTAAGTGCAATTCAAGTGAAAGCCACAAAACCCATTGCTGAAAGCAATGGTGAACCTTTCAATCCTCTAAGTCTAGGATTTGGAGAAAAGTAAATGAAAATCAAGATAGAACCTTTCCTAATGAAGAAAGGTAATCGGGTAGCGAAAGCCGCTATTGAGTTCGAGTCAGATGACTCATTCATGGCAGGCTTTTATCTTGTTGGATTCACAATCTGCAATGACCCAGAAAAAGGATTGTTTGTTCTGTTTCCTTCTGCTGCCATTAACCATCAAGCAGGAGAGAAAGGAGAAGCTAAAAGAAAGCAATTCTTTTTCTTGCGTCCAGATAGTAGTGAGTTAATCGACAAACTAGAATCATTGATTCTGGATACTTACGAGTCAATGACTGCATTTAACACTCCAAAGTAGAATAAGAATGAGAAGACTATAATGGCTCTAAGCTCAATCATCAAAAAAACTTGTTCAAAATGCGGCAAAGTAGCCGTTGAGAGGTCAAGGATTAACTTCGGAACAACGAAGTTAATTACACTTGAGTGTGGTCACGTCACAAACGAGGAAGTTTTAGTTTCTGCTGACTACGATTCAATAGTCAGTTCAGATGGTAGGAAGTTAATGCCATATCAGATTGATGGTGTTAAATTCCTAGAACAAGCCGATGCTACTGCGATTTTAGCTGACGAACAGGGACTAGGCAAAACAATTGAAGCCTTAGCTCTATTGAAGTTACATTCAGAAGAGTTATTGCCAGCAATCATTGTCTGCCCATCTACAGTTAAATTACAGTGGCATCACGAAATTATACGATGGTGTGGAGTTGAAGGCTATCTAACTCAAGTTATTTCCTGCGGTAAGGAATTAGCTGCACCCGGCTTTCAAATCTATATCACTACGTATGATTTACTCAAGACTG
>Ga0187892_10006960_pt1 | contig 16423 bp, 16 predicted proteins | sample MA1701073metaG_FD_139345 | JGI IMG/M metagenome (GOLD analysis project Ga0187892, IMG submission 139345) | Bio-ooze microbial communities from a basaltic lava cave in the Kipuka Kanohina Cave System on the Island of Hawaii, USA - MA170107-3 metaG ... | reverse complement strand
GCCGCCGCGCCGGCACCGGCGGCGGTGGCATCGCCGCCCCGCCGGGTGCACGAGCAGCAGTGGGCCCCGTTCGCCGAGGTCGCGAGCCTGACCCTGCGCCACCCGTCCTCCCGGGTGGAGCTGATCGGCTACCACCAGTCCAACCTCGATGGCGCCCGCCAGATGGAGCCGGTCGCCACCTCGGCACCCAACGTCGTGATGGAAGGCCGCAGCCGCGACACCGGCAACCGCACGGCCGCCGACGTGGTCGTCGACCCCGACGTCGAGATCCGCGCCCCCGTCACCGGCACGGTGCGCTCCTCGGGCACCTACGTCCTCTATTGCAAGTACTCCGACGACTTCCTCGTCATCGAGCCCGACGACCGTCCCGGCTGGGAGGTCAAGGTGCTGCACATCGACGGCGTCCGGGTGCGCCCGGGGGCGAGGGTGGTGGCCGGCCAGACGGTGATCGCGCCGCGGGCCACCGTCCTGCCGTTCAAGTCCCAGGTGGAGGAGATGGCGGCCACGCCTCCGTGGCCCCACGTCCACATCGAGGTCGACGACCCCACGATCCCCGACCGCCCGACGCCGGGCGGCGGTTGCTGAGCTACCCCGAGATCGCCTGGAAGGACGCTGTCCCGCTCGTCGGCCACGGGCTGGACGAACCGTTGACGGGGCCGAGGCTGCGCTCGACGAGGCCGAGCACGAAGGCCACCGTGCTCAGATCGAACTCCGCGTAGCTTCCGCCCCGCCCCCAGAAGACCGTGGTCCAGGCCTCGGGCTTCCCGTTCGTCCGCCAGCCCACGTGGTCGCCGGTCGTGGTCTTGCCCCACGGCATGAGGCCGTCCGGTTCCGGCCACTGGGACGCGTTGTGGCCTCTGGCCCGCAGCTCCCGGCAATCGGCCTGGACCAGCTCGGTGAAGCTCCGCGACGGGTCGAACGGCTCGATGAGGTACAGCCAGCCGGCGTACACGCCCGAGCCGTACTCCCGGACGAGCATGCGGTAGTCCTCCGGCGGCCAGAAGCCGTTGGTGCTGACGAAGCGCTTCCAGTCGCCGTTCGCCCGTACGGGATAGTCCGGCGGGGAGACCAGCTCCGTGAGGCGAAAGAACGAAGCGATCGACATCGGCATGCCCGCGAGCTTGCCAGGTCGCCGGTAGGTGTTGCCGCCGCGTAGATTCGGTTCGGTGAGCGGGGCGGCGTCGGAGCGCGGCGGCATGGGGGCGGTGGTGTACCCCGGCGGCGCGATGTTCCGGGTGTGGGCGCCGAACGCCTCGACGGTGGCGGTGACCGTCGGGGCAGGCGCCGAGACCCCGTTGGCCTCCGGGGGCAACGGCTACTGGTCGGCCGACCTCGACGGGGTGGCGGCCGGCGACGAGTACCGGTTCCTGATCGACGGGGTCTCGAAGAACGACCCCTACGCCCGGGACGTGACCTCGTCGGTCGGCAACTCGGTCGTGGTCGACCCCGCCTTCGACTGGGGCGACGCGCCCTACCGCACGCCGCCGTGGCACGAGTTGGTCATCTACGAGCTGCACGTGGGGACGTTCAACGACGCCGCGGGCGGGCTGCCGGGCAGCTTCGCGAGCGTCGTCGCGAGGCTCGACCACCTGCACGAACTCGGGATCAACGCCGTCGAGCTGATGCCTTCCATGGAGTTCGCCGCCGACTTCTCGTGGGGCTACAACCCGTCGCACATCTTCGCCGTCGAGTCGGCCTACGGGGGCCCCGACGGGTTGAAGCAGTTGGTGAAGGCGGCCCACGAGCGGGGCATCGCCGTGATCGGCGACGTCGTCTACAACCACCTCGGGCCCAGCGACCTCGACCTGTGGCGGTTCGACGGCTGGCACCAGGGCGAGGGAGGCGGGATCTACTTCTACAACGACGCCCGGTCGCAGACGCCGTGGGGCGACACCCGTCCCGACTACGGCCGCCCCGAGGTACGGGCCTTCCTGCGGGACAACGCCCGCTACTGGCTGGAGGAGTGCCGGCTCGACGGCCTGCGGTGGGACGCCACCGCCTACATCCGCAACACCTACGGGAACAACGACGACCCTGCCCACGACATCCCCGACGGCTGGCGCCTCATGCAGGAGATCACGGCCGACACCGACGGCCGCCAGCCGTGGAAGCTCCACATCGCCGAAGACCTGCGCGCCAACCGGCGGGTGACCCGGGCGACGCACGACGGCGGCGCCGGGTTCGACACCCAGTGGGACAGCGAGTTCGTGCACCCGGTGCGGGCCGTGCTCAAGGAGGCGTTCGACGGCGGGCGGAGCATGGACGCCCTGCGCCGGGCCATCACCCACAGCTACGGCGGCAACCCGTTGGCCCGGGTCATCTACACCGAGTCCCACGACGAGGTGGCCAACGGGCACGCCCGCCTGCCCGAGGAGATCTCGCGGGGCGACGCCGGCAACTGGTTCGCCCGCAAGCGGTCGACGCTGGGCGCCGTCCTGGTCTTCACCAGCCCGGGCATCCCCATGATCTTCCAGGGCCAGGAGTTCCTGGAGGACGAGTGGTTCCGTGACACCGACCCCCTCGACTGGACCAAGGCCACGACCTACTCGGGCGTCCTGCGCCTGTACCGGGACCTGGTCTTCTCCCGCCGCAACCTGGGTGGCTCGACGGGCGGGCTCCGCGGATCACACGTCAACGTCCACCACGTCAACGACGGCGACAACGTCATCGCCTTCCACCGGTGGGACGGGGGCGGGCCGGGCGACGACGTGGTGGTGGTGGTCAACGTCTCCAACCGGGCGTGGGCCGACTACCGGATCGGGCTTCCTGCCGCGGGGGAGTGGCGGGTGAGGGTCAACACCGACTGGAAGGGCTACGGCGCGGACTACGAGAACGTCGGCGGGATTGGCGTCGTCGCCACCGCCGGTGAGCCTCGCGACGGGATGGCGGCCAGCGCGAGCCTGGCCATCGGCCGCTACTCGGCGCTGATCCTGTCCCGGGAAGGCTGAGGGCCGGTTCTGTGCGACTGGGCGCACCTTGAAAGTAGGTTTTTCCCACCAGTTCGCCGTCACGGTCGTGAGGCCAGGACGTTCTCGTAGAGCTCGACGGTGCGGCGGGCGATGGCGGGCCAGCTGAAGCGGTCGAGGACGCGGGCCCGGCCCGCCTGGCCCATGCGCCGGGCCCGGGCGGGGTCGGCCAGCAGCTCGTTGATGGCGGCCGCCAGGGCGGCCGGGTCGGCCGGCGGAACCAGGAGGCCGGTCTCGCCGTGGACGACGATCTCGGGGATCCCGCCCACGGCGCTGGCCACCACCGGCGCCTCACAGCCCATGGCCTCCACGTTGACCAGCCCGAACGGCTCGTAGACCGACGGGCACACCAACACCGCGGCGTGGCTGAGCAGCTGCACCACCTCGGTACGGGGCAGGGCATCGGGGACCCACCGCACGCCCGGCCCGTCACCGACCGACGACACCGAAGCGATCCGCTCCTTCAGCTCGATGCCCTCGACCTCGGTGTCGGGCGCCGACGCGCACAGCACGACCAGGCATGAGGGGTCGAGCGAGGGCACCGCCGCCAAGAGGTGGTGGAGCCCTTTCTGGCGGGTGATCCGCCCCACGAAGATCACGAACGGGCGGTCCATCGCGATGCCGAGCCGGTCCAGCGCGTCCGATCCGCGGTCGGGCCGGTACACGTCGGCGTCCACCCCGTTGTGGATGACCGACACCCGGTCGGGGTCGACGGCCGGGTAGCAGGCCAGGATGTCGCCCCGCATGGCCGTCGACACGGCGATCACCGCCTCGGCCGCCTCGATGGCCGTCCGCTCGCACCACTTCGACAGCTCGTAGCCGCCACCCAGTTGCCCGGCCTTCCACGGCCGGAGGGGCTCCAGGCTGTGGCTGGTCATGACGTGAGGCACGCCGTGGAGCAGCTTGGCCGTGTGGCCGGCGAAGTTCGTGTACCAGGTGTGGGTGTGGACGAGGTCGGCGCCGGCCACGCCGGCCGCCATCTCCAGGTCGACGGCCATGGTCTGCAGGGCCGCGTCGGAGCCGTTCGACGGGGGCTGGCGGTACGTCCCCACCACCAGCTCCGACGACCGGGGGGCGCCGAAGCAGTGGACGCCCACGTCCTGCAGCTTCGCCAGTTCGGCGGCCAGGTGCTCCACGTGGACGCCGGCGCCGCCATAGACCTCGGGTGGGAACTCGCGCGTCAGCAGCGCGACTTTCATGGAGGCGGCACCTGTTCACCCTTGCCCAGCACGACCACGCCCCTTTCGGACACCGTGAACCGCTTGCGGTCGGCCTCCAGATCGACCCCGATGCGGGCGCCGGCGGGCACGACCACGTCCTTGTCGAGGATGGCCCGGCGCACGACGGCACCCTGTTCGATGACGACCCGGTGCATGAGCACCGAGTCCTCGACCAGGGCGTGGGGCTCGACCCGCACGCCGGGGGACAGGACCGAGCCCCGCACGACCGCACCCGAGATGATCACCCCGTTGGACACCAGCGAGTTGATGGCCCGGCCCGTGCGGCCGAAGTCCTCGAGGACGAATTTGGCGGGCGGCAAGGGCGGGTACGACGTGTAGATCGGCCACTTGTCGTTGTAGAGGTTGAACACGGGGTGGACCGAGACGAGGTCCATGTGGGCGTCGTAGAAGGAGTCGAGCGTCCCCACGTCGCGCCAGTAGGCCCGGTCCCGCTCGGTCGCGCCCGGCACCTCGTTTCGGTCGAAGTCGTAGACGTGGGCATTGCCCTGCTTGACCAGCAGGGGGATGAGGTCGCCGCCCACGTCGTGCATGGACGCCTCGTCGGCGGCATCGGCCCGTACTGCGTCCAGCAGGGCCTCGGTGGAGAACACGTAGTTGCCCATCGACGCCAGCACCCGGTCGGGGTCGTGGGGCAGGCCGGCCACCTCCGTGGGCTTCTCCCAGAACCGCTCGATCCGGCTCCCGGTGCCGGGCTCGAGTACGCCGAAGGCGCTGGCCTCGCCCTTGTCGACCGGGATGGCGGCGACGGTGACCCCCGCTCCCGACTCCAGGTGCTGGTCGAGCATCTGGCGGGGGTCCATGCGGTAGATGTGGTCGGCGCCGAAGACGAGGATGTAGTCGGGCCGTTCGTCACGGATGAGGTTGAAGTTCTGGTAGATGGCGTCGGCCGAGCCCTGGAACCACCGGGGGCCGAGGCGCATCTGGGCCGGCACGGGCGTGACGTAGTCGGACAGCAGCGTCGACAGCCGCCACGTGCGTGAGATGTGGAGGTCGAGGCTGTGGCTCTTGTACTGCGTCAGCACGACGATGCGCAGGAACCCGCCGTTGGCCAGGTTGGAGAGCACGAAGTCGATCAGGCGGTAGTGCCCGGCGAACGGCACGGCCGGCTTGGCGCGGTCGGCGGTCAAGGGGTGAAGCCGCTTCCCCTCGCCCCCCGCCAGCACCATCGCCAGCACCCGCGGCCCGGCCACGGACGGAAGCTACCCCTTCTGCGCACCTTCCGATGCCGCACCGGCGGGCGGTCGGGCACCATAGGGCGGTGCGATGGCTGACGGCCGAGGAGCAACGGGCGTGGCGGGCGTTCCTGGCGGCGACCCACGAGCTGTTCGACCAGCTCGACCGCCAGTTGACGCGCGACTCGGGCTTCTCCCAGGCCGACTACGAGGTCCTCGTGCGGCTGTCGGAGGCGGACGGTGACCGCCTCCGTATGAGCGAGCTGGCCGAGCACACCCTGTTCTCGCGGAGCCGGCTGTCCCATGCCGTGGCTCGGCTGGAACGGGACGGCCTGGTCGAGCGAGCGGCGTGCGAGACCGACCGGCGGGGCACGTTCGCCCAGCTCACGGCGGAGGGGAGGCGGCAGCTGGAACGAGCCGCGCCCGGGCACGTGGACCAGGTGCGCAAGCTCGTTTTCGACCGGCTGAGCCCTGATCAGGTGGCCGAGCTGGAGGGCATTGCCCGGGCGATCACGCCGTCTGGGGAATGTGGGGCATGAGTGCGTTCGGAGGGATCACGCCGAGGCGGCCCGCCCGGTAATCCTCCACGGCCTGGATCAGCTCGGCCCTGGTGTTCATGACGAACGGGCCGTACTGCGCCACCGGTTCCCCGATCGGACGCCCGCCCAGCACGATGACCTCGAGCGGGGCGCCGCTCGAAGAGGCGGTGATCCCCAGGTGGTGGCCGGCGCCGAACACGGCAAGTTGCCCGCTCCGGACCGGTCGAGCCTCGGCCCCGAGCGAGCCCGAGCCGGCCATCACGTAGGCGAGGGCGTTGAAGTCGGGCCGCCACGGGAGGTGGAGGCGGGCCCCGGGAGCGACGGTGGCGTGCACGAAGGCCATGGGCGTGTAGGTCGAGCCGGGGCCGGTGTGGCCGCCCACGTCGCCGGCCACGATCCGCACGAGGGCGCCCCCGTCGGCCGAGGCGACCAGGCCGGCCCGGTCACCGTCGAGGCTCTGGTACCTCGGGGCCGACCATTTCTGGCCGGCGGGCAGGTTGACCCACAGCTGGAGGCCGTGGAACAAGCCGCCGCGCACGACCAGTTCCTCGGGCGGGGTCTCGATGTGCAGGATGCCGGCGCCCGCAGTCATCCACTGGGTGTCGCCGGCGGAGATGAGCCCGCCCCCGCCGTGGGAGTCCTGGTGCTGGAACGTGCCGTCGAGCAGGTAGGTGACGGTCTCGAAGCCGCGGTGGGGGTGCCAGCTGGTGCCGCGGGGCTCGCCCGGGCCGTAGTCGACCGAGCCCATCTCGTCCAGGTGGACGAACGGGTCGAGGGCGTCCAGGGGGACGCCCCAGAACGCCCGCTTGACCGGGAAACCCTCGCCCTCGAAGCCCGAGGGCGCGGTGGTGAGGAGCTTCACCGGGCGCTCCCGGTCGCCGGCGGCGGGCTCGGGCAAGCGGGGCAGGGCGAGGGTGTCGGCGGTGACGGCTGGCATCGGGCGTCTCCCCAAGTAGTTGTACGATCAACTACCTCAACCCCGCGGGCGGCGCCACTGTTCCCGGGGCTCATCCTCTTGGGGGAGGTGGCGTCCGCCGGTCGGGGGTTCCGGCGGCGGGCCCCCTCCCGTAGCGTGGCGGCGTGATTGCGCGCTGGCGCGCCGCCGACAGGGTCTTGGTGGACTCGCTGCTGGCGGCGGTGTGCGCCGTGGTCTCGATCGTGACGGTGCTGGCCACCGACGACCCCCAGCACGGGCTCGGGCTGGACGACGCCGGTGCGGCCCTCCTGGTGCTGCAGTGCGCGCCCGTTGCGATCCGGCGGGTCAACCCGGTGGTGGCCTGGGTCGTCGCCGGTGCGGCGGCCACTGCCTATGGGGTGGGCGAGTTCCCCGACACGGTGCTCGACGTGGGGCCGCTGATCGTCATCTACACGGTGGCGGCCGACGCGCCTCGCCGGGTGGCCACCGTGCTGGGCGTGCTGACCGGCGTCTCGATCCTCGCCGCCTTGGCCTACGCCGGCGACGCCGACGCCAAGGACTTCTCCTACAACATCCTCGTCTACGCCGTGGCCTGGGTCGCCGGGGAGCACCAGCGGGCCCGGGACGCGGCCCGGGCCGGGGCAGCCGCTGCGGCGGTGACCGGCGAGAGGGCCCGCATCGCCCATGAACTGCACGACGTGGTGGCCCACCACGTGAGCATGATGGTCGTGCAGGCCGAAGGCGGGGCCAGCGTGGTGGCGGCTGCGCCGGAACGGGCGGCGGAGGCGTTCGACGCCATCTCCGCCACCGGGCGGGAGGCGATGACCGAGTTGCGGCGGGTGCTGGGGGTGCTGCGGGAGCCCGACGAGGGCGGCTCGGCAGCCTTGGCGCCCCAGCCCGGCCTGGCGGCGCTGGGCGGCGTCGTCGAACGGGTGGGGCAGGCCGGGGTGCGGGTGGACGTCCGCACCGAGGGGATCGCGCGGGCGTTGCCGGCGGCCGTGGACCTCTCGGCGCTCCGGATCATCCAGGAGGCCTTGACCAACTCGGTGCGCCATGGTCGGGCGGCCCACGCCACGGTCGTCGTCCGCTACCTGGACGGGGCCGTTGAAGTGGAGGTGGTGGACGACGGGACCGGCGGTGCGGCGGGAGCCGGCAACGGGCACGGGCTTCTCGGTATGCGGGAGCGGGCGGCTGCGTTCGGCGGCTCACTGGACGCCGGGCCGCGCCCCGGCGGGAAGGGCTTCGCGGTGACGGCCCGGCTGCCGGCCCCGTGATCCGGGCCCTGATCGCCGATGACCAGGCCCTGGTGCGGGCCGGGTTCCGCATGATCCTGGAGGCGCACGGCATCGAAGTGGTGGGCGAGGCGGCCGACGGGCGCGAGGCGGTCGAGCTGGCCCGCCGCCTGCAGCCTGACGTCGTCCTCATGGACATCCGCATGCCGGGCACCGACGGGCTGGAGGCGACCCGCCAGCTCGCTGGCGACCCGGTGCGGGTGCTCGTGCTCACCACCTTCGACCTCGACGACTACGTGTACGGCGCCCTCCAGGCGGGGGCCAGCGGGTTCCTGCTCAAGGACGTGAGCCGGGAGGAGCTGGTCCACGCCGTTCGGGTGGTGGCCGCAGGCGACGCCCTGCTGGCCCCGTCGGTGACCCGGCGGCTGATCGAGGAGTTCGCCCGCCAGCGGCCCGCGGAGCGTCCGGCGCCGGCCCTGCTCGACCCGCTGACGGCCCGGGAGCGGGATGTGCTCGGCCTCATCGCCCAGGGTTTGTCGAACGCCGAGATCGCCGAGGCCCTGTTCGTGGGCGATGCGACGGTGAAGTCCCACGTGGCCCACGTGTTGATGAAGCTGGGACTGCGGGACCGCATCCAGGCCGTGATCTTTGCCTACGAGGTGGGCCTGATCTCGCCCGGACGGGGGAGCGGCTGATCCACCGCCGGGCGGGCGACAGCGGCGCCACCGGCCGTCAGGGTGGGCGGCATGCTCACTCGAATCGCACGCTTTTCGATCCGCCGCCGGCGCGCCGTCGTGGTCTCCTGGCTCGTCCTTCTCCTCTCCGGGTTCGGGGCCGGCGGCGCCGTGTTCGGCCGGTTGGGCACCGACGGCCTCCGGGTCCCCGAGGACGCCGAGTCGGTGACCGCGGGCCGGCTGCTCCGGGCCGGCGGCGGCCCGGCGAGGCCGACGTCGGATCGCACCGGGCCGCGGGTGATCGGCCTCTTCGACGGCGTGAGCGCCGCTGATGGGGCCTTCGTCGCCGGCGTCGATCGGGTGGCCGCCGAGCCTGCCCGGACGCCGGGCGTCGGGCGGGTCATCGACCCCGTCTCGGCACCGTCGCCGGAGCTGGTCGCCACCGACGGGCGGGCGGCGGTGATCGTCGTCGAGCTCGACCTCGCGGACGGGCCGTCGGCCGTGGAGCAGGCCGAGGACACCGCGGTGCGCCTGCTGCGGACCGTGCCCGCACCCACGGTGCTGGTCACCGGGGACCGGCTCGTCGACGAGGAGTTCGGCGACCAGGCGGAGAAGGACCTGCAGCGGGCCGAACTGCTGTCGTTCCCGGTGCTGCTGGTGCTGCTCGTCGTCCTGTTCGGCGGGGTGGTGGCGGCGTCGCTGCCCCTGATAACCGCCTTCGTGGCCCTGGCCGGCACGCTGCTCGTCCTCTTCGGCCTGAGCCACGTCACCGACGTGTCGGTCTTCTCGGTCAACGTGGCGAGCATGCTCGGCCTGGGCCTGGCCGTCGACTACGGGCTGCTGCTGGTCAGCCGCTACCGGGAGGAGTCGGCCACGCTGGCGCCGTTCGCGGCCATCGAGCGGACGATGGCCACGGCCGGCCGCACGGTCGTGTTCTCGGGCCTGACCGTGGCCGTCTGCCTCTCGGCCCTGCTCGTCTACGAGGACGCGTTCCTGCGGTCGATGGCGGCGGGCGGCATGGCCGTGGTGCTGGTCGGCGTGGCCGCCGCCCTCACCCTGGTGCCGGCGCTGCTGGCGGCGTGGCACCGGCGGATCCGGCCATCCCGCCGCGTTGCGGTCGGTGCGGACCACGGGTTCTTCGTCCGCCTGTCCGGGGTCGTCCAGCGACGGGCCGTCCCCATCGTCGTCGTCGTCTCGGGCGTCCTCCTGTTCCTCGCCACCCCGTTCCTGCGGGCCCACTACGAGGAGCGCGACGCCCGGTTCCTGCCCACCACCTCCGACTCCCGTCGGATCGCCGACCTCGTCGACACCGGGTTCGCGGCTGGCACCCGCACCGGGCCGATCGAGGTCGTCGCCGCCGCTCCCTCCCAGCCGGCCGAGGTGGCCGTCTTCGCCCGCCAGGTTGAGGCGCTGCCCGGGGTGGCCGCCGTCGGCGTGGCTGCCGCCTCGGCCGGTGCCACCCGCATCGAGGTGCTGCCCGAGGGCACGACGTCGGGCAAGGTCGCCACCGGCCTGGTGCGCGCCGTCCGGCGCCTGGACACCTCCTTCCCGAAGGCCGTCACCGGTGACGCCGCCGAACTGGTGGACGCCGAGGCGGCCATCGTCGCCCGCCTCCCGTGGTGCCTCGGCCTGCTGGCCGCCGCCTCCCTCGTCCTGCTGTTCCTGCTCACTGGGTCGGTCGTGGTGCCGGTGAAGGCCCTGGTCATGAACCTGCTCAGCCTGGGGGCGACGTTCGGCGCCCTGGTCTGGGTGTTCCAGGACGGCAACCTGGCCGGCCTGCTCGGCGTGGACACGGCCGGCGCCCTCGACATCGCCACCCCGCTCCTGATCTTCGTCATCGCCTTCGGGCTGAGCATGGACTACGAGGTGTTCCTGCTGTCCCGGATCAAGGAGGCGTACGACGAGACCGGCGACAACGACCGGGCCGTCGCAATCGGGCTGCAGCGGACCGGGAGGATCGTGACCTCGGCGGCGGCGCTGATCGTGGTGGTGTTTCTCGGGTTCATGGCCGGCGGGTTCCTGTCCATCAAGCAGGTGGGACTGGGGCTGGCGCTGGCTGTGGTCCTCGACGCCACCGTGGTGCGCATGCTGCTGGTCCCGGCCACCATGAAGCTGCTCGGCGACCGGAACTGGTGGGCGCCCGCCGCCCTCCGGCGGGTCGCCGTCATCGCCGGGGCGCGGCCCGGCCCGGCCCCGCAGCGGGAGGGCGTGCCGGTAGGCTGACGACCGGTGGCCCGCCACCGGCGCCTGTCTGCCGCCTTCCTCGTCGCCTTGGCCCTCGCCGCCCTCGTCGCGGCTGCGACGGTGGCGGGCGGGGGCGAGCGGCGCGCCGCCATCGATGGCGGCGTCGGGACCACGCTCCAGAGCCAGCACACCGAGCAAGCCCTGACGCCGGCCAGGCGGCAATCGGCCGGACAGGACTCGTTGGTGGTGATCGCTGTCCTGGCCGGGCTGGTCGGCGTCGCGACCACCCGCGGTGTTTCGGCCCGACGGCTGGCGCGATGCAGGTGCGCCATAACCGCGGTCCCCGGCTACGCGCTCTGGCGGCGCGGGCCGCCTCCCCTCCTGCCCCTGTCGTAGCCCGACGGACACCGAGCGGGGGGCCGAAACTGGTGCGCGCCCGCTGGCGACAACCAGGAGGAGATGAACGTGCAGGAGCAGGAGCTTCCCGGCATCGGCTACCGCTACGACCTCGAGGTCGACGGCGGGCGGGTCAGCATCGTCATCCACCACAGCGGCAGGCGGGACGTCTACATCAGCGAGGACGGGCGCAAGCGGCCGACGGTCGTGGCCCTCACCGACGACCAGGCGAGGCGGCTGGGGGCGGTGCTGGCCGGGGCGTACTTCCGGCCCGCGGTGTCGGAGCGCATCGAGGCCCTGGTGGGCGGGCTGGTCATCGACTGGATGACGGTGCGGGCCGACTCGCCCGGCACGGGGCGGTCGATCGCCGACCTGGCCGTGCGCCGCGAGACGGGCATGACGATCGTGGCCATCTCGCGGGGCGACGAGGTGATCGTGACGCCCGAGCCGTCGGAGGTGTTGGCGGCGGGCGATCGCCTGGTCGTGGTGGGCAAGCCCGACGACTTGGGCCGGTTCACGGCGCTGGTGGTCGGCTGAGAGCGATGGCGTGATGCTCGCCGCGTCGGGGGCCGAGGTCGGCCGGGAGCTGATCGCCCTCGGCGGCGCGCTGGTCGTCGCCGGGTTCCTGGCCCGCGCCGGGCGGCGGGTCGGGCTGCCGACCATCCCCCTGTTCATGCTGGCCGGCATCCTCGCCGGGCCCCACACCCCCGGCCCCGTCCTGATCCGCGACCCCGCCGACCTGGGCGTCCTCGCCACCGTGGGCCTGGTCCTGCTGCTGTTCCACCTCGGCCTGGAGTTCTCCTTCGACGACCTGGTGGCGGGAGGCGGGCGGCTACTGGCGGCGGGCGGCGCCTACCTGGTCATCAACCTGAGCCTCGGCCTGCTCCTCGGGCTCGGCCTGGCCTGGGGCGGGCGGGAGGCGCTGATCATCGCCGGCATCGTCGGCATCTCGTCGTCGGCCATCGTCACCAAGCTCCTGGTCGAACTGCGGCGGCTGGCCAACCCCGAGACCCGCCTGCTGCTCGGCATCGTCGTCGTCGAGGACGTCTTCCTGGCGGTCTACCTGGCCTTCCTCCAGCCCGCCCTGGGCGGCACGGCGGCCGGGCTCGACGCGATCGTGGCCGTGACCAGGGCCGTGGCCTTCCTGGGCATCATGATGGCCGTGGCCCGGTGGGGGCGCCGCCTGGTCGGCCGCCTCCTCCACACCGCCGACGACGAACTGCTGACCGTGTGCTTCGTGGGCGTGGCGGTGTTGGTGGCGGGCGTCGCCGCCGCCCTCGGGGTCTCGGAGGCCATCGGGGCGTTCCTGGCCGGCCAGGTGCTGGCGGGCACGTCGGTGGCGGAACGGGTCGCGCGGCTGGTCCTGCCCCTGCGGGACCTGCTGGCGGCCACGTTCTTCTTCGCCTTCGGCCTCATGGTCGACCCCGACCAGCTGTTCGACCTGATCGGACCGGTGGCGGTGGCCGTCGTGCTAACCGTGCTCGGGAACGGGGCCGCCGGCGTGGTCGCGGCCCGCCTCCACGGCTTCGGCCGCACCGAGGCGGCCAACATCGGCCTCACCGTCCTGGCCCGCGGCGAGTTCTCGCTCGTGCTCGCCAGCCTGGCCGTGGCCGCCGGGCTCGACGGCCGCCTGGGGCCGTTCACGGCCGCCTACGTGCTGGTCCTGGCCATCGGCGGGCCCCTCGCCGCGTCCCGGGCCGATTCGCTCTCGCGCCTCCTCCCCGGCAGACTCTTGTCGAAAGGACCACGTTCGCCATGACCCCGACCCTGACCCGTCCCCGTCCCGTCCCCCTCCGCAAGGCCGGTGGGAACCTGCTGCTGGCGGCCGCCGTCGGGTCCGTGCTGCTGGTGGCGGCGGTCATGGCCCCGGCCCAGCAGCTGCCCTCCTTCGCCGACCGGCTCACGGTGGTGAACCCGACGCCGTACCACGTCGAGATCGACGTGCGGGGCCCCGGCGACCGTTCCTGGTTCTCGCTCGGCGGGTTCGGCCGGGAGTCGACCCGCACGTCCTACGAGGTCATCGACCAGGGCCGGCAGTGGCTGTTCCGGTTCACGTCGGCCGGCCAGGGCGCGGGCGACCTGGTGATGACTCGCGACGAGCTGCGCGCCAACCGGTGGCGCCTGACGATCCCCGACTCGGTGGCCGACCTGCTGGCCGCCTCGGGCAGGTCGCCTTCGGCGCCGTGAAGGCCGTCGGACGCCCGGCTCACCGGCGCCGGGCCAGGATGTTGAGCCGCACGTAGTCCAACTCCGCACGGGGGAGTTGGGCGATCACGGCCCGCACGAACCCGCTGCGCTCGTCGGGTCCCAGGGCGTCCACCACCTGGCGGAGGACGACGGCGGCCAGGAAGACCTCCAGCTGGCCGGGCTCGAAGGTGGCCACCTCGGGCGAGAGCCACACCCATCGATCCCCGAAGCCCGACGCCTCCAGGCGGGCACGGGTCTGATCCGGAGTGGCGAAGTGGTGGCCGTGGAGGGGCCGTCCCAGGCGGGCGGAGGCCTCGAGGACGGCGGCGACATTGCCCGGCCCGCCGCACTGGGCCACCAGCGCCCCGCCCGGCTTCAGCGCGGCGGCCAGGTTGGCGAACAGGGCGTCGTGGTCGGTCACCCAGTGGAACGTGGCAGTCGAGAGGATGGCGTCGACGGGCCCGCCCACCGCCCCCACCAGCGGTGATGCCAGGTCGGCGTGGACATAGGTGACCTGGCGCCCCCAGGGCCCGAGCCGGCGCCGGGCCTCGGCCAGCATGGCCGCGGAGGCGTCGAGGGCCACCACCGAGCCGTGGGGACCGAGCCGCCGCAGCAGGTGCTCGGTGACCCGGCCGCTCCCGCAGCCGGCGTCGAGCACGCGCTCACCGCCGGTCAGAGGCAGGCGGTCGAGCACGGCCAGTCCCCACCGTTCCTGGGGGGCGGCGATGCGGTCGTAGGTGGCGGCGTCCCAGTCCATGCGAGTGATTTCAGCGGCAGTTGTGCGACTACTGATAGTGGCAGAGCCGCCGGTAGAGTCTGCCGCCGGAAGGGGTTCGTACACATCCGTGATGGGGCGCAGAGAGGTCGGTTTTGCTTTCCAGGATCTCCCTCAACTCCCGGGTCGGCCCGGCGGGGCCTTCCCCGGACGCGGAAGGGAGGTGAGAAAGCAATGAGAGGTACAGCGAAGTTCCGCACGCTCGCCCGAGTCGGCCTGGCCGCAGGAGGTGGGGTGCTGACGGCCCTCGTGCTGCTCCTGTTCGGAGCCACGGCCGCCGGCGCCCAGGCCCAGTCAGGCAACTCGGGCAATTCCGGGAACACCGGTGCGGCTACCGCCATCGGCAACGCCACGTCCACCGCGTCCTCGGGCGCAGGGGCGACATCGTCCTCCCAGTCGGGGTCGACGGGCAGTGCCGTCAACTCGGTCGAGGTCGTGTCCGTGGGCGGTAGCGGCGGGAACGGTGGTGTCGCCCTCCCCGTGTCGGGGAGCGGTGGCGCGGCCGTGAACGTGGTGGCCGCCCCTACGGCCTCGTCGACTGCGGTCGGCGGGCCCAGCGTCGCCGTTGGCAGTGCCAACGGGGGCAGCGGAGGGGGGTCCACCGTGGTCGCGAGCCCGTCGGCCACGACGGGGGGCTCGGGGGCGACCAGCGCCCAGTCGAGCGCCACCAACACCGGCAACACCGGCAACGCCACGTCCAGCGCCGTGTCCAACCCGGTTGCCGTTTCCGGCAACTCGGGCTCGACCGGGGCGACCGGCGCGGCGACGTCCAGCCCGACGGCAACCAACCACGCCATCCTCGGGACGGCCATCGCCATCGGCGGCGGCGCCACGTCTGGTGACTCCGGCAACTCCGGTTCGACCGGGCCCGCGACCGCCATCGGCAGCGCCAACAGCGTGGCCGGGTCGGGGGCCACGGCCGCGGCGTTGTCGTCGTCGGGTTCCTCCGGCGTCAGCCAGAACGTGACCCTCATCGTCGGCGTCGGCGGGAGCGGTGGCTCGGGTGGGATCTCCATCCCGGTCGCCGGGCCCGGTGGCCCGGCCGTCAACGTGGTCGCCGCTCCGGCGGTGGCCGTGAGCGCGGTCGGCGGTTCCTCGGTCTCGGTTGGCTCCGCCAACGGAGGGATCGGTGGGAGCGCTTCGGTGACGTCCAGCCCGACGGCAGCGTCGGGTGGGTCGGGCACCGCCAGCTCCCAAGCCAGTGCGACGTACAGCGGCAACACCGGAAGCGCTTCGTCCGGTGCCGTGAGCAACCCGATCGCGCACTCGGGGAACTCCGGCGCCACGGGGCCGACCGGGCCTGCCACCAGCAACCCCGTCGCACTCAACTTCGCCATCCTTGGCACTGCGATCGTCTTCGGATCGTTGTAGCGCCGTTTCGGATGGCCTCAGGAGTACCCATCGGGACGGAACGGAGGGCCCCGGGATCCGGGGCCCTCCGCTCGCGTCCTGGTCCCGTACGCTCGGGCCCCGAATGTCCCGCACGCCCGACCAGCTCGACGAGGAGGAACGGGCACGGCTGCGCCGGGCCCACATCCGGCTGCGCAACGCCTCGTCGGCCCTCGAAGCGCTCACAGCCACACCCAAGCAGCGAGGCCGCTGGGACCCCAGGCCGCCCACCGAGGAGGCCCTCGACGGCGCCCGCAACGAGCTCCGGGCCGCCTGGGACGCGCTCTGGCGTATCGAGGCCGAGTTGTTGGGCTAGATCGCGAACGCGAACACGCTTGATTTATCGATCGGCCATGAGCAGATGAGCAGCAACTGAGTAAGTGAGCGTCCGCTCCTTAGCGGTCCGGCCCGACGCCGAGGACGACGTCGATCGCGGCGGCGGCTTCGGCGAAGGCCTCGTCGGCGGACAGCCGCAGGCCCGCCGTCCACGCCTCCTTGAACGCCATGGCGCCGAGGGCGGACTGCACCGCCGCCCGGTCGCGGTCCGACGCCGCCTGCTCGTGGGGCGGGACGGCGGCGCCCACCGCCTCCCGCAGGGCGGCGGCGGCGGCCAGCAACCGGGCCCCGGCTCGGCCGTCCCCCCGCAGGGCGACCGTCGACCCCACCCCCTCCAGCCACTCGGCCCCCACCGCGTCGGGGGCGAAGCCGCCGGCGGCCCGGAGCGCTTCGGCGTAGCGTGCCGCGGCCGCGTC
>Ga0187892_10006959_pt1 | contig 16426 bp, 18 predicted proteins | sample MA1701073metaG_FD_139345 | JGI IMG/M metagenome (GOLD analysis project Ga0187892, IMG submission 139345) | Bio-ooze microbial communities from a basaltic lava cave in the Kipuka Kanohina Cave System on the Island of Hawaii, USA - MA170107-3 metaG ... | reverse complement strand
TCAAGAAGGAGGACAAGTTCGTCCCGATCACCTACAAGGAGCACTGGGACGTGATCCGCAAGATCGACCGCGCCAGCAACGTGAGCTACGCCTGCAAGTAGCCAGGGTGCCCGCGTCGCGCGACGGCTTGCTCCGGGTGGAGGGGCTGGCCAAGCGGTACCCCACCGGGGACCAGGCGCTGGCCGGCGTGGACCTCCACGTGCCGGCCGGCCAGGTGCTGGCGCTGATCGGGCCCTCCGGGGCCGGCAAGAGCACCTTCATCCGCTGCGTCAACCGGCTCGTCGAGCCGACGGCGGGGCGCGTCTACCTGGACGGCGTCGAGGTGACCGCGCTCGGCCCGGCCGGGCTCCGCCGGGCGCGGCGCCGGATGGGCATGATCTTCCAGGAGTTCGCGCTCGTCGAGCGGCTCACGGTGATGGAGAACGTGCTGTCGGGCCGCCTCGGCTACGTGGGCTTCTGGCCGAGCTGGTTCCGGCGGTTCCCTCCGGCCGACGTCGCCACCGCCTTCGCGGTGCTGGAGCGGGTGGGCCTCGGCGAGTACGTGGACAAGCGGGCCGACGAGCTGTCCGGCGGCCAGCGCCAGCGCGTGGGCATCGCGCGGGCCCTCGTCCAGGACCCCGCCATCCTGCTCGTGGACGAGCCCACGGCCAGCCTCGACCCCAAGACCTCCCGCCAGATCATGCGGCTCATCGCCGAGCTGTGCGAGGAGCGGGCGCTGGCCGCCGTCATCAACATCCACGACGTCGGGCTCGCCCAGCTCTTCGTGCAGCGGGTGGTGGGCCTCCGCCAGGGCCGGATCGTCTACGACGGGCCGCCCGCCGGCCTCACCCCGGAGGTGCTGACGACGATCTACGGCGAGGAGGACTGGTCCCAGACCAGCCGCGCCGACGACGACGAGGACGGGGGCCGGGGCGGGCTCGACGAGGAGCGCCTGGCCGGGCTCAGATGAGCACCGTCCCCGCCGCCGCGCGGCGGTGGGCGCCGCCGCCCCTCATCCAGAACCCCTGGCTGCGCCACGGCCTCCAGGTGGCCGCGGCCGTCTACCTGGTCCTGGCCCTCGGCAGCCTCGAGGTGAACTGGACGCGCGTGGTGGACGGGCTCGGCCGCGGCTGGCAGTTCGTCAAGGCCTTCGCCCCGCCCGACTTCCTCTCCCGGCGGGCGGAGATCGTCGAGGGCCTGGCCGAGAGCCTGGTCATGACCGTCACCTCCACCGTCGTCGGGGTCGCCCTCGCGGTGCCGGTCGGGCTCGGGGCGGCCCGGAACCTCACCCCCCTGCCCGTCTACCTCGTCTGCCGCGGCATCGTGGCGGTGACGCGGACGTTCCAGGAGGTCATCGTCGCCATCCTGTTCGTGGCCATGTTCGGCTTCGGGCCGCTGGCCGGCATGCTGACGCTCGCCTTCGCCACCATCGGGTTCCTCGGCAAGCTCCTCGCCGAGGACATCGAGGACACCGACCCCGAGCAGCTCGAGGCCATCCGGGCCACCGGCGCCTCGTGGCTCCAGCTCCTGAACTACGGCGTCCAGCCCCAGGTCATGCCGCGGCTCATCGGCCTCTGCCTCTACCGGCTCGACATCAACTTCCGGGAGTCCGCCGTCATCGGCATCGTGGGCGCCGGCGGCATCGGGGCCACGCTGAACACGGCCTTCGACCGCTACGAGTACGACACCGCCGCCGCCATCCTGGTCGCCATCATCGCCGTCGTCATGGCCGCCGAGTACGCGTCGGGCATCATCCGGCGCCGGGTGCAGTGATGCCGGTGGCCTCACGGGGCGGCGTCAAGACCTGGCAGCGGCGCGAGCGGGGGCGGCAGCTCGCCATCTGGCTCGCCTGGCTCGTGGGCACCCTGGTGGCCCTGGCCTGCTGGCAGGTCATCGCGGCCAGCACCATGTGGGTGTTCGTGTGGGACGCGCCGCGGCAGGGGGCCGACCTCCTGTCCCGCATGGTGCCGCCCCGCTGGTCCTACGCGTCCCGGCTCTGGGGGCCGCTGTGGGACACCATCAACATCGCCACCCTCGGCACGCTGGGGGCCATCGTGCTGGCCGTGCCGGTGGCCTTCCTGGCCGCGCGCAACACCACGCCGAGCGTGGCCCTGGTGCGGCCGGTGGCCCTGCTCGTGATCGTGGCCTCGCGGTCCATCAACGCCCTCATCTGGGCGCTCCTGCTCGTGTCCATCATCGGCCCCGGCGTGCTGGCCGGCATCGTGGCCATCGCGCTCCGGTCCATCGGGTTCGTCGCCAAGCTGCTCTACGAGGCCATCGAGGAGATCGACCGGGCGCCCGTCGAGGCGGTGACGGCCACCGGGGCCGGCCGCGGCCAGGTGGTGGCCTACGGCATCGTGCCCCAGGTGATGCCGGCCTTCGCGGGGATCTCGGTCTTCCGCTGGGACATCAACATCCGCGAGTCGACGGTGCTGGGGCTGGTGGGGGCGGGCGGCATCGGGCTCGAGCTCCAGGCCTCGGTGAACGTGCTGGCCTGGAACCAGGCGACGGTGATCTTCCTGGTCATCTTCGCCACCGTGCTCGCCAGCGAGTGGATCTCGGTGCGCGTCCGCCACGCCATCATCTGAGGGGGGCGAGCACGGGGGGAGCCGGACGCGCGCGGGCGGCCGCCCCGGCCCGCCGGCGCGGCATCGCCGCGGCCGCTCAGAAGAGCGGGGCGGCGGCGCGGAGGGCGGCCAGGACGAGGGGCTTGGGCCAGACGCCGAGCAGCACCACGCCGAGCACGCAGAGCGCGATGGACAGCCGGAGGAGCGGCGACACCGGGATGGGCGCCGGGGAGGGCGGCGGGTCGATGTACATGCGCTTGGCCACCAGGAGGTAGTAGAACAGCGCCACCACCGTGAGCACCGCCCCCACCAGCACCAGCCAGTAGAGCCCGCGCTCCGCCGCCGCCCAGAACACGTAGAGCTTGGCCCAGAAGCCCACCACGAAGGGCACCCCGCCGAGCGACAGGAGGAACAGCAGCATGCTGAGCGCGAGCACGGGGGAGCGCTGGGCGAGGCCCCGGTACGCCGCCATGGACTCGGAGCCCTCGGCCTGGGCCACCGCCTCCACCACCAGGAACGCGCCCATGTTCCCGAAGAGGTACGCGACCAGGTAGAAGAGCATCATGGCCACGCCGTTGGCCGACACGGCGGCCAGCCCCACCAGCATGTAGCCGATGTGGGCCACGCCCGAGTAGGCGAGGAGGCGCTTGACGTTCTGCTGGGGGATGGCCATGAGGTTGCCGGCCACGATGGTGACGGCGGCGAGCGCCGCCGCCACCGGCACCCACACGAGCACGTGCTCGCCCATCCCTTCCAGGTAGAGCCGGAAGATGACCACGAAGCCGGCCGCCTTGGGGGCCACGCTGAGCCAGGCCACGTAGGGCGTGGTGGCCGCCTCGTAGGTGTCGGGCACCCACATGTGGAACGGGAAGGCGGCGATCTTGAAGCCGAGGCCGGCGAGCGCCAGGAGCAGCCCGAGCTGCATCAGGGGGTGGCCGCCCGCCGCCGCCTGGGCGATGCCGGAGAGCGCGGTGGTGCCGGCCACGCCGTACACGAACGAGAGCCCGTACAGGAGCACGGCCGAGGACACCGTCCCCACCAGGAAGAACTTGAGCGCGGCCTCCACCGCCGTCTCGTCGCGCTTCAGGAAGCCGGCCAGGTAGTAGAGCGGGATGGACATCAGCTCGAAGGCGACGAACAGCAGCACTAGGTCCCGGGCCGAGGCCAGCATCAGCATGCCCAGCAGCGAGGCCAGGATGGCCACGTGGTACTCGGTGGCCCGCCGCCCGAAGGCGGCCGCCCGGAGGGGCACCGAGCCCACCACCCCGATGATCGTGGCCAGGAGGAACAGCCGCTTGGCGAACACGGCCAGCTCGTCCTGGACGAACGCGCCGTCCAGGAGCGCGCCGCCGGGCGCCGTGCGCCAGGCGACCGCGAACAGCACGAGGAGGCCGACGGCGCTGACCACGCCGACGCGGCGCCGGTCCTCGCCGCCCCCCAGGAGGCCGGCCAGGAAGACCACCAGGATCAGGAGGCCGAGGCCGGCCTCCAGCACGAGGGGGCTCGACAGGTCAGGCACGGGCGGTCCTCACGGGATGCCCCCGAGGCGGGTGAGGAACGGCACCGTGAAGCTGCCCACGGGACCGAGCGCGATCCCGGGCACGACGCCGAACAGCACGATGACGCCCACCAGGATCCACAGCGCCGCCCACTCCGGGCCCTGGGCGTCCACGAGGCCGTGGAAGTGGGGATCGGGCGACAGCGGCCCCCAGAAGATCTGCTTGGCGACGCGCAGCACGTAGATCGAGGTGAGGAAGGCGCCGGCCACCGCCGGGAACAGCCACCACGCGTGAGCCGACTCCCACGCCCCGAGGAAGGTGAGGAACTCGGCGACGAAGCCGGCGGTGGCGGGCAGGCCGAGCGAGGAGAGGCCCCCGATGGTGAAGGCGGTGGCGATGCCCGGCATCATCCGGCCGAAGCCGGCCATCCGGGCGATGTCCCGGGAGTGCGCCTTCTCGTAGACGAGGCCCACCAGCGCGAAGAACAGGCCGGTCATCACGCCGTGAGCGAACATCTGGAAGACCGACCCGTTCAGCCCGTTCTCGGTGAGGGCGGCCGCCCCCAGCATGACCACGCCCATGTGGGACACCGAGGAGTAGGCGACGACGTACTTGAGGTCGGTCTGGGCCATGGCGCTCAGCGCCCCGTAGACGATGTTGACGCAGGCGATGGCGCCGACCAGCCACGCCCACTCGTGGGTGCCCTCGGGGAGGAGGCCCATGCCCACCCGCACCACGCCGTAGGCGCCCAGCTTCATGAGGACGCCGGCGTGGAGCATGCTGACGGCGGTCGGCGCCGAGGCGTGGCCATCGGGGGACCAGGTGTGGAGCGGCCAGATGCCGGCCAGGATCCCGAAGCCCACGTAGAAGGCCAGGAACGCCCACGACTGGAGCGCGGGGTCGAACTCCGTCGCCTCCCACTCGAAGAACGAGAACGACGAAGACCCCGCCGCCACGTAGAGGGCCAGGATGCCCACCAGGATGAAGGCCGACCCGAACAGGAGGTACAGGGTCAGCTTCATCGCCGCGTACTCCTTGGTCCCCACCCCGGTCCGGCGCAGCGCCCACCCGAAGATGCCCTGGGGGCGGATCTCGCCGCTCGACCCCCAGATGCCGATGAGCAGGTACATGGGCAGCACGGCGATCTCGTAGAACAGGAACAGGATGAACAGGTCGAGCGAGACGAAGACGCCGAACACCCCGGTGACCAGCACGAGCAGGAGCGCGTAGAACTCCTGGCTGCGCTCGGCGATGGTCCACGAGGCGAAGGCGCCGGCGAAGATGATGATGGCGGTGAGCAGCACCATCAAGAGGCTCATGCCGTCCACGCCCAGGCGGTACACGATGCCGAGCGGCGGCACCAGCTCCACCTCCTCGTAGAACTGGAAGCCCGCCGCCGCCCGGTCGTAGGCGGCGTAGATCACGAGGCTCGCCACCAGCGACACGCCGGTGGAGGCCAGCGCGAGCCCGCGCACGAGGAGCGGCCGGTGCCGCGCCGTGAACATGATGAGCACCGCCCCCACGAAGGGGGCCCACGTGATGATGGACAGGAGCGGCCAGCCGTTCACGCTCACCTCGCCCACTGGCTCCAGGCGATGAGCAGGATGGCGCCCAGCGCCACGGCGTACACGTAGTCCTGGGGCAGCCCGGTCTGCAGGCGCCGCAGCCGGTCGCCCGAGGTGAGGGTCCACGCGGAGAGCACGTTGACCACGCCGTCGACCAGGTAGCGGTCGATCCAGCCCACGATCCGCGCCACCCCGAGCACGGCCAGGCGGTAGACGGCGGTGAAGGCCTCGTCCAGCCAGAACCGCTCGAGGGCCGCGTCGCGAACGGCCCCGAGGGCCCGGCCGAGGCGGTCGGGATCGACGGCCCGGCGCTGGTAGGCGAGCCACGCCAGCGCGACGCCCCCGAGGGAGAGGAGGACGGCCACCCACGGCAGCGCGGCGGGCGCCTCGAAGTCCGGGGCGCGATGGGGAACCACCGTGACCCCGATGGCCACCGACAGGAGGGCCAGGATCCAGAGCGGCACGATCATCACCCACGGGGCGTCGTGCGCGTGGGCGGTGCCGGGGCCGTGGGCGGCGCCCCCGGGGGGCGTGGCTCCGTGCGCCCCGGGGGCGGCGGGGCCGGCGGTCGGCCCGTGGCCGGCCACGCTGCCGTGCCCGGCGGCGGCGCCGCGCGCGACCGTCGATCCGTGCCCGGCGGCCGCGGTGGCCCACCCGGGAGCGGGGCCGGCGAAGAAGGCGATGAACACCACCCGGAACATGTAGAAGGCGGTCAGGAACGCGGCCACGGCCAGCATGAGGAAGGGGACGGGATGACCGCCCACCCACACCGCGCCGAGGATCTCCTCCTTGGAGAAGAAGCCGCCGAAGAAGGGCAGGCCGGCGAGCGACAGCGTGCCGACGAGGAACACGATGGCCGTCTGCGGCATCCGCCGGGCGAGGCCGCCCATGGCGAAGATGTCGTTGGTGCCCACCGCGTGGATGACCGCGCCGGCGGCCAGGAACAGGAGCGCCTTGAACACGCCGTGGGTGAGGAGATGGTGGAAGCCGGCGGCGGCGTACCCGGCGCCCATGGCCGCCATCATGTAGCCGAGCTGGGACACGGTGGAGTAGGCGAGCACGCGCTTGATGTCGGCCTGCACGCAGGCCAGCGTGGCGGCCAGGAGCGCGGTGAAGGCGCCGATCCAGCCCACCGCGGCCAGGACCTCGGGCGTCTGGGCGAAGAGCCAGATCGTGCGGGTGAACAGATACACGCCGGCCGTGACCATGGTGGCGGCGTGGATCAAGGCCGAGACGGGGGTCGGGCCCTCCATCGCGTCGGGCAGCCAGACGTGCAGCGGGAACTGGGCCGACTTGCCCATGGCGCCGAGGTAGATGCCCACCGTGATCAGCTCGAGCCCGGCGAGAGGCAGCGTGCCCGCGTCCACCAGGTCGAGCAGCTCGAGGTAGTCGAGGGTGCCGGCGTGGCGCCAGAGGAGCACGATGCCCACCAGGAGCCCCACGTCCCCCGCCTTGGTGATCCAGAAGGCCTTGACGGCCGCCCGCGCCGCCTCCGGGCGCTGGTACCAGTAACCGATGAGCAGGTACGAGCACAGCCCCACCAGCTCCCAGCACACGAAGAGCTGGACGAAGCCCGGGGCCAGCACGAGGCCCATCATCGAGAAGGCGAACAGCGACTGGTAGGCGAAGTAGCGGCCCCGCGCCCCCGGCGGCTCGCCCTCGAGGTAGCCGAGGGAGTAGAGCTGGACCAGGAACGAGACGCCGGCCACCAGGAGCAGCATGAGCGCGGAGTCGGCGTCGACCAGCACGCCGACCGTCGCCAGGGGCCCGCTCGCCATGGGCAGCCACTCCCAGAGGATGCGGGCGTGCTCGCCGGGCGTCCCCGCCCGCCAGGCGGCGAAGGCGGCCCACAGGGCGGCGCCGGCCAGGAGCACCGAGGTCCAGCCGGCCGCGGCCGACCGGCGCAGGGGGACGGCCACCCCCAGGAGCAGGAAGGCCGCCGCGGGCAGGAGCCACGCCAGGAGCGCGAGCGGGCCGGGATCGGTCATCGGGGCGCGGTCAGCCTCGCAGGAGGTCCAGGTGGTCGGCGACGGCCGTGCCCCGGACGCGGAAGATCAGGATCACCAGGGCCAGGCCCAGCGCCACCTCGGCCACCGTCACGCAGATGGTGAACACGGTGAAGACCAGGCCGGCGGCGTCGGCGTGGAAGCGCGCGAAGGCTACCAGGTTGACGTTCACCGCGTTCAGCATCAGCTCGATGCCGAGCAGGATGCCGATGGTGTTGCGGCGGGTGATCACGCCGAAGAGCCCGATGGCGAACAGCACCGCCGCCAGGGTGAGGTAGGCCTGGAGCGGCATGGCTCAGTCGTCGGGGCGGGCGAAGTAGATGGCGCCCAGGAGGCCGGCCAGGAAGAGGACGGCGAGGAGCTCGAAGGCCAGGACGTAGTCCGTGAGCACCCGCAGGCCGATGGTCCGGGTGAGGTCGTCGGCGAGGGCGGGCCGCGCGGCGGGGAGCGGCGCGTCCCGGAGGAACGCCAGCACCGCTACCAGGAGCGCGACGGCGGCGGCGGCGCCGCTGGCCAGGCTCCGGCTCGTCTGCGAGATGCGCTCGCCCACCAGCCGCTCCGTCACCACGATGGCGAACACCACGATCGTGATCACGCCGCCCGCGTAGAGGAGGATCTGCACCGCGGCCAGGAACTCGGCCTCGAGCAGGAGGAACACCCCCGCCGTCCCCGTGAGCATCAGCGCCAGGTAGAGCACCGAGTGGAAGAGGTTCTTGGTGAGCACCACCGCCAGCGCCGAGCCGATCAGCAGCACGGCGAGGGCGCCGAAGGCCACGGGCTCGAGGCTCACTCGGCCTTCCCGGGGCCGGCCGCCCCCTCGCCGCGGGCGCCCGCCGCCGCCTCGCCGCGCGGCGCCCTGGGCGGCGCCTGCATGTCGCGCAGCAGGTTGCCGGTGGCCCAGGAGGCCTCCAGCTGGAGCGACAGGGCGTGGAGCCGGTCCTTGTCCAGGAGGAGCTCCCGCCGGTCGGTGGTGGACATGTCGAAGGACTTGGTCATGATGATGGCGTCGGTCGGGCACACCTGCACGCACAGCTCGCAGAACTCGCAGGCGTAGAGCTCGAGCGTGAAGACCTTGGCGTAGTTGCGCTTCTCCGCCTTGAGCATCTCCACCTTGATGACCTGGGGCGGGCAGATGTACTCGCACAGCCGGCAGCCGATGCAGTTCTCCTCGCCCGTCTCGCGGTCGTAGGTGAGCACGAGGAGGCCGCGGTAGCGGTCGGGGTAGCGCCGGGTGACGTCCGGGTAGTGCACGGTCACGGGCTTGCGGAACAGGTTGACGAGGGTGACCTTCATGGCGCGGCCGACGGCCCCGCAGAGGTCGACGAGGTCGCCCAGGAGGCCGCCGCCCAGCTCCTTACGCACCGGCGCCGCCCCGGAGCGCCACCACCACCGCGGTGGCCATGAGGAGGAGCAGCGTGGCCGGGAGCAGCAGCTTCCACGACACGGCCAGGATCTGGTCCACGCGGATCCGCACGAAGCTCCAGCGGACCCAGGTCACGAGCAGGAACACGAAGAGGGCCTTGAGGAGGAACCACACCGGCCCGAGCCAGGCCGGGCCCGGCCCCGCCCACGCGCCGAGGAACAAGAGGGCGCCGAGGAACGAGGTGCCGAGCATGTGGGCGTACTCGCCCAGCTGGATCAGCGCGAACTTCATGCCCGAGTACTCGACGCGGAAGCCCGCCACCAGCTCGGACTCGGCCTCCAGGATGTCGAAGGGCACGCGGTTCTCGGCGGCCAGGGTGGCGATCAGGTAGAAGAGGAAGCCGAGCTGCCCGATCACGGGGAAGAACACGTACCAGCCGAGCACCCCCGCCTGGGCGGCCGCGATGTCGCCGAGCCGGAGGGAGCCGGTCAGCACCACCGGCACCAGCGCCGCGAAGATGAACGGCAGGTCGTAGGAGATGATCTGGTTCACCGCCCGCATGGCGGACAGCAGCGCGTACTTGTTGTTCGAGCCCCAGCCGCCCATGAACAGGCCCACGATCTCCATGGCCGACACGGCCAGGAAGAACAGGATGCCGATGTTCAGGTCGGCCACCCCGAGGCCCGGCGCGAACGGGATGGTGGCGAAGATGAGCATGCACGGGATCAGGAACACGAGGGGGGCCAGGTTGTAGACCGGCCGGTCCGCCGTGGCCGGGATGACGTCCTCCTTCATCATGAGCTTGAGGGCGTCCGCGATGGGCTGGAGCAGGCCGTGGGGGCCGACCCGGTAGGGGCCCACCCGCGACTGCATCCGGGCGGCGAACTTGCGCTCGAGCAGCGTGACGTAGGTCACGAGCCCGATGACCGCGTTGAGCACGATGAAGCCGGCGACGAAGCCCCAGACCGCGTCGGGCATCAGCGGTCGACCTCGCCGAACACGGGATCGACCGAGCCCATGATGGCGACCACGTCGGCCACCTTGTGGCCGGGCAGGATGTGGGGGAGCACCGAGAGGTTGGAGAACGACGCCCCCCGCCACTTCATGCGGTAGGGCTTGGCGCCGCCGTCGGACACGAGGTAGCAGCCCACCTCGCCCCGCGGCCCCTCGACCCGCGCGTAGCCCTCGCCCTTGGCCACGCGCACCTGGGCCACGGACTTCACGCCGGGGCGGGAGGAGATGGGGCCCTCGGGCAGCCCGTCCAGCACCTGGCGGACGACCTTGAGCGACTCCCGGAACTCCACCATCCGGACCCGGTAGCGCGCGTAGCAGTCCCCCTCCTGCTCCACCGGCACCTTCCAGTCGAAGTCCTGGTAGCTCGAGTAGGGCTCGGCCCGCCGGATGTCCCAGTCCACGCCGGAGCCGCGGATCAGGGGGCCCGACACGCCCACGCCCTGGGCCAGCTCGCGGGAGATGACCCCCACGCCCTGGGTGCGGGCGAGGAAGAAGGCGTTCTGCTCCAGCATGTCCTCGTACTCGTCGATGCGGCGGTCGATGAAGTCGACCGTTTCCCGGCACTGCCGGGCCCAGCCGGCCGGGACGTCGTAGCGGGTGCCGCCGACCTGATGGAAGCCGTAGAGGAGCCGCGCCCCCGTGAGCGCCTCGAACAGGTCCAGGACCATCTCACGCTCGCGGATCGCGTAGAGGAAGACGGTGGCGCCGCCGCCGAGGGCCCCGCCCATGTCCAGGCACCAGGTGCCGAGCCACAGGCAGTGGGAGGCGACCCGCTGGAGCTCGGCGGCGATCACGCGCAGGTACTGGGCGCGGCGGGGGACCTCGATCTTGCCCACCTTCTCGGCGGCCAGCACGTAGGCCAGCTCGCTGGTCATGGCCGCCACGTAGTCGGTCTTGGAGGCGATGGTGGGGTACTGGGTGTAGGCGAGGGTCTCCGAGAGCTTCTCGTGGCAGCGGTGGAGATAGCCGATCACCGCGTCCACGTCCACCACCGTCTCGCCCTCGAGCTGCAGGATGGCGCGGAACACCCCGTGGGCCGAGGGGTGCTGCGGCCCCATGTTCATGGTGAGCCGCTCGCTGCCCCCGTAGCCCATCTCGACGACCTTGCGCGCCTCGGGATCCATGTCCGTCAGCCTCGGCGCGCCGGGTCGAGCGAGCGATGCACCGCCGGACCCCTCACTTCATCGGGGAGTGCGGGGAGGGGATCAGCGCCATCGACTTCATCTCGAGCAGCAGGGCCGAGGCCTTGCCCACGAAGGCCTGCCACTCGGGATCCTGGAGCGCCCTGGCCCGCACCTCGGCGCGGTGGTTCAGGCTGTCGTAGGCCCAGAGGTGCACGGCCTCGTTGAGCTGGCCCATCTCCGTCTGCCAGAGACCGACGTTCTTCGAGTACTTCTCCCGCACCGGCATGATGCCCTTGAAGAGCTGGAGCCACTCGCCGACCCGGCCCACCTGGGCCCGGTAGCTGCGCAGCTCGTACACGTGGCCCTCGCCCGCGGGCGGCTTCAGCGGGAGCTGGGCGGAGAGGACCTTGTTCTCCTGGGCCAGCAGCATGGGCCGGATCTGGGGGACGTACCCCTTGGTCCACGCCTCGTTCTGGCTGAGCTCGCCGCGCAGCCGGTCGCGCTCGTTGAGGTCGGCGTAGCTCCAGAGGTGCACGACCTGGTTCAGGGTGCCGAACTCGCTGAACCAGTGCCCCTCCAGCGTGCCGTACTTGTTCCCGCGGGCGGCGCGGCCGACCTCGGCCGAGAGCCGGAGGTACTCGCCCTGCTTGCCGGGCACGAGGGTGTAGGTGCGCAGCTCATAGATCATGTCGTCTCCTCTCCCGCGACGCGGGTCAGCGGTATGGGGGATGCGGCGTGTCCACCGCGTACGACTTCAGGAGCGGATGGCCCTCCCAGTCCTGGGGCAGGAGGATGCGGCGCAGGTCGGGGTGCCCGTCGAAGCGGATCCCGAACATGTCGTAGCACTCGCGCTCCATCCACCCGGCGCCCGGGTACACGCCGGTGAGCGAGGGGCAGCGCGCCGGGCCGGGGCCGGGACGGGTCTTCAGCATGAGCCCGATCCCGGCCTCCAGGTTGTCGAGCCGGGCGACCACCTCCAGCCCCTGCTCCTTCCAGTCCACGGCCGTCGAGAAGCTGAAGTAGCGGCAGCCCAGCTCGTCGCGGGCGAAGCGGGCCAGCTCGACCCACCGCTCGGGGGGCGCCGTCACCGTGAGCTCGCGCCCCTCGCCCCCGGCCCCCTCGCCGAAGCGCTGCTGGAGCATCTCCCGCGCGCGCTCGGGGGTCACCGGCTAGTCCGTCTTGGGGTTGGGCCCGGGCCGCACGCCCGTCTGCTTGAAGTGCTGGATCTTCTCCTGCAGGAGGAGCAGGCCGTTGAGCAGGGACTCGGGGGGCGGCGGGCAGCCCGGCACGTAGACGTCGACGGGGATGACGCGGTCCACACCCTTGACCACGTGGTAGCCGTGGCGGAAGGGGCCGCCCGAGTTGGCGCACGAGCCCATGGACACCGCCCACTTGGGATCGGGCATCTGGTCGTAGATGCGTTTGAGCATGGGCGCCATCTTGATGGTCACGGTGCCCGACACCACCATGAGGTCCGAGTGGCGCGGCGAGGCCCAGGGGACCATGCCGAGGCGCTCGACGTCGAAGCGCGAGGCGAACGTGGCCATCATCTCGATCGCGCAGCACGCCAGGCCGAAGGTCACCGGCCACACCGAGGACTTGCGGGCCCAGTTCAGGAAGGCGTCGGCGACGGTGGTGACCAGGAAGCCCCCGGGGAAGTGGTAGATGCCCTCGGTGGCGGCCTCGAACAGCCCGGAGTGCTTGTCCCCGTCCGGGCGCTCCTGCCGGTACTTCTCCCACTCCTGGAGGTCCTTGAACTCCGTCCACACCGCCGGCGGCACCTGGTGGGGCGGTGCCTTCATTTCCATTCCAGGATCCCCTCGCGGTAGGCGTAGACCCAGCCCAGCCCCAGGATGCCCAGGAACAGCGCCATCGTCCCCACCGCCCACATGCCGAGCGTGCCGAGCACCAGCGCCCACGGAAACAGGAACACGGCGAGTGCGTCGAACACGATGAAGATCAGCGCGACCAGGTAGAACCCCACCGGGAACTGCACCCACGCCTGGCCGATGGGCTCCGCCCCGCACTCGTAGTTCTCGTACTTGGCGTCGTACGGGCGCGCCGGCCGCAGGATCGCCGCCATCCCGAGCGACACCACCGCGAACGCCACGATGAGCCCGAGATAGATGACGACGGGAAGGTAACCGGTCACGGACGACCTCCTGGACGTTCCAAACCCGGCGGAGTATACCACACTGGTCTGACCACGATCGGGGGCATTCACCCGGCGCCCCCCGGGGTCTCAGTATACGCGCCCCAGAGTCCTCACCGCCCCGGCCGGCGCCCGGCGGGCCCGCGGTTTATACTCCGCCCATGCTCGCACCGTCCATCCGCCCGGAGGCCGCATGAACGCGTTCCGCACCCCCGACGACCGCTTCGCCGCGCTGGCCGACTACCCGTTCCCCCCGCGGTACCAGCACTGGCGGGGCCTCCGGATGCACTACGTGGACGAGGGCCAAGGGGCGCCGGTGCTCCTGCTCCACGGCGAGCCCACCTGGAGCTACATGTACCGCGAGATGATCCCGCTCCTGGTGGCGGGGGGCTACCGCTGCGTCGCGCCCGACTACGTGGGCTTCGGCAAGAGCGACAAGGTGCTGGACGACGACTGGTACGTGATCGAGCGCCACGTCGAGGCCATCCGGGCGCTCATCGAGGCCCTCGACCTGCGCGACGTCACGCTCGTGGTGCACGACTGGGGCGGGCCCATCGGCCTCCGCCAGGCGGTGGACATGCCGGAGCGCTTCGCCCGCCTCGTGATCCTGAACACGTGGCTCCACCACCACGGCTTCGTCTACTCGGACATGGTTTATCGCTGGCGCGGCTACGTCGGGAAGTTCCCGCCCGGCACCGGCGACCTCCCCACCGGCGACATCGTCGCGCGCTGGCCCCGCGTCGACGAGGCCCGGCGCGCGGCGGTCAAGGCGGCCTACGACGCCCCCTACCCCGACGCCGCCGCCAAGGCCGGCGCCCGGCGCTTCCCGTGGTGCCTGCCGATGGCCGAGCCCGAGGCGGGCAACGCCGGCGACCAGGCGCGCTGCTTCGAGGCGCTCAAGCGGTGGGCCAAGCCCGCGCACCTGGTCTTCGGCGACCGGGACGAGATCTTCACGCTGGACTGGGCGCGGACGTGGGCGGCCCAGATCCCGGGCGCCACCGTCGACGCGGTGCCGGGCCCGCACCACGTGCCCGAGGAGAGCGGCCCCGAGATCGCGCGGCTTATGCTCGACTACATGCGGGGCTGAGCGATGGCGGCCCCCCGCCCCTTCGCGGTCCAGGTGCCGGAGGCGGTCCTGGACGACCTCCGCCAGCGCCTGGACCGCGTCCGGCTGCCGGACGAGATCCCGGGGAGCGGATGGCGCTACGGCACCGACCGCGCGTACCTGGAAGCCCTCCTCCGGCACTGGCGGGACGGCTACGACTGGCGCGCCGCCGAGCGCCTCCTGAACCGCTACCCGCAGTTCACGGTGGCGCTCGGCGACATCGACCTGCACTACGTGCTCGCCGAGGGCCGGGGGCCGCGGCCCCTGCCGCTCGTGCTGTCCCACGGGTGGCCGGGGTCGGTGTGGGAGTTCCACCGGCTGATCCCCCTCCTGACGGATCCGGCCGCCCACGGCGGAGACCCCGCGGATGCCTTCACCGTCGTGGCGCCGTCGCTGCCCGGCTACGCCTTCTCCTTCCGGCCCGGTCAGCGCCGCCACGCCGTCCCCGAGATGGCCGACGTCTTCGCGAGCCTCATGGCGGACGTGCTCGGCCACCCGCGCTACGGGGCCCACGGGGGCGACTGGGGCTGCCTCGTGACGGCGGCGCTGGGGGACCGCCATCCGGGCCGGCTGGCGGGGCTGCACGTGACCAACGCCTTCGTCCGGCCGCCCCGGGCCGGGGACCTGGCCGCGCACCCGGAGGTCGTGGCCTACGGCCAGCGCGCCCGGCAGTGGCAGCGCGAGGAGGGCGGGTATCAGGCGATCCAGGGCACGCGCCCCCAGACCCTCGCCTACGCCCTGACCGACTCCCCGGCCGGCCTGGCGGCGTGGCTCGTCGAGAAGTACCGCGCCTGGAGCGACTGCGCGGGCGACGTGGAGCGGCGCTTCTCCAAGGACGTGCTGCTGACGGCGGTGACGATCTACTGGGTCACGGGGGCCGTCAACTCCTCCTTCTGGCCCTACTACGCGCACCGCCACGAGCCCTGGCTGCCCTCCCCCGACGCCCCCATCGCGGTGCCGACCGCCTACGCCGACTTCCCGGCGGAGATCGTCCGGCCGCCGCGGGTGCTGGTCGAGCGCGTGTTCGACCTGCGCCGCTTCACCCCCATGGCCGCCGGCGGCCACTTCGCCGCCCTCGAGGAGCCCGAGGCGCTGGCCGCCGACCTGCGCGCCTTCTTCCGCGATCTCCGCTGAATCACCATTGCCCGCTGACCCGCCCACCGGACCCCGCGGGGCCTTGACAACCCCTCGCCGGCCGACCTACTGTCGGTCCCACCAACACGGCGCCCGAGCCACGAGCCGGTGCCGGCGAGCGCCCGCGACGGCCCCATTCCACGTCCGAGAGGAGGCTCCCATGACCGCTCCTCTTCTGCGCGCTCCGGTTTCGACGGGCTGGCTGACCGGCCTCCTCCTCGCGTCCCTGGGGTGGCTCGCCCCCGTCCCGGGCCTGGTCGGCCCTCCGCAGGCCCACGCGACCCACGCCGAGGCCGGCGACTGCCCGCACGTGCACGACTTCATCGACGACTCGTTTAGCGTGTGCACCCAGAAGTCGACGGGCAAGAAGTGCGAGAAGGGAGGCGCCAAGGGGACCTGCCAGCACAAGTATGTCAACGTGGGGCCGAGCGTCCCGCCGCTACAGAGCGAGGGCAGCAAGTGCGTGTGCATCACGGACAAGGACCGGGCCCAGGCTACCCAGATCGAGCGCATGGCCGACGCCACGCGGACGGCCCTGTCGTTCAGCTCGGTCAGCTCGGCGCTGGCATCCGTCAACCCCACCGCCGCGTGCGACCAGCTCGGCACCTCGATCAACGAGATCCTCCGGGCCAAGAGCAGTGTGCTGGGCCACGGGGCCGTCCAGTTCTACGACACCGAGTCCATGAAGCACGTCGACTACGTCATCGCCAACTACGCGACGCTCGACAGCTTCGCGGCGAGCTGCAGCATCACTGGGCTGCCCTCGATCGCCGACGTGCTGAGCGGGCTCGCCATCATCAAGCTGCAGATCAACAGCAGCTTCGGCCGGCTGCTGCCCTCGTAGAGGGGCGGGCGCCCAGGCCGCGCCGCGAAGGAGGGAACTCGGTGAAGCTCGAGGGACAGGTGGCGCTGGTGACG
>Ga0187892_10006958_pt1 | contig 16427 bp, 12 predicted proteins | sample MA1701073metaG_FD_139345 | JGI IMG/M metagenome (GOLD analysis project Ga0187892, IMG submission 139345) | Bio-ooze microbial communities from a basaltic lava cave in the Kipuka Kanohina Cave System on the Island of Hawaii, USA - MA170107-3 metaG ... | reverse complement strand
CGGAGAAGGAAGCTGGCCCAGGTTTTTCTCTCTGCGAACTCCGCGCCTCAGCGAGAGACAAGACGTTCTGGCCGCGCAACAAGCTTCCAGCTTCGCGAGCGGGCGCGGACGCCCGCGCTCCGACAAGCCGCTCGCCGAGGCGCGGAGCACGCGGAGGGCGACGGGGTACGAAGCTACGCCAAGAATCGTCCTCTGCGCTCTCGGCGCCTCAGCGAGAGCCATTCTTGGCGTGTACTTGCCGACGGGGATGTCGGCGATACGGCCGGCTGCGAAGCCGGCGCTACGTACGATACGGCCGGCTGGGAAAGCCAGCGCCACGGACTATCGCACGAACGAAAGCACGATTTCGGCTGCGATCAGCAGGATGATGATCCACTCCAGGGCCTCCATGCGGGCGGCGCCGGCCCGATCCACCAGCGACTGGTGAATGTCGCGCAGCACGTCGAGCTTGCGCAGGATGTCGGCGTCCCACTCGGCCAGGTGAAAACGCTCCAGCGCGCGACGGTACACGCGGGCCAGGTACTGATCGCCCACCAGCTTGATGGCGTTGTTGACGTTCTCGAAAAGCACGGCCGCATCGACCTGCAGACTCGATATGCGAGCGCTGACCCGGCCATATGGCCGCAGCATCCGGCGCCAGAACGGCCGCGGCCGGCTGAGCAAGTGGTAGGCCTCGTCGAGCGAGCGATTCAATTGGCCGTCCAGCCAGCGCATCTCGAGCAGCTCGACGTTGGCGAACTGGAGCACCGACAGCGTGTCGTCGCAATCCTTGTCGAAGACGAAGGCGCTGTTCCAGTCGATGATGACCAGGTCGCTCGTGCCGTAGATCAGCCGGTTTCGCAGGACCTCCTCGACTTCTGCAGCGTCGAGCGGCCCGGCCTCGGCCCGCAGGATCGCCGCCAACAGCGGCGCGTGCGCGGCCAGCAGCGACTGCGCGTCGGTCGGGCGGTCGAAGCGATCGACCTGGAAGATGACATAGTCCTCGACGGCCGATTGCAGTTCGAACCGTGTCACGGCCGAGCGAATGCGTTCGAGTACGCGGGCGGTGCGCCCGGCCGCGTCCTGCTGCAGCGTCACGTTCCCGTCCAGCTCGCGGCTCAGCGGAAGCAGCCCGGCCAACGGACCCGACAGCGGATAGTTGTACTCGACCGTAACCGCGCCGAAGTCGTATAGCGTGATGGCGACTTCGCCGCGTGAGGCCTCGATCCCGCTGCGGGGTGTGCCCGGCACCAACTCGCGGGCCACGTCTTGGATGCGCAGCGGCGGCGGGTGATAGGCGAAGTACGACGGGCTGCCGCGGCGACGGACCCACTCGTCAGTGCCCGCCTCCACCACCATCCGCCGGCACGCGTCCAGGTCGATGGCCAGACCGACGTCGAACGCGTACAGCACCCGGCACTGGCCCGACGCAATGACCGGTCCGTGCGAGGCGCTGGCGGTGTGCGTGTCGGCCGCGGCGGTCGCGGCCGACGTCACCGGCCGTTCTCCAGCTGGCGTGACCAGATGCTCTCCCACGGCGCGCCTACCAGGTGGTTGATGATGCAATTGTAGACTTCGGGGTTGCTGCGGTCTTCCTCGCCGGCGTCGATGTTCGGGTTGTCGTTGACCTCGATGACGAAGTACTCGTCGCCGACTTCCTTGATATCCACGCCGTACAGCCCGTCGCCGACGGCCCGGGCGGCCGACAGGGCCACGTCGATGAGCTTCGGCTTCACGACGGACGGCGCCACCGCCACCACCGTGGCGTAGACCGTCCGGCCTTCCTCGATGCTTTGGATCTTCCAGTGCTTGGGCTGCATGACGTACTTGCAGACGAAGAGCACCTGGCCGGCCAGCGTCGTGACGCGCCAGTCGAACGTGCTCGGGATGTATTGCTGCACGACCACGCGGTCGGCCCGCCGCAGGAAGCGCTTGCCGACCTTCACGAAGCTCTCGGCATCGGACACGCGGTCGACGTAGGCCGAAAAGCTCGAGTTCGGCGCCTTCAGGACGAGCGGTGAGCCCATGGCCTCGAACAGCTCGCGGGCGTTCTCGGGTGTGACCTCGTGCGAGTCGAGGAAGCGCGTCTCGGGCATGGGGACGCCGCGCCGCTGCATGTGCTGGTACATGTTGACCTTGTCGCAGCAGATCAGGATGCTGGCCGCGTCGTCGATCGAGCGGAGGCCGTTCAGCTCGGCCAGCCGAGCCGCCACGAAGCTCATGTTCAGCGGGTCGGTCAGCGCCCGGATGAACACGGCGTCGTAGCGCGGGATGCTCTGCACCTCCGGCCGGAAGATGAAATCGAGCTGGTGCCCGAGCTTGTTGGCCGCGATGCGAAAATTGGTCAGTGCCGTGAGCTCATTGGCCCGGCGGATCGTGTACCGTTCCGTATAAACCGCAATGCGTGCCACGAGTCAGTCCTGAGTCCTGAGTGCTGAGTCCTGAGTACGACCCTTCCAGCGCTCGATCGTTCCGGTGCAAGAAAATGCACTGAGTGACTGAGGAACGGAGAGAAGAGACAACACGTGCCCTGTAACCTTCTCCTCAGTTGCTCTGTCGCTCAGTGCCCAAAACGCTACGGCGTCCAGAGCCCGGCATCTTTGAGGATCGCCTTCTCGCCGAGTGTGAGGGAGTCGCGCTCGAGCGGGCTGATGGCGCTGAACAGGTAGCTCTCGGGCGTGACGATCACGTGGATGCGCATGAGCGGCAGCCGGAAGACCTCGAACGCCTTGGCCGCGAAGGCATCGTACTCGCGCGTCATCGACTTGCCGATCACGCAGCGGCAGGTGTCGATGCGGCAGTCGCTGGGCATGGCCTGGCACACGAACGCGTACTTGAAGTTGAGCGTCAGCGAACGGACCTTGGCCTCGGCCTCGTCCAGCGTCTGGATCACCTCGCACTTGGTCGAGAACGGGTTGACCGGGTAGGCGATGACCGGCGGCTCGAACTGGTCGTTGCTGATGCTATAGTCGGGCACGGGCAAGCCACCCAGGCGGGCCTTTTCGAGCGCCAGCGGGACGACATAGGCCTCGATCGCCTCCATAGGCGTCGGCAGCGCGTCGCGCCCGTGCCCGTCGGCATCGAGCGACAGGTAGTACCCCTCGGTCAGATACGAATAGTCGCCATGCAGGTTGACGAAGACTCGCTCGGGATCGTCCAGATTCGCCGGAAGGCTGCGTGCGGCAACCTTGGGGCGCGGGCGTTGGCTTACCTCCTCGCCGCCGACGGACTTGTCGTTCGCGGACCCCGGTTCGCTCGGTGAGACCACGCCGTTCGCCACGCCCATGTTGGCGCCCATTCGCGCCATTATAGCGCCGCGCCATACCACGTAAACGGCCGAGAGGGGAACCCCAAACCTCGCGCGACTTCCAAACCCAAGTGGCACGGGGTCCGCACGCGTGCCCGGAGCGCGGGCGTCCCCGCCCGCACCTCGCGCTCGAGACGTGCAGCGGGAGCTACACCCGAGCCGGCAACCTGACGCTGCCCCGGAGCGCGGGCGTCCCCGCCCGCCCGTGCCTTCCCCGCCCGGGCAGACACGGCTCACCCACTCACTCGCAGACCACGAGGTCTGCGGTACGCTGGGTGAAGCGCCAGCCCCCTGGCCAGTCCACGCCAAGGCCGTCGACAGCGCGAGCGGTCAGGGACACGCAGCCACGCCCGTCCCGTTGAACGGCTGCGTCGTGTTCGTCCCGTTCAAAAGCTGCACGATCCGCAGCAGGTCTTGCGTGTTGACCGGAGTGGGGCCGGTGCTGCGGTTGACGTTGTAGCGGGGCAGATTCGCCAGCAGGTTGGCATCACCGTTGTTGAGCGCCTGAACCAGCGCCAGCAGGTCCTGCGTGCTGGTCAGCGCATCCATGCTGACGTTGCCGGGTTGCGAGCGGTAATGCAGCTTCTGCCCGGCGGCCGTCCCGGCGAACGTGAACGTCGTGCACTGACCGGGCGGAATCGGCGCACTGAGCGAAATGTTGTAGGGCCCGGCGCCCGCGCCGGTTACGGCGGTAACGGTCGGGCACGCGCCGCCTGTACACGACAGGCTGATGGTGCCCGGTGACGGCGCCGGCGTGGGCGCAGCGCTGAACGAAACGACAATTGGGGCGTACACGATTGTGCCCTGCGCCGGCGTTCCAGCGCCGCCAATCCCGGCCGACAGTCCGCGGCCCGTGCCCGTGTCGAGCACATCCAGGAACGGCTGCTGGCCGGCGACGTATGGATTGTCCGTCGGTGGATTGGCCGCAGCGATGGTGACGTTGGATGCGCCGGACGCGGTTGCCGCCGGCCAGAATCCGCCGGTGATCGAGTAGGCGCCGCCCGTCATGGCCCCGGCGTCCGGTTGCCCGATCGTTCCGCCCAGCGAGTACACGCCGCCGGTGCTGAACGTACCACCGCCGCCATCGACTGTGCTCCAGCTCAGGTCGTACGAGCCGCCCGTTTGAGCGGCCGTGGGCGCAACCAGTCCTGCGAAGCAGATGGCAAATGCTCGTTTGAGCGTCTTGTATCTTGTAATCACGTCGTTTCTCCTGTGCTTCAGTTCCCGATGACCACGCTGCCGTACGGCGCTCGCAGTGTCATCGACTTTCCGCCTGCCCCGGCGAATACGGTGTTTCCGCTGGCGGCTGGATACGAGCCGGGCCAGATTTCGATGTTGCCGCCGTTCGGTACACCGCCGACGGCCAGCCCGATGGTTGGGTAGGGGTAGAAGATCGACCCGAACTCTGCTCCGAAGTTATTGGCCGGATCCATGTACACGAAGTTCGTACCCTGGAAGAACTTCACCGCGTCGTGCAGCGGATCGTAACCCAGATACGTGCCGGCATTGTCGAATCCGTTCACGATACTGTCGCAGCCGCCCTGCGCGTGAATGGCAATGGCGTGCGCAGCGTTGGAATACATGATTGGGCTGCCGGAGTTGGCCGGCATCGTGTCCACGTTGTGCTCGAGGATCGTGCCGTCGAGATTATCCAGGGTGCCGGTCGAGGTCTGCTGCGTGCGCGAGGCCGAGTTGCAATTGAGCTCGCACACATCGTCATTGTTCGAATCGCAGCATTCCGCGCCAGCGCCACCGCTGCCGTTCGGCAGGTTGTCGACGCCGTATCCGGTCACGCGCAGCAACGTTCCGTCCGCCGGGACCTGGAGCGTCAGCCGAACGAATCCCTGGGCCTGGTGTGCGGTCAGGCCGGTGTTGCTGTTGGGATTCAGTCCGAAGACGGCCCAGTCGGCGCCCTCACCATTCGCCTCGAAGACATCAGTTGACGTGTTGACGGGGTATTGGTCGTTCGGATCGGCCGCGATCGGATTGCCGTTCGACGTTGACGGCGGCACGTTGAATTCCATCACACCGGAGATCGGGCCGCAGTGCCCGGCCGTCAGCACGGCGCCGTTGCCGACCAGCCAGGCCGTGCAGCCGCCGAAAAACAGCCGGCCGATGCGCGAATCATTTGACGGCACGCGATCGTCGCTTCCGCCGCAAATGCTCTCCGGTGGGTCACCGCCCGGTGCGCCGCCGTCGACCTCGAGGTCGGCCACGGTGGCCGCGTTGAACTCGATGAACACGCCGGAGTCGCCGGGGGCTACGTGCAGCTCGACCTGCACCGTATCGCCGTTGAAGACAGCCGTCGCGTTTTCCCATTGAGGCAGGCTCTGCGCGTCAAGGTACTGCCAGCCGCCGTCGGCCAGCGACGTGAGCGTAATGAAGCTGGCGTCGCCGAGGTTGTAGTCGGCCACGCGAAGCCGCATCCAAGGTGTCCCCGGCACGTGAAGGTTCTGCCGGAAGGCCATCCGGAGCTGCTCGCCGGCGCCGTCATGCGTCCCGGAGTGCATCGCGATCGGTTGATCGCGATAGTCGAACCGTGCCCGCTGGGCCATCGCCGAGCCGGGGAGGACGCCCAACACGGCGAGCGTCGTCGTGATCCAAACTATGAACTTTGTATTCTGGACTTTGTGTCTCATGTGCCACGTCCCTTTCGTTCGCGGGAGGGTGGCATAGGCAAGCAGCCGTATCGCTTGCCCGTGCTTCGCCCGCATGGCATTCCGAACCTTTTGGCTGCTCCGTACGAGGCACGGGCAAGCATAAGGCCGCTTGCCCATGCCACCCTCGCGGCGCGACTTTTGCGCAAGTGATTCGCAAGGCCCACCTACTGCAGATTCACCAGCACCAGGACCAGACCCTTACCTTCGGCCAGCGACGTCATGGCCTTGCCGATGATGGCGCCGGCGGCGCGGCCGTGATCGATGACCTTCATGGCATGGCCAGTCGTGTCGGAGGTGGTGAGCAGATCGCCCGGCTCAATCGCGCCATGCGAGGCATCGACCCACACGTACACCCGGCCGGTCAGCGCGACCGGATGCTTGCCGCTGGCCAGCGAGTCTTTCTGGCCCATCATCATGCCCGTCCGCACACCGCCTGCACCGCTGATGACACCCGCAACCTTGCGATCGTAGGCCGCAGAGGCCGTCACGAGCTGTCCGGGACGCTCGTCGTCTATCACGACCACCATCCCAGGCTCGACCTGCTCGCCGCCGATGTCGAAGCCCTCGGACAAGTCCGAGCCGCCGGTAATCTCCAGAACCGGCGTGACCAGCCGTCCCGTCGCGCTTCCGCCCGACCCTTGCCCGATGTGCACCTGCCCGCCTTCATGATTGAGGAACAGCGTGGCGGCGGCGCCGTTGTTGCGGGCCATGATCTCGTTGTTGTCGATTGAGATGTTGGTGCTGGTGAGGCCGCCGGTGACCAGAAAGCCGCCCGCGCCCAGGCTGGAGTCGCTGCCACCCTCGACGTGCAGCGGGACGGCCGGCGAGCTCGTCCCGATCCCCACGTTGCCGCCGCCGTTTGCCAGCAGCACATCGCCGGCAGAAGCGGAGTTCAGGCTGAGGTCTGGATCGCTGCTGGAACCCTCGGTGTTGATGCCAGTGCTGTTGAGGACCAGCGCCGAGAACCCGCCGCCGAGCAGGCTATTCCGCTGCAGACGAAGCAGATCGGGCACGCTGCACGGCGGAATCGCGCAAGTGGAAGCCTGGACCTCGAATTCCGCCGTCGGCGTGCTCGTTCCGACGCCGACCAGACCGTTGCCCAGCACGTTGATGCCGCGCGTGCTCAGACTGTACGGGGCCGACGTGAGCGGCTGGCGCGGTGTCAGGATGGTGTAGGGATTTCCGACGGGCAAGGCGCCCGGATGCACGCCCAGGTCGAGCCAACGCGCCTGGTTGTCCCCGAACGGCGTGGCGCCGAAGTCGAGCTGCACCGTGAACAGCCCGTTCGTCACGGCCACGTTGTCGAGCTGGATGGTGCTGCCGACCTGCACGCCGCCCGAAAGCGCGTCGAACAGCCGGAATTGCAGGTCATACGTTCCGGTCGGCGGATTGCCGCCGTCGGTCAGCCGGCCTTGGTACGTGAAGGCCGTTCCTTGCGGGGCCGCCCTCGCCGAGCCCGCCAGGATGGCGACCGCAACGGCGGCTGTCTTGATCGATATGGAAGTCATCACCGTTCTCCTGTTCAGCCGCTCGACACCGAACTACCTGGACCGTATCGAGACATCGCCCGGCGCACCGCGCGCCGAACGATCGTGTCGACTATTGAGCGGCGTTGCGTCTCGATACGTTTGAAGCGTAAAGGGCTAGCGATGCACTCAGCCCCTGGGATTCGCGCCGTGCCCGGCCTGAACGACTTCGGTAGTCTCAAGGTCCCGTGAAACAGTTCTGGAACTCAGCGTAGTCGAGCAGATCCTCAGCGCCGTCGCCGTTCAGGTCGACCGGACACAGTTCCCCGACATCGACCGAAACGAGATACTCGATGCTTGATGGATCATCACAGTTCGCAACCGCAGTGGTGCCGACCAGCAGGCGCAACGTATACGCACAGGCCGGCAGTCCGGCCGTATTCCATGTTCCGAGCACGCCATCGACTGGTGAACTGCCCGAGGCGATCGTGGTCCACCCGGCCGAATCGCCACCCGTGTATTGAAGCACCCAGCCGGACAGATTCGCATCGTACGCCGTGCCGATGATCTGTAACGATCCCTCGACGTGGGCACACGGCAGCGGACTATCAATGATGGCGACCGGCGGTGTGTTGTCGATCTCGATGGTGCGCGTCACGGTGGCGACGTGGCCGCAAATGTCGGTTCCTTGTACTCGCAGCTCGTAGTCGCCATCGGCTACGCCGGATGTGTTCCAGCCACTGGCGAGCGGATCGTTGAGCACGGGCGTGCTGTAGACCGGCATGGCGGCGTTGATCGGCATGAACGCCCCACCGCCGGCCGGCCGGTACGTCACCGTGTAGTTGCTGAAGCACTGGTCCCACGCCGAACCGTCGAGACAGGCCGTGCCGGCGACGATGGCGCCGTTCTGCGGCGCACGAACGTCGAGGTTGTCGAAGGCCTGATCGACGAACGCTCCGCTGACGGCCGTGCTGACCAGTCCGCACGAGTTCTGCACCGTCAGGCGCAGGAAGTAATTGCCCTGCGGGAGCAGGGTCGTATTCCACGTACCCAGCGATAGGCCGAGTACCAAGGTGGTGCCGGAGTTGATCGTCGTCCAGCCGCTCGTGCCCACCTGTTGGTAGTCGAGCGTCCAGCTCACGGGGTCGAACCCCGCAGCGGCCGTCCCGAAGACGTTGACGCTGCCGCCGCACACGCACGCGAACGGCGCTGGCGACGAGATGATGGCCGTGGGCGGGTTGGCGCCCTCAAACATGAAATTGAAATTCACCGTTCCGCCGGCTGCGCCAGTCCCGTACGCGGCGACCTTGATGAGATATTCCTCACCCTCGCTCACCGGCACATCGATGATCTGCGACTGCAGGCCGGTGCCGCTGTCGTCATCACAGCTCAATTGCACCGGCGCCGGCTGGCCGTAGTTGCAAGGGTAGTCCACGCCCGGCCAATAGCCGCAGCGGTCCCAGACCGACAGGACCGTGTCATAGCTGCTGCCGTTGGTGTTCAAGCTGATCGTTCCATCGCACGGAGCGGTGTAGGAGTACCAGACCGTGTGGCTGACGCCGCTGTTGTTGACCTCGCACGACTCCTGGGCCTCGCACTGCTCAGTGCCGGCCGAGGTCGTGCTGTACGTGGGCGGGTCGTAGATCACGCTCGGAATAATGGCCGCATTGCCGCACTGATCGTTGGGCGGAAACCAGGTCAGGTTGAAGTTCAACGACCCGCCGCCATCGCTGGTGTTGTAATCCGAGACTTTGATCCGGTAGTTTTCACCGGCGATGACATTGAGCGTCACCACCGATTGCGGCCCGAAATCGTCGTCCTGGCAGGCCAGCTCGGTGGGAAGACTGCACGGAATCACAAACAAGCTGCAACCATCGAACACGGACAGCACGGTGTTGTAGTTGCTGCCAAGCGTGTGGATTTCGACGAGGCCGCTCATGGTTGGCGTGTAGCTGTACCAGACCGAGTTGCTGGTGCCGACATCGCCGGCCTCACAACTCTCGTTGGGCTCGCAAATGGAGTTGGTCGCGCCGGTCGTGTTGATCACTGCCGGGTTGTACACCACCACGTCGCCGGGGATCACGGTGGCCGAGCCGCAATTGTCGTTGGCCGGCGGTGTGCCACCTTCGGGTGGATCCAGACCTTCCGGCGGCGGATCCTGGGCGGGCTGATCGACGACGGCATGCTTGGGCCACGCGTCATTGTCGTACGGGCCGTCGGGATCGAAGGTAGACGCTACGTCCTCCGGCCCGCTCGGCGGCGCCTGGCCGTGCGCCAACGAGGCCATGGAAAGACACATTAACGTGAGCCCAACTCGCCAGATTGTTCGGCCAAACTCGTTCCTGCTCATCCCGCGCGTGAACATCGCGAAAGCCTCTCTCGAACGCGATTGTCGCGCCGATCCCGCCCCGTGGCCGATCGATGCCGTGCGTTCGTCAGTTCTGAAGCGGAATGCAAGCACCGGCTACTCACCTGAATCGCGGTGCACCTGGCCACTCACGCGGTCGCGCCTTCGTGGCTACCGCCGAGCTCGCCAAGGATCGTCATCCGTACCAACGGGATGTGGCTCAGTTGTTCCGCGGCGCCGGTTCTTCACGGCGTCGCCCAGATCGACGCTTCGCAAACGGCAAGAGCGCACGGAAACTACGGCCCGGTGATTTGACCGCGAAACGCTGCATGGTTGGCCAAGTCGACGTCGTCGCCTCGTGGGCCACTTCGCTCGGTCCGCAGCGTGTTGGCAGGCTCCGTTGCTGCATTGTTACGGTAGGATCTCGACCTGACATCCGCAGGCCATCTCCTGCAAATCGCGCCACGGGATGACCGTGTAATCGTCGCAGGTGTGAATGCCCTTGCGCACGCGGACGAACTCGACGTGGCCGTCCATGAAGGCGATGTTGTGCGATTGGGGCCGCTGGTGCCATTCGATGCGTTGCGTACTGCCGGGATGCCAGGCGTTCAGCCAGCCGGCGTCGCCGAGCAGGATCAGCTTGTGCGGGGTGGAGACGTGCGATTCGTTCAGGCTTGTCAAGCGCTGATTGATCTGCCGGAACAGGTCGCCGCACGGCAGGTTGCCGGGCCAGAAGGCCTGGTTTTGCCCGATCAGCAAGGTGTTTGTGCCGTAGCTCGATCCGTAGAGATCGAAGTACGTCGAGTCCCTAACGTTGCCGCCGCCGTGGTCGGACGGACAACGAAACATCTTCGCTTCAGCCGTCACCGGCGGCAGGGTCAGATGGGCATTGAGCGGCTTGGCGATGGGCCGATTCGGATCGCCGCCGTAGGCCGGGTCGCTGCCCTGCTTGCCGCCGAAGTTGATGTTGGCATTCACGCCCTGAAGGAAGCGCCCCTTGTTGGCAGCGAGATACTGGTGCCACGCCTCGCCGAGCTGTTTGAGATTGGACGCGCAGTAGACTCGCTTGGCTTGGTCGCGCGAGCGCGGCGGCCACGAGGCGACTGCTACGCCAATCAGCACCGCGATGGCCACCAACACACCAATGACTTCGACGAGCGTCAGCCCACGCTTGGTGTTGCGTCGGGTTGCTCTTCGCCCAGTGCGTTTCATGCTGCGCTGCCTGCCAATATCTCTACGGCAAGATCTCGACCTGACATCCACACGCCATCTCCTGCAAATCGCGCCACGGGATGACCGTGTAATCGCCGCAGGTGTGGATGCCCTTACGGAGGCGAACGAAGTCAACGTGGCCGTCCATGAAGGCCATGTTGTGCGATTTGGGCCTCTGATGCCATTCGATCACCTGTATGCTGCCCGGGTTCCAGGTGTTTTCCCAGCCAAAATCGCCGACCAGAAGCAACTTGCTGTCGTTGCTGATCTGTGATTGGTTGAGTTTCGGCAAGCGGGCATTCACCTGCGGGAAGAGGTTGATGGGCGGCGCCGGCGGCATTGGTCCGCCGCAATTGCCCCAGATCATCGTGTTGATCTGGTTCTGCCCGATGAGAAACGGATTGGTCTTGTAGCTGGAGCCATAGTACGCAAAACACGTCGTCGGCGCCAGGCCGTCGCCCTTATCGGCTGGGCACAGGAAGACCTCGCCTCCGTTGTCGATCACCGGGTCGAGTTTCATGTGCACATTCAGCGGCTTGAGAATCGGATTGGCTGGATTGCCGCCATACGCCGGATCCGTACCCTGGACGCCACCACCATTGATGTTGGTGTTGACGCCCTGAAGAAATCGGCCATCGTGTGCATTCAGATACATGTGCCAGGCCTTGGCGATCTGATTGAGATTGGCCTGACAGGCGGTCCGCTTCGCCTGATCGCGAGCCTTCTTCAGGCTCGGCAGCAAGATCGCGATCAACAGCGCGATGATCGCCACGACCACAAGTAACTCAATCAAGGTGAAGCCGAGCCTGCGACGGCCAGCAGAGCGACGGCTGTAGGCGGGGCCAAAAGTGGTTTCAGCGTTCATGGTCGATCACCGCAATTCCTTTCAATCGAGTCGAGTTGACCGAGAAGGCTCCACACCGATGGGTGTTGATCTCCGAACAATCGTTTGCGAAGCAGCAGTGCCGCCCGCACGTGCTGTTCCGCAGCACACTGGCCCATCGCGCTGTAACAGCCGGCGAGCTGGACGCGCACCGCAGCTTCCGTCTCCGGAGTTTCGGCCAGCGCGCCCTCGGCCACTCGGCGGGCCACCGCCTCCAGGAAGGCCTGGACTGTCAACTCAGCGCAGTTCGGGCTGATCGCGCAATGCTCCAACAGCCTGGCGTGCATGAAGGCCGTCGCCGACTCATCGGTGACACGATTGGACTCGAGTAACCCGCGCTGCTGGGCCTCGGAGATGCGCGCGTGGTCGGCCTCGATGCCCGCCAGCCGTGCGGCTTCCCGTTGCCGCACCGCCTCACGCCAGAAGCCGAGTGAGGCGATCACTCCCGCCAGCAACAGGAGGACAAATGCCAGCCCGGCAATCGCCTGCACCCGATATCGGCGAAACTGCTTGCGCAGCAGGTAACCGACTGAATCGCGCTTGGCCTCGATCGGTTCGCCAGCGAGGTAGTGCCGCAGATCGCGAGCCAGCTCGCCCGCCGTCTGGTAGCGCCGCTCGCGCTCTTTGGCCAGGCACTTCAGCGCAATCGTCTCGAGCTCGCTGTCCACCTGGCGACAGATCGAGCTGGGGCGAACGGGAGTCGCCGAGATAATCTGCTCAAACACGTCGTGGACATTCCCACGAACATCGTACGGGAACTGCCCCGTGATGCTCTGATACAGCATGACCCCCAGTGCGTAGACATCGGTGCGAACGTCGATTCGGCTCGGGGTTCCCTCGGCCTGCTCGGGGGCAGCCCACGGCACCGAGCCGATGAACTGTCCGGTGATCGACATGAGCTCGGCGTCGGAAACATCGCTTACCAGACTGGCTACCTTGGCCAGGCGAAAGTCCAGCACATGTGGTTTGCCTTCGCTGTCAACCCGTACGTTGCCCGGCTTCAGATCACGGTGAATGATCCCACGCAGGTGGGCGGCGTTGACCGCCTCGCAAATCAGCACGAAGAGCTCGACGATGCTGTGGATGGAGGGATGCTTCTCCTGAATGTAGCGGTCGAGCGGCTCGCCGGAGATGTAATCCATGACGTAGTACGAGCGGCCCGCGACCTCACCGCTGTCATGAATCCCGACGATGCTCGGGTGATCCAGCGCACCGAGTATCTGCACTTCTCGCTCAAAGCGGACACGCTCGGCAGCCTCGGACGCGAGTCCGCGCATGAGCTTGATGGCGACCTTGCGACGGGTCGACTTCTGAATCGCCTGCACGACCGTGCCCTGTCCGCCACTGTGGATTGTGCGAACGATCGGGTACCCAGGCAGTGAGCTGGCAAGCACACCGAACATGCCCGGATCAGGCATGGGCGACGCGGCCGTACTGACGGCTGGGCTATCAGGACCGATGTCCGCCTCCTGGCGTGCGCGGTCGATCAACGCGCCATCGCGGTCGGATTGCTCACGGTCTGAGGCGGTTTGCGCCATCACGCTCTTCGCCACCGCGCTTGCACTGCGCGCCGTCACAAACTTCAATCCGAAGACGCTGTCAGTCGTCGCGCGGCTCCTGCGCGCGGAGGACGGCCAGCCGCGCCTGGGCCGTGTCAAACAACCAGGCGGTGTCCTTCGACAACCTGATGGACTCGAACGCCCTGATCGCCTCCGCCGTCCGTCCGGCCCGCATGCAGCGCTCGCCAGTCGCGAACAAACCCAGAGGCACGGCGTGGGGTCCTTTGCCGGCCAAGTCAGCCATTAGCCACTCGGTTGTGTAACCCTCGTCAAGCAGGTATGCCGTAACCGCGTATTCTGGCGAGGAGTTGTCAAACTGGTCTCGAATCGCCCGTGCACGCTCAGTGCGGCCGGCGTACCACTCGGCTAGGAACCAGCCCAGCGCGAGCGGCTTGGTCTGTGTCAAGAAGCCATGAACTGATGCTCGATTGAGGGACATCTGCTCGGCGGCCAACGCTGCCAGACGGTCTCGTTCGCGCTCGGCTTCGTATCGGCCGCGCAAGAAGAAGCCGCAAGTCATGAGGAAACCAAAGATGATGACGACACCCAGTAACGCGACCGTCGTCGTGTATGCGTTTTGGAAGGCCCTCTTCCGAACCACATACAGGAGGCTGTCGCGTTTGGCCTCGATGGCCTCGCCGCGCAGGTAATGATACACGTCGCGAGCCAGTTCGCCGGCGCTCTGGTAGCGGCGCTCGCGCTCCTTGGCCAGGCACTTGAGCACGATGGTCTCGACCTCGTTGTTGATCTGGCGGCGGACGGTGCTGGGCCGGGCCGGCTCGGCCCTGATGATGCGGTCGAGCACGTCGCGGATGTTGCCAACCACTTCGTAGGGAAAACGGCCGGTCAGCATCTGATAGAGAAGCACACCGAGTGAGTATACGTCGGTGCGGATGTCGATCTTGCCGGGGATGCCCTCGGCCTGCTCGGGGCTGGCCCACGGCACCGAGCCGATGAACTGGCCGGTGATGGAGACGGGATGGCCGTGGTCCCCATCGCCTGAGTCGAAGCCGGTCAGCTTGGCCAGACCGAAGTCAAGCACGTGCGGCTCGCGATCGGCGTCGACGCGGATGTTGCCGGGCTTGAGGTCGCGGTGTACCACGCCGCGCAGGTGGGCGGCCGAGACCGCGTCGCAAATCTTGGCGAAGATCGTGAGCGTCTCGTCGATGTTTCGCGGGCCGCTGGCCATCCAGACGTCGAGCGGCTGGCCGGAAATGTAGTCCATGACGTAGTAGAAATGGCCAGCCGCCTCGCCACTGTCATGGATGGCCACAATGTTGGGGTGGTGCAGCGCTCCGAGGATCTGCACTTCGCGGTCGAAGCGGGCCTTGTCGGACGGGCCGGCGAACGGGCCCTCCTTCATCACCTTGACGGCCACCTTGCGCTTGGTGGACTTCTGGATGGCCTGGTAGACGACGCCCTGCCCGCCGCGATGGATTTCCTTGAGGATCTGGTAGCCGGAAATCGAGTCGGGCAATGACGAGTTCGAGTCGGCTGGCCGCCGTCGGGTGCCCGCTGGCGATGCGAACGGGATGGTCTCTTCGTCGCTGGGGGTTCTCGGGCGTCCGCCCGACGCAGCCGCCTCTTCCGGCGGCGCTGGCCGCAACGTGTCCTGCCCGGCGTGGACCCGTTTGCCCATCGCGGCCGGGCGACCGGGCGAGAGGTCAGCCGACGGAACGTGGGGTGAGATGGCGTCTGCCAGAGCAGCGTCGATCAGGTCGCGCTCGCGGCCACCCGAGGGGGTTACTTGAGTCGCATCCAGCTCAGACATCGCCTTTCCACCGCATTCGCGTGAGCCTGCGCGGGTGCAGACCTCGCGCTAGCTCAAGCGACAAATCAGCCCGTTGCTCACGCGGCATGTCAGCACCACCTGACGAGCCACTCGAGAACGCGCACGGGCTGCACGCGTAGGCCTGGCCTGCGGCAGGCACTAAGAAGTCCGCGTAAAGTATTGCGATTCGGACCCGAGCTGCTCCTGCAACCGTTCGTGGGCGCGGGCCCGCAACATGTACATGGCCCCGACCGATCGTCCGACTTGCTCCGCCACCTCGTTGGCCGGCCGGCCTTCCAGGTCATAGAGCCGGATAACTTTCTCGTAGGCCGGGGGCAACTTGCGTACCGCCGCCTCGACGTGCTGGCAGATCTCGCGCCGCCCGACGTGCCGGCTGGCGGTCGAGGTGGTGACGCCCAGCACGTCCACCAGGGCCACGAACGACTCTTCGGCCGACTGGGCCACGACGCGCTGCCGCGGCTGCGGGCGTTTGTCGCGTTCCAGCTCCTTGATGGCGTCGCGCAGGTTGTTCTCGGCAATGCGCGTCAGCCAGGCGATGAACGACGCCACGCCGGCCGGCGTGAAGCGCTCGATCCGCAGATAGGCCTCCAGGTAGGTCACCTGCATGATGTCGTCTTCGTCGAGCACCGATTGCCAGATGGCCGAGAGCTTGCCGTGCAGGCCACGCCGCACCTGCGGTCCATAACGCTGCAGCAGCGCAGTCAGCGCCGCCCGGTCGCCGCGGACCGCGTCAGCCAACATCTGATCGTCGGATTGCGCCATCGGGTCGCCCGATGCACAGGCGCCAAGCGCCGAGCACCACATCCATCGACTCGCAAGCACCGGATTCTAGCAAAGCTTTAGCCATGCGCCAAGGATCGCAGTCGTGCCGAATAATCCGGATCGGCCACAACTCGATCCTCTGACCGGAATACCTGACGCGCGGCCTGGTTCCGACGCCCCACTCGTCTAGTATATAGTTTCACAAAAATATCGACATATATCCGGTCGGTGACGCATCGAGCCGGTCGAACTTTTTCCAGCGGAAGATCACCGGCTCCCGGTTCTTTCGTCATCAGCCTTCGCGGTCCAGCCTTCCGCCTGGCGGGCGTCTATGCCTTTCGCCCGGCAGGGCGCACGGTGGTTGCCAGGGATTTCAATCCCTGGTTGCCGGGATCTTCTGGTCTTTCCGCCCGGCAGGGCGGACGCGCCTTCGTCCGCCCTGCCGGGCGGGGAAAAATGT
>Ga0187892_10006957_pt1 | contig 16429 bp, 9 predicted proteins | sample MA1701073metaG_FD_139345 | JGI IMG/M metagenome (GOLD analysis project Ga0187892, IMG submission 139345) | Bio-ooze microbial communities from a basaltic lava cave in the Kipuka Kanohina Cave System on the Island of Hawaii, USA - MA170107-3 metaG ... | reverse complement strand
TCTCTGCGCCACGTTCGAGGCGCGGCCGACTCTCTATCATATTCTCTCGGTCATTGTCATCATTTTTGGGGCGATGCATAGTTCGGCCCCGAAATCATGCACATTCGCCGCAAGGACACAAAGATCGCGAAGCAGCCGGAGCTTCCACTCGTAACGCCGCTCATTATCTCCTTTGGTCTCCATCGCCTTCAACTGCGCCATCACGACCAGGGCGAAGATGTTGTCGCTGGCCTCAAGCTCCTCCCACCGCCCGGCGTAATCGCCGATATCGGCAACCGGAAAATCGAAGACGTGCGCGCAGCCCCAGCGCCCGGTCTCGTAATGTCCGGTCCTCTTGCCGCCACTGCCAGTAACGACCGCCAGACTGATGACCTCGACGTTCTGCGCGTACATCAGCCGGTAGTTGTATACAAAGACGCGCCTTGAGAAGACGCGCCCGCCACGCTCCTGCACTTCAATGTGAATCAACAGCCAGGTCTGCCTGCCGTTCTTCAGCCAGACTTTGAAGAGCTTGTCGGCCACCAGCTTACCCGTTCTGTAAGTCGGTCGCGCTTGCGCCAACTCCTTGTCCATCGGTTCGTAACCGCGCCCCCAGTCAATGTCAGCTTCGATTGGCGGAAAGAAGAAGCGCAGGAACTCGCGCAGGTAAGCGTCCAGGATATCTTTCCACGCGCTGTCCTGATCGGTTCGCGGACTGTCGTCCGCTTTCGCTTTTTTCGCGGCGGTTTTGATGGGGGCCATTTTCAATCAACGTACACAAAACCATTCGACGCCATCAGCGCGCGACACATACTCTGCCACGCCTTCTGGCTGGCACTCACACCGGCGAATTTCTGCGGTCGTCGGTTGGCTCTTTGTGCGGCAACGCCTTGAGCAACTTATCAAGCCTCTCCGCTCGCTCCTTCTCCTGAGTTTTGCGGCCAAAGATGAACAAGCCCAACAAACTGACCAGAGTGGTAATGAAAGTTGTCAGCCCCGCCAAACTTTTTCCTTCGTAAGCCAGAAAGAGGCCACCAAGAAGTCCCACCAGAGCGAGGGTGAAAGCGAGGATTTGACCTAAAGATTCGTTTCGGATGTCAGACCGCAGTTTCCGAGCCTCCAGTTCCTGGCGATGCGCGGACTGTTGTTCCGCCATGCGCAGAATTCTGTCCGCGCTTCCCGGCAAAACGCGCTCGTAATGTTCCAGCATCGCTGGCGGCGGCAAAGGAGCTTGATATTTGATTGAGTGCCTCTCTTCCACAGAGAGTTGGGGAAGCGGGCGCTCTTCCGGCGGAGGATTTTTAGTTTCGGGGGGGTCGCTTTCAGTCATAGGGGCGAGTAAACCTGTAATCGTCAACCTTGAGTGGGCTGAACATAAGCGTATTTTCCCTCAGCCTGATCAGCGCCAATGTCATTCTTTAGCGCGTCACACGCGCTTATTTCTTCTCCGATTTGAGACTCATATTCAGCCAGAGCCGACCACATATCCTCGCCTACCGTCAGCCAATCAGCAGACAAAGCAAGCAGATCAGCCTGCTCAGAAGTCAAAATCCCATCGTATTCGTCAAGCACAGCGCCCAAGTCCAGAGTTCGCGCCATACCCGAAAAGAATGTGGGGGCTGCAAACAATTGAAATGAGTACATAAAACCTCCGTAAAAGCGACTCTGACGTAACGGCGCAATAATACCACCTGAATTCACCTGAAATCACCTGGCATCACATCAATCAACGTAAACGAAATCATTCGATGCCATCAGCGCGCGGCACAAACTCTGCCACGCCTTCTGGTCAGCTTTTTCGCCAGCGAACTTCTGCTTGAATCCCTCGATGTATTTCAGCGATTGATCAACCTCTTCCTTCGCAGGCTGACGGTTGAGAATGCGCAGATACGCGCTTTCAATCCTCGCCGCATCGCTCAACTCTTTTGCTCCGAGCAGTGATTTCGCCACGTCCAGCGAACGCTCGGTCAAAAACTCGCTGTTGAGCCAGAAGAGCGCCTGCGTCGCGACGTTGGTCAATTGCCGTTTGCCGGATGTGGTGGTCGCGTCGCCGAAATCGAAGAGGTTCAGCAGCGTCGGCAGATTCGCGCGTCGCAGCGGCAGATAGACCGTGCGGCGTTTCAGCTTTTCGGGATTGACGCTCAGCCTTCCCTGGTTGTTCTCGCCGTCAGTGCCGCGCCCGGCTTGCAACGAGCCGCCCATCGTAAAATCAATCGCCCCGTCAATCGCCAGCAATCCATCGCGCATCTCTTCGACCGAAAGCCGCCGCCGGTTGAAGCGCGTCAGCAAACGATTGTCAGGATCGGCGTCTGCGGCGATGTTCGGGTTGTCCGACGCCATCTGGTACGCGCTCGACAGCATGATCAACCGGTGCATCGCTTTGATTGACCATCCGCTTCTGACAAATTGACGAGCCAGGTAATCGAGCAGTTCGGGATGCGTTGGTCGTTCGCCGGTCTTGCCGAAATTGTCAGGCGTGCGAACCAAACCTTCGCCGAAATGCCATTGCCAGATGCGGTTCGCCATCACGCGCGCTGTGAGTGGATGCTCCGGTTGCGTGAGCCATTCGGCCAGTTGCAATCGCCCGCTGCCATTGAACGCAGGCTTTGTGTCGTAACGCGCGAGGATTGCCGGGAACGATTTCGGCGCGTCTTCGCCGGGACTGTTGTAATCGCCTCGGATGAAGACCTTCTGCTCGACCGCATCGCCGTCTTCAATCGCGCAGGCCATTTCGGGCTCCGCAGGCGCGGCCTTCTTCAATTGATCAAGCTCCTGCCGATGTTTTGTCAGTTGCGCCCACTGCTCCGGCGAAAACCGCTTTTGATCTCTCTCAGGGACGGCAAATGGCCCGCTGTCGAAGTACACGTCGTTGAAGAAACGGTCATCGCCCGCTTCAAAACTCGGTTTGCCGGGAAGAGCTTTGTTTTCGGCGAGGGCCTTTTGATATTCGGCTCGCCACTTGCTCACCCTCTCGCTCCATTCGGCGAAGCGTTTTTGGAAACGTTCATGGTAACCACGCGCAGTCACAGCCAGCTTGTCCGGCGACGCCGCGTTCCACTCGTTCAAATAGCCGCGAACTTCGGCTCCGGGCTTCAGGAAATCAATCCACTTCTTCAAGACTTCTTCGTTCAAATTCGTTTGACGCGAGACATCGGCCAATGGCGCGCCGTCGTGATAGACCTGGCGAGCCGCGAGGAAGTAATCGGCCAACTGAGCGGAATGTTGTACGACCGCGTGATCCTTCACCTCATCAACAATCTCACCAATCGCAATTCTGACCCGCTGTTCTTTCGCCTGATGCTCCTTCTTCGCAGCCAGGTGGCGATCAAACTCCGCTTTCGGCACGAGCGGTTTTTCCAGCACAGCCGAAACGTGCGATTCAGGATTGGTGAAGCTGCGGGTCGAGGCGAACATCCCAAGCATCGAGTAATAATCTTTTGTCAGGATCGGGTCGAATTTGTGATTGTGGCAGCGCGCGCAGGAAACGGTCAGTCCCAGAAAAGCTTTCGACGTGACATCAACCTGTTCGTCGTACACGTCGTAAAGCATCTTCTTCTTGTCCTGCTGCGCGATGGCTTTCGGCCCGAGCGCGAGGAAGCCCGTGGCGATGACGCCGCGACGGTTGACCTCACCGCCGTCTTTGGCGGGAAGCAGATCGCCAGCGACTTGTTCTCGAATGAATTGATCGTAAGGCAGGTCGTTATTGAACGCGTCGATCACGTAGTCGCGGTACTTCCAGGCGTAAGGGTAGCGATGGTCTTCGTCGTTGCCGGTTGAATCGGCGTAACGCGCCACGTCCAGCCAGTGTCGCCCCCACCGCTCGCCGTAACGCGGGCTGGCCAGCAACCGCTCGACGACTTTCTTGAATGCCTCCGGCGATTCATCGGCCAGGAAATCGCGCATCTCATTTTCGGTCGGCGGCAAGCCGGTCAAATCAAAAGTCGCGCGGCGCAGCAGCGTCAGCTTATCGGCGCGCGGCGCGGGCTTCAGGTTCTTCGCTTCCAGCTTTTGCAGAACAAAGCGGTCTACGGGCGATTGAACCCAACCCGCGTTCTTCACCTGCGGCGGCGCAGTGTCTTTCATCGGCTGAACCGACCAGAAGCTCTTCTCGCTCTCGGTGAATTCCCTGGTGGACGAATTCTTCGGCCAGTTGGCGGCTGAAGCTGGCTGAACGGCGCCTGGCCACGGCGCGCCCATCTTCACCCATTCAGTCAACGCAGCGATCTCGTGGTCTTTGAGCTTGCCCGTCGGCGGCATCTTCATCACGCCGTCGTAGCCGATGACTTTGAGCAACCGGCTCTCTTCTGGTTTCTCTTTGTCGACGACGGGGCCGCTGTCGCCGCCGCGTTGGAATCCTTCGGCGGTCGAAAGATCAAGCCCGGCCATCTTCGCCTTCGCGTTGTGGCAAAGCTGGCAACTCGCGGCGAAGATCGGGCGAACCTTCTTCTCGAAAAACTCGTGTTGATCGCCAGTCTGAGCGGACGCTGGCCATTGCGAAACGACCGCGCCGCCCAGCAACGCCAACGTCAGCGTGATTTTGAGCAGATGGCGCTCGCGTAATCCTGATAGTTTCATCTTCATTGTGTTTGTTGTGCTTGATTGCCGTCCGAAAAATTACGGCTTTCGGGCGGCGAACGGTTTGCGGCTCATTGTTCTCGGTAACGGGCGGAGCATAGGCGCCATCGGTAACGCTGTCAAGGAAGCGCAAGTCGCATGACGATGACCTCAACTTAACCATCCACAACCCGTTAATCACCGCCAAAATACCTTCACGACAATTTCGTCAAATCATCCAGGTCAGATCAACAATCTTGTCAGATAACGAAACGACGACCGACCGTTCGCTCCCGACCGGCGACTCTCTTTCCGGCGAACAAGCCCTTTTGATTGCCGTCGTTTACCGGCCACTTCTTTTCCAACAACGACAATCGGCACATCGGTTGCACGTTGAGTTTGCGAGAGGACGGCAAAGAAACGTCCTCCAAATCTCATATCAGGCAAATTGATCCGACGGCCGCAGAAAGTCTCACGCGGATTTAACGCCGTCTTTGCAGAGTTTCAAAAACAAGCCTGTATGCTTGGGGCATCAAGCAGGAGAAGGAGTAATGAAGTTTTTGATAAGCGTTACGGCTCTGGCCGCGCTGGTGTGCTTTATCCCGGCGGCGGCGATCACCCCGACCGCGCAGGCGGCGGTCACGACCCGGTCAGGAATCTTGTTCGCTCCTAAACCGGGACATTCACTTTCAGTCGAAAAAGAGAGGCAGCTTGAACAAGCTTTGCGACGCCTCACCGGATTGGAAGACTTGAGTTTTTCCGACGACGGCTGGCTCTCGCTCGGCGGAGCTTCAACAACGCAGAGCGGCTCTTCAACTGCGCGCGAAATTCTAGCCCGAGCGCTCAGCTCAAACCTCGTTTACATCGTCGAAGATCATTCAGGCTCATCCGACGTTCACTTCGGGCAGTTGGACGAAGGCTTGTTGTATTCCGACGACAGAACGAATGAGCCTCCGATCACAGTTTGGCGTCTTCGCTTGGACTTCGAAGATTTCCGCCAGATGCAGGCGTCGCGTGAAGTGCGCGCCTCTTTCGACGAAGGCATCACTCTGCTGCACGAGCTTCTGCACGGCCTCGGATTGAAAGATACGAAACAACCGAACGAGATCGGGCCATGCGAAGAGGTGGTCAACCGTGTGCGTTCGGAGCTTGAGCTGCCGCTGCGCGCCTCCTACCGGGGCGAAGAACATCGGGTCACGCCTTTTTTGTATTCGATCAGGCTGAAATTCAAGAGCCGAGTCCCTCACCCATCGCGGCCTCGATGGAAAGCGCAATACCTTTTCTTCATCGTAGACAGGAGGCCGCGTTAATTCAGGTTCCTCAACTCAATGCCTTCAGCCAACAGCCGTGTTATCATCCCGGCCATCGCAACTGCACTTGGCACGGGAATACAGCGGTTCTTTGTTCCCTTGACCCTTCGACCTTTCACGACAAACAAGCTCAAGAGGAACGCTTATGAAAACGCCAGCGCGTCTGTTCGCAGCTTCGCTTATCGTAGCCGGATTGATCTTCTCCGGCTCTCTCCAAAATCCAACAACCGAGGCAACCATCGCCACAACTCAACCGGGCAGAGTCAAAGCTCTGGTCGGCGGGACGCTGATTGACGGCTTTGGCGGAAAGCCGCTTCGCAACAGCGTCGTCATCATCGAAGGCCAACGCATCAAATCCTTCGGACAGGTCGGGACTTTATCGGTTCCCAAAGACGCCGAAGTGATTTCGACTGAGGGGATGACGGTGTTGCCCGGCTTATGGGACATGCACGTCCATTTGATGATCAACGGCCACAGCGACTACGCGCATTGGGACAAGACCTATCCGTCGCAATTCGGTCCGGTGATCATGCCCGCTTCGGCCAAACAATTGCTGCTGGCCGGAGTGACCAGCGCGCGTGACCTGGGCGGCCCGCTCAAAGAAAGCATTGAAGTGCGCGACGCCATCAACGCCGGCAAAATCCCTGGCCCAACTCTCTACGTCTCCGGCCCGTTCATTCAACACGAACCTTACCCTGGAACTGAATTATTCCGCTGGGGCGTGAATGGCGTTGAAGATGCGCGAGCGAAAGTCCGCCGACTGGCCGAAGCCGGAGTCAACTGCATCAAGCTGATTGATCAGGATCAGATGACGATGGATGAAGTCCGCGCCGTGGTTGACGAAGCGCACAAACACAAGCTGCCAGTCGTAGCTCATTCGCACCGCCCCGAAGAGATTCGCCGAGGCTTGCAGGCGGGCGTGGATTGTTTCGAGCACACCGGATTGTCGTCAGCGCCCGAATACCCAGCAGACATCATCGCGGCAATTCGCGAACGCACGGCGCAAATGGCTCTCGGCCCGCTCTTCTGGACGCCGACGATTGAAGGGCTGTTCAACTACGAATACCTCCGCGACAATCCCGAACAACTCGACGACCCGGCGTGGCAGGAAGGCTTGCCGCCGAACATCATCGCCGACATCCGAAAGTCCATCGAACATCCTGATCAGTTGAGCTACTTTCAACTCAACCCGATTCGCCGACCGACGCTGGCGAAGAAATTCAATCAACTGCGCGAATCGGGCGTGGTGCAACTGATTGGAACCGACAGCGGCATCCCGATGAAGTTCCACAGCTCGTCAACGTGGCGCGAGTTGGACGCCTGGGTGAATATTCTGGGAGTTGATCCGATGCTGACGATCCGCGCGGCGACATACTGGCCCGCCGTAGCGATGAAGGTTGAAAAAGATTACGGCACGGTCAGTGAAGGCAAGTATGCGGACATTATCGCGGTGCGCGGCGATGCGTTGCGGTACATCGCGTTGTTGCAGCGTGTGGACATCGTGATCAAACACGGCGTGAGATACAAATAGACAAGGATGTAATCGAATGCCCACTCCACTCTACGAACCTAAATTCGGCTCCCCGCTCCTTGCGGATCAAGCCTTTTACGGCCAGATCGGCAGCGAGGTTGGACGACGCAGTCTCGTTGACAGCTTCATCGTGCCGATCCGTTCCGGCAAAGCGTGGCCCGTGCGCGCAGGCCAGCTTTGTCGCATCATCGCCGTCGAAGGATCACAGGTCGTGGATTTCAACGCCTGGAACTTCCACAACCCGCGCGAACGTTTCTGGGCGGCTCGCACAAAACAACTGCACAGCGCGCATATGCGTGTGTTCGACCGGTTCTGGTCGTGCTTGCCGTACCTGCGCCCGATGGCCACCGTTACTGGCGACAGCGTCTGCTACGGCATTGACGAGGACGGCGCGGGATGTCACGACCTGCTGGGCACGCGCTGCGATCCTTACGTTCACAAGATGTTGACGGGTGAAGAGCTTGATGTCTGTTGTCACTCGAATCTGGTGCGCGCCGTCGCGCCCTATCGCCTCAGTGAGAGCGATGTACACGATGTGCTGAACATCTTTCAGGTGACAGGATTGACCGAGGACGGCCATCAATATTTCGTCAAACCGTGTCCAGCCAAAAAGGGAGACTACTTCGAGTTCTTCGCCGAAATTGATCTGCTCTGCGCTATCTCGACCTGCCCGCACGGCGACATGACGATTCCGACCTGGGGGCCGAACGCGGCTGATCCGCTCACTATCTGCCGGCCAATCGGGGTGGAAGTTTACAGCGTGGATCAGGAGTTACTGGCGAGCTGGAGTTCGCCCGCGATCTCGGATTACGGCGGAATGCACGGAATGATTTTGGGACGGTATGACTAACGCTACAAACACATCGCAGTGATTATCGGATAGCAAATTGAGGAAGCAGCAAAAGAAACAAAAAGGGCAAGAAGGACAAAAGAAAGTTTTTGCCTCTTTTGCCCTCCTTGCTCTCTTTGCTTCAAATTTTCGAACTGCTTACGACCTCGCCTGCAATTCAATCGGCTTGTCGGTCACACGCTGCGTGGTCTCGTTGAAGTAGAGCACCTTGCCGTCGCGGTACGACTGCACGGCCATACCTATGGTCGTCATCGCTTTGTAAGCCGTCAGCGCGTCGAGCACGGGCTTCTCGCGCGTCTTGACACAGCGCAGGAAGTTCTCCATGTGGTCTTCGCGCTTCTCGGTTTCGAGCTTGACCTCTTCACCGCCCCACTTCTCGACCCATTGCTTCTTGGCGATCCGTTCGGGCGTGACGGTGATGAATTGCACGCGGCCCTCGAACTGTCCCTGCGGCACCATCATAATCGTGCCTTCGTGGCCGCGGATCAGTCCGGGGATGTGAGTCGAGTTGGCCATTGAAGAGCTGAGCACCAGCGAATGGCCTTTCGGGAATTCGGCGATCAGGTGGAACGTGTCGGGGACCTCGCGTCCGTCCTTATTGAAGACGTAGATACCGCCCGAGGCCATCACCTTGTGCGGGAACTGGGCTTCACCCCAGCAGATGTTGAGCGGCGCGACGACGTGATAGAAGAGGTCGGTGGCGATGCCGCCTGAATAGTCCCAGTATTTGCGGAAACAGAAGAAGCGGTCGGCGTCGTAAGCTCGCTTGGGCGCGTTCCCCAACCACATCTTCCAATCAATGTAATCGTCGCCTTTGCCGTCGGGGCCGGCGCTCTTATCAATCGGCCAGTTCCATTCGCCTTCGATTGAGTTGCGGTGATACGACCCCTGGCTCATTAGCAACTGCCCGATCATTCCGTCCTCAATCGCCTTGCGAGCTTTCCACCACTGGTCGGAAGAAGTCGTCTGCGAACCGATCTGCACCACGCGGTTCGTCGCTTTGGCCGCTTCGTAAAACCTCTTAGCCTCTTCGACGGTGCGCGTCATCGGCTTTTCGCAATAAACATCCTTGCCCGCCTTCATCGCTTCGATGGCGATGGGCGCATGCCAATGGTCGGGCGTGGCGATGATCACGGCGTCAATATCTTTGCGGGCGATCACCTCGCGGTAATCGAGCGTGGCGAATTCGGCCTGGCTCGTCTCTTTGGCCTTGTTCACCCTTTTGCGGTAAACGTCGCAGACGGCGACGACCTGCGCTGGACGTGAGTTCTTTCCGGTCTCAATCGCCCAACGCATCACGCCGGAGCCGCGCCCGCCGACGCCAATGCAGCCGATGTTGATGCGGTCATTCGCGCCCACGACTCGCGCATGAACGTTGCGGTGGTAGATTGCGGTAGCGCCAGCGGCGACCGCGCCGGTCTTGATGAAATCTCTGCGTGCGATCTTTTCGCTCATACAAATCTCCTTAACGGGTTATGAAGCTCGAAAGCTTGTTCGCCTATTTTTGGTTGCGTGCTGGTTGATACGAATAACTATTCCAGTAGGTTACGCGGATATTACCGGCGTTTGCCCGAACCGACAACGGTCAGGCCAAAAAAGACAACCTGAATCCAAAGCCATCAATTCCTTTGACAGGCTACACCGGGCTGCATCCACCGCGCGGCGCCTTCCCAGGGAAAATCCTGCTTCACTTTTTCATCGCGACAACCCGCTGATGAAGAACCGCATCAGAGCCGCCGCCGCTAGCCTTAATCTTTGGCGGCGTTTTCAACCTTCATTGCGGGAAATAACAACTTAGGGCGATCACCTATTTGGGAGCCTGACCTCTCCCTTTCAAGGGGCGGTTTTCGTCAGGATCAGGAGACCTCTGCCGCCGGGCGTCAGCCCGCAGTGGCTAGCTGTCTACTTTTCCGCAACGGAGCGTTCAACCCTGGTATCCCCCCTAACCCTGGAGGATTTTATGAAATACTCGACCCATCTGTTCAAACGCGCAGCAGGTCTGGCGCTGGCGATCGTGAGCGCGGCGATGTTTGTGGCCCTGCTGAATTACTCCTTTGTCCGTTTTGCCCCGGCTGTTTCTGCTTTTCAGACCATCATTACCCTGAATTGCGGCCAGCCAGAAAATGGAAATATCGCCCCCAAAACCCAGATTGATTTTTTCAGCTTCGGCGCCGGTGATGGCGAACGGGTCCAGATCACCGTCGTGGAAGCCCCGCCCTCGAGCACGGATTTTCAACCCGAATGGCGGCTGATCAAAAGAGACAACAACCCGGTCACCGGCCAGTGCGGCCTTTTCACGCAAAGCTCGCAGCGCGATTGCGGTCCGCTCGCGGCCTCGGACAGTCCCTATCGCATCGAAATTCGGGATTTCAACCAGGACGGCGTCGGCGCCTATCGTGTCCAGTTTTATCGTTTGAACGCCGGGGCGGCCTGTGATGACCGGGCGCTGGCTTGCGGCACGCGGTCTGACGCCAGGATTGACGACCAACTGGACAGCGATTTATTCAGCTTTAATGCCGTGGCCAACGAACCCGTCACCGTCACTGTGACGGAGGCCGCGCAGTCGGGCGCGAACTTCCAGCCCCAGTGGCGATTGCTCAGCGCCAATGGCGCCCCCGTCAGCGGCGCGTGTGGTAACTTCAGCACGAGCGGGCAGCCCACCGCGTGTGGTCAGTTGCCTGTTAATGGCAATCCTTATCGGGTGCAAGTGCAGGATGAGGGAACCAACGCCCAAGGCGATTACTCGGTGACAGTCAATTTCCGGGCCAACGCCTGTCCGCCGACCACCATTTCGCTTTCGCCCAATCAGTTCAACCTCGTCGCCTGGACCAGCGCCAATGTGACGGCGACTATCAACCCGGCGCGCAACGCGCCAACCAGGATCGCGCTGGCGAGCGGCACTCCCGCCGTCGCTCTCGCGCCCAACGAGGTGATCATTCCGGCCAACGCCACGTCCGCTTCATTTCCAGTGAGAGGTGTGTCGGTCGGAGGCCCGGTCAGGGTGGTCGCGACCTTGCCGGCGGAACTGGGCGGCGCCAACGCGCAAGTCATCATCAATGTCATCGCGCCCACCCTCTCGCTCAACGCCTGTTCGCCGCCCGCGCCGGGAACGAATTGCACGATGACGGCGACGCTCAGTCACGCGCTCGACCGGGATACAACGCTGGGGCTTAGTTCATCGAACACCGCCATCGCCAGGGTCCCGGCCACGGTCACGATTCCTGCCGGACAACGATCCGTTTCGTTCCAGGTGGCGGGTATAGCGGCGGGCAGACCAGTGACGATTACGGCGACGCTGCCAGCGGCGCTCGGAGGAGGCACCGCGACGGCCAACGTCACGGTCGGCCCGCCTCCATTCACAATTTCGCTTTCGCCACCCCAACTCAACATCGTCGCCGGAACCAGCGAGAGCCTGAGAGTGACGATCAATCAGTCGCGCAACCAGCCGACACAGATCGAGCTTTCGAGTTCCAATTCGGGGACCGCCTCGGTTCAGAATTCGGTGACGATTCCGGCCAACGCCACGTTCGCTTTATTTCGGGTGAAGGGCGAGTCGGTCGGTAACCTGGTGACGATTACCGCGAAGTTGCCACAGTCGCTCGGAGGCGGCAGCGACACATCCATCGTCCGCGTCGTCGGTCCCACGATTTCGCTCAGATCCTGTTCGGAATCGCCGACTCCGGGCACGAGTTGTACGATGACGGTGACGATCAGTCACGCGCTCGACGACAACACGACAATAACGCTCAACTCATCCAATTCATCCATCGCCGCTGTGCCTCTCAGGACTACGCTTCCCGCCGGCCAGCGCAGCGTGACGTTCCCGGTGACCGGTGTGTCGGTAGGCGCAGTAACCATCAGGGCCACACTGCCTCAGGCGCTCGGAGGAGACTCGGATACGGCCAACGTTACGGTCGTTCCATCGCCGTTCAGGATTTCGCTTTCGCCCAACCAACTCAACATCGTCGCCGGAACCAGCGCTAATCTGACGGTGACGATCAACCAGTCGCGCAGTCAGCCGACGCAGATCGATCTTTCGAGTTCCAACTCGGGGAGCGCCTCGGTTCCGAACTCGGTGACGATTCCGGCCAATGCCACGTCCGTTTCATTTCGGGTGAAGGGCGAATCGGTCGATGGCCCGGTGACGATTACCGCGAGGTTGCCACAGTCGCTCGGAGGCGGCAGCGACACATCCATCGTCCGCGTCGTCGGTCCCACGATTTCGCTCAGCTCCTGTTCGGAACCGCTGAGTCCGGGCACAAGCTGCACGATGACGGCGACGATCAGCCACGAGCTCGACATCGACGCCGTGCTGACGCTGAGTTCATCGAACACCAACATCGCCGGGGTTCCGGCGACGGCCACGATTCCCGACGGACGGCGAACCATTTCCTTCCAGGTGACGGGGGTGACGACGGGCGGACCGGTGACGATCACCGCCGCGCTTCCGGCGTTCCTGGGTGGAGGCAGGGATACGTCCCAGGTCACGGTCGGTCCGTTGGGGACGGCTGACATCGAAATCATTCCCGCGAATCCGAACGCCAACGACAATGTCTCGGCCAGGATTTCAGGCACGTGGCCCAATACCTGCGCGCCGCAAAATCCGCAAGTCAACCGGAGTGGAAATCAATTCACCATCGCCACTTCCAATCCCGGCCAGGCCTGTGCGCAAAGGACGACCCCCTGGAGCCACACGGTCAACCTCGGTCAATTGTCCGCCGGGACTTATCTGATCATCGTGACCTACACCGCGCCGAACGTCTCGATTGAGTTGGGCCGCAAAAGCTTCACGGTCGGGCCACCGCCCAATGCCCGGATCCTGCGTGTGGTGAACACCAACGCGAATCCCAACAGCGACGTCGATGTTCCGATCACGCTCGATTCGCAGGGTGATGAGAACGCCGCCGGATTCAGCCTGAGCTTCGACCCGGCGATCCTGAGCCTGCGCACTCCGCGAGTGGCGCTGGGCAGCGACGCCACCGGCGCTCTGCTCACCGTCAATGACAATGAGGTCGCGCAGGGGCGATTGGGCGTGCTGCTGGCGCTTCCCGCCGGGCAGCGATTCACCGCCGGCGTCCGCCAAATTGCCATCGTCAGATTCCGAGCCGGCGCGACCTCAGCCACTTCGACCACCATCACTCCGGTTGACCAGCCGATTCCCATCCAGGCTTCGGGGGTCAACGCCAATTCCCTGCCGATCAGCAGCGCCCCGGGCGTGGTGACGTTCTCTCAGGGATTGGAAGCGGACGTGGCGCCGCGACCGGGTGGCAACGGATCGGTGTCCATTGCCGATTGCGTGCAGGCCGGGCGTTTCGCCGCCGGACTGGACACGCCGTCAACCGGGCCGGGAGGCGAATTCCAGCGCGCTGACAATGCGCCCAGAGACACCAAAGGCGACGGGCGATTGGGCATCACCGATTGGGTGCAGGCCTGCCGTTACGCGGCGGCGCTCGATCCCACGCAAACCGTCGGCGGCCCAACGGGGCCAGTCACGACGGTGACCATAGGGAACGTGCGCAACCGGGTTTCGGACGTGAGCGCCGAGGCAAGAACTTTGCGCGTGATCAACACCGGCGGCGACCGTGACGGCGGCAATTCGCTCAGCGTTACGCTCGACGCGGCAGGCAATGAGAACGCGCTCGGTTTCAGCCTGCGGTTCGATCCGACCGCATGGCGTTTCGTCTCCGTGTCCGCCAGCGGCGCCTCAGCCGAAGCGATGCTCAACGTCAACACCGACCAGGCCGCGCTCGGTCGCATCGGGATCGCGGTGTCGCTGCCCGCCGGGCGGACGTTCGCAGCGGGAATGCGCGAGATCGTTCGCGCGCAATTCGTTCCCATCTCCCGTGCGGCTGAAAACTCCATCGCAATCGCCTTCGGCGATCTGCCGGTGGCGCGCGAAGCCGCTGATGTGAACGCCAACGCGTTGCCGCTTCGCTCCGCCGTCAGCGGGCGCGAATTGCGCGCAGTGACGGTCGTTTCAGCCGCGAGCTTTGACGAAGCGCCGCTGGCCGCCGAATCAATCGCGACGGCTTTCGGCGCCGAGCTTTCCGCCAACGCCCAGGCCGCCGACGCCTTCCCGCTGCCGGCGGAACTGGCCGGGACGCGGGCGATTGTTCGCGACAGCGCAGGCGTTGATCGTCCGGCGCCGCTATTCTTCGTCTCGCCGGCGCAGATCAATTACCTGGTTCCGGAAGGAACAGCCGCCGGAGACGCCACGCTCATCATCACCAGAGGCGATGCTGCGGTGGCGACGGGAGCAATGCGGATTGCGCCTGTCGCTCCCGCGTTGTTCACCGCCAATTCGACTGGCGATGGAGTGGCGACGGCGCTGGCGTTGCGGATCCGCAGCGACGGTTCACAGAGTTACGAACCGGTCGCTTTGTTCGATCCGGCGCAGAACCGGTTCGCCGCCACGCCGATTGTGCTGGGCGACGACCAGGTCTTCCTCACCCTGTTCGGAACCGGATTGCGGCATCGCAGTTCGATGGCCGAAGTGAAGGCGAAGATCGGCGGCGTTGACGCTGAAGTGATTTTCGCCGGCGCGCAAGGCGGCTTCGCCGGACTCGATCAAATCAATTTGCGGATACCACGTAATTTGATTGGCCGAGGCGAAGTCGAAATTGTGTTGATCATCGACGGGCAACGAACAAACCCGGCGCAAATCAGCATCGGCCAGTAAACCGGCGCAATCCGGTAAAAACCGTGGCGCCAGCAAGAGCAGATCAGGTTCAAATCGCGAATTTGATCTGCTCTTGGCGCCTTTTCTTCGATCACCGGCCTCGTTGTTAAACCTAACTTTGAACTGCCTAACGATCGCATGATACATTTCGGCGCCTTCGGGTCCTCAATAGTCAATAGCCGGAGCTGTCCAGAGATCAACTTTCGCTGGTAGAGGAACGCCTTGCCTCTGCATTAATTACCCTTTTGCAGCATTTACAGGAGGTAAAGAATGAACCACAGATATCGCAGCTTCATCTCAATAGCTGGCGCCTGCCTGGCGCTGATCATCCTGGCGTCCGGCATCTCCCTTCGCGGAGTGAGTGGAGCAAACGACAACCATCAAATCACCCAAACCGGCGCCAGCGCCTCAGACTCGCGCGCTGTGCGCATAATCAACACCAATCTGGAACATGGCCAACGCGGCGACGTGACCATTACGCTCGACGCGCAAGGCAACGAAAACGCGCTCAGCTTCAGCCTCAATTTCGATCCCGCTCAGTTGCAATTCGTCTCGGCGGCGGCGGGCCGTGGCGTAACTGGCGCCTTGCTCAATGTCAACTCGAGCCAGGCGGCCAGCGGGCGTGTTGGGTTAGCGCTCGCTCTGCCAGCCGGGCAAGTAATCGCGGCGGGTATGCGTTCGATCATGGTCGTGACCTTCGACGCTCCTTCCAGCGGCAACGCCGCCAGCACAAGAATCAGCTTCGGAGATCAACCCCTCCGGCGCGAAATCTCCGACGCTCGCGCCAATCTATTGCCCGCCGACTACTTTCCAGGTGTGGTGACATTTACTCCCTCCGCGCCTTCGACGCCTGAACGGGAACCCAACGAAACCCCGACCCAAGCCAATCTGTTGACCATTCCCGGAAGTCGCACCGGTTCAGCCGCCGTCGGCGATGCAAGCAATATCATCATCCTGTACGAGAATGGCGACCGGGACGGCATTGAAGACCTCTTCTTCTTCGATCTGACCAATAGCGCGCAGGTCAGGTTGACGCTCACGGCGGCTAACAAGTCAGCAAATCTCGACCTGTTTTTGCTCAGCATCTCAGGCATCAGGGTGACAGTGATCAAACTGTCCAATGGGCCTGGGCCGGATGAGCGGCTCGTTTCCCCGACGCTCGCGCCGGGCCGTTACTATGTCGGGGTCTCAGCCTCCAGAGGCTCTTCCGCCTACACACTCACGGCGACTCAGGTAGGAGACACACCTTGCATTGCCACGGTTCCATCGGACCGTTGGCGAGGGGAATATTTCAACAACAAAGACCTCAACGGCGCGCCAGCGATGGTGAGAGACGATGGAAATGGCTTCCTCAACTTCAACTTTGGAACAGGCAGTCCAAACCCGGCTTGCGGAATTGGAGCGGACAACTTCTCCGTGCGCTGGACGCGGACGGTCAACTTCACCGCTGGCGTCCATCGTTTCACCGTCACGGCGGATGACGGCGTCAGGCTGTACGTGGACGACGTGCTGAGGCTTGATAAGTG
>Ga0187892_10006955_pt1 | contig 16434 bp, 12 predicted proteins | sample MA1701073metaG_FD_139345 | JGI IMG/M metagenome (GOLD analysis project Ga0187892, IMG submission 139345) | Bio-ooze microbial communities from a basaltic lava cave in the Kipuka Kanohina Cave System on the Island of Hawaii, USA - MA170107-3 metaG ... | reverse complement strand
GGGTCTCGAGTCGCTCCGGGCCCGGGAGTCGGGGGCCCGCGGCTCGCCGGAGGTTCGAGCCGAAGGGGGCGGCCGCTTCGTGGCCACCCTTCGCTGCTCCGAGCGCTCCGTCTACCGCGTCCAGGCGCAGGACTCCGAGTCGAGGCGGCTGGGGGCGCCGGCCCTGGTCGTGGCCGGTCCCGGAGATACCCTCGACATCGTCCTGCCTGCGTCGCGCGCGCCCGGGGTCCGCGAGATCCTTCTCGAAGAACTGCACCGGCAGAAGCATTTCGGCGCCGTGCGCGGCCGCATCAGCAGCGCGCCGTCGGACCGGTACGAGATCCGGTTGGGCGAGGGGATCGACATCGACATCGGCGACGGCCCCCGGCCCTTCATCGAGGGGGACGAGTTCGTGGTGGTGCCGCTGCGGGAGGGCGCCCACACGCTCCACGTCGTCGACGCCTGCTGCAGCCAGGCCGTGCGCGCCGGCGTGCGGGGCGGCGAAGTTACGGACGTGGGGACGATCGCCCATGCCCTGAAGCCTTCCGGGACCGTTTCCGGAACGGTGGTGGACGAACTGGGGCGGCCCGTTGCCGAAGCTTCGGTGTCCCTCCACGAAGAGGGCGGCTTCCGCCGTTGGTTCCACGCGTCCTCCGACCGGGGCGGCCGATTCGCCTTCACCGCCCTGGACCCGGACCTCCGCAACCCTCGGCTGACGGTTTCGCCCTCAGACCGTCCGGGGCGGGCAAACGTTTCGGTGAAGGTGGGCGATGCGAACGTCGTCATCGCGCTGCCCGCCGTGGTGCGGGTGCGCCTGAAAGCCGTCCGCGGCGTGGCGCGCACGCCGGTCCGCCTGGCAGGCGGCTGGGTCCTGCAGACGCGGTCCGGGCCTTCGCGGGAGGCGGTCCCGACCTCGTTGCGCTTCGACGGCCCCGCCGAGTTGGAACTCCTCCTGGACGGCGAGGCCTTCCCTCCCGGCAGCGAGGTCCGGTTTACCGTGGTCACGGCGGACCGGGACCATGAAGAGACCGACTGGGTTACGATCCGCGGGAACGGCGACCTTGAGGTGACCCTCAAGGAGAAGGAGAAAGCGAAATGAAGACGTGGATGACGGGCGTGGCGGCCTTGGGTCTGATGGCATCCCAGGACGGCGCGGTGGAGCTCGACCTCCTGAACAAGGAGAACGTGGTCGCGTCCCGCCTGGAAGGAAAGTGGAAAGTCCACGCGGACCTGTCGAAGCGCCTGTGGGGCAGAGCCGCCGAGTCCATTGATGTCGAGTTCACTTATGACAAGACGGCCCTGCCGGAGGAAGTCCTGAAAAAGCTGGGGACACGGACCAAGGGAAAGACCACGTTCACGATCTACGCGATCGGGAAAATGAAACTGGACGCCAAGGAGTACCCGTTCCTCCTGACCGCCCTCCACGGCAACCCGCACGTCGTCTACTTCCGGGAGCGGAACGGAAACCCGCTCGGCGACACGGAGAGTTTCAACCTCGGCGTGGCGTCCGCCAAGGTCAAGGACAACGACCTGCTCCTCGTCGGCGGGGACTTCAACAATCAGCCGTTCACGATCCTCGAGCGGACAAAATAGGTCCTGAAAATTATTGCGGTGAGGGCAAGCATCAGGATCGCTTCCGCCCCCGTCGCCCCGCACCCCTCCCTCCCTTCCCGGCCGCTGCCGCCTGAAGGACCCGGGCCCGCCTGAGTCGGGTCCGTCCCTCCCTGGTACTCCTGGAGATTCGTGATCCCGTCGCCGTCGAGGTCTCCGGAGGCGTCCGCGGCGCTGTTCGGATTCAGGTCGAATTGAAGCTCCCACACGTCCGGCATTGCGTCTCCGTCCGTATCCCCCTGCGGAGGGGGCGGCGCGATGCCAACGGTCACGGGGCTGCTTGCGACCATGGACATGAAGGAATCGTTCGCCAGATAGCGGAACTGGTAAGTCCCGTCCACATCGGGGGCCGGCAAGGTGACGCTGCCCGACGTGCTTCCCCCCGTGTACTGCCAGAACGGTCCCGCGAATCCACCCCAAAACTGGTTATCTCCCGTGCCCGGGACGTAGATGCCGATCCAGTCGAGCATCCGCGAGACATCCGCGGGCGCGGTCCAGCTCACCGTGAAAGAACCTCCGCGCGGGACGGAAGACGGGCTCACGGTTAGACTGTAAGGGGTTGGCCCGGTGCCCGAAACCGTGAAGGGTGTGCTCGCCACGGACGTGTAGTTGCCGTTCGGGAAATAATGCCACTCGTACTGGCCCTGGAGGCGGGGGGCCACGAAGGTCAGACTCCCCGTCGCCGGCCCGTCGGCATTGTCCCGCCCGGCGGTGAAATCCCACATGCCATGGTTTGTCACGGGTTCTCCTACCTTGACCAGGGCGACCCAGTCTCGGAACCTGTTCGCCCCCGCCGGGGTAGTCCAGCTTACCCTCACCCGCGTGCCCGACGGGCACGAACTCGGGCTCGCGCTGAGGGTGTATCCTCCGCCCTGGGCTTCGAGAACCCCTCGGCTCCCCAACAGGGCGCTCAGGAAAGAGAGTGCCGCAACCGCAAACGAAGCCGGTTTCATGACCGCCTCCTTTTTCGCGCGAGTCCGATCAGGCCGACGAACACCACCGCCTCCGGCCCCAGGGCTCCGCAGCTTCCGCTGTCCCCGCCGCCCCCCGCTCCCCCCGAGGCCAGCACCTGGACCGACACGTTTGCGGTGAGGTCCCCGAACCACTCCACTCCCGACTCCCTCATCCGCCACTGGAAGTCGTAGGTCCCCGCCGTCGCCGGCGCCGTGACGGTCCAGGCAAAGGTCTTCTCTTGGCCCGGCGCAATCGACTCCCCCGCGCTCATCGAGACCCGATTCATCCCCCAGGTCATGTTGTCGACGGGGTTCTGCGACCCCAGCCGGTAGGCGGTGTCCGTCCACGTCGTCGCCCCGGAGTTCCGGACCGTCACGGTGACCGGGTACGTCTGGCCCACGCTCATGGAGGACGGGACGACCTGCGAGACGAACCGCGCCCCGTTGGTCCCCGGCGGCGGAGAGGCCGTCACGGTGACGTTCACGTCCGGAGTCGTCGCCCCGAACGCCCCCGCGGCATTATTGGCCATGCTCCAGCGTGACAGGTAGGTCCCCGGCGTGGCGGGGGCGGTCATCGTGAAGGCGAAACTCTTCGTCTGCCCCGGCGCGATCGAATCCGACGCGGCCAAGGCGATCCGGTTCACCCCCCAGGTCGTGTTGTCGTAAGGCCCTCGCGAGTTGAGGCGATACCCGGCCGCCGGGGTCCAGGTTGTCGTGCCGCTGTTCCGCATCGCCACCGTAACCGAGTAGCCCTGGCCCGCCGTCATGGTCGCGGGGATGTTCTGCGAAACGAACGCCGCGTCGTTCGTAGCGGAGGTTCCCACCTGGGATCGCAGGAAGGAGATGCGCCGGCTGTACCAGTCCTTGAGCGCGACCACGCCCGCGTCGAACTCCGCATTGGAGTACCCGTTCGGGTCCGACCCGCCCCAAGGTGACCAGGTGTAGATGCCCTTGTATCGATCCGCGTAGGCGTGGTCCCGGATCTGGTTGTAGATGGTGTCGATCCGGGTTTGGATGCCCGCCAGGGGGCCGTCCAGGGCTTGCCGGAGCTTCGCCTTGTACCTGTCCCACGTGACCGCATCCCGCGAGATCCATGAGCCCAGAGGCGAATTGCTGAATTGATAGTCGATGGGGTAGTCCGACGGCGCTTGTTGGATCTGTCCCGGTTCTGTTTGACCGGCGTAGGAAGCCCCGACGTCCCACTTGATGATCTCGAGCCTGTTGGTGTCCGCACGGTGGTACCAGAAGTGGTTGTTGCCCCGGAGTGCGCTGTCGCCGTCCTCAATCACCGTGAGGGCCGCGAGGTGCGCCAGGAATCCGTCCAGGTTGACATGGCCCTCGAGCCGCGTCCGGAGGTCGCCCGGGGATGAAGAATTATTGAGGATGTCGACCAGCCGGACAAAGTCCGAATAGTCTCCGCCGGGGTAGTTCGTCTCGGCCCGGACGCCGCTCGCACCGGGGGCGACGATGTAGGACGCCGGGTCGGACCCCCGCCAACCGTAGGTATAGCCCACCACGTTGTAGAGGTTCCCGCCCTCCTCGCTCCAACGGTATCGAACAAAGTCCTTCCGAACTGGCTCCTCCACGGCGTACACGCCCTTGTAGTCGCCGTCGACGACGAGGCGGGCGTGGCACGTGCGCGGCGCGGGAGCGCCGATCCCTAAGAAGATTGCGTATCCGATCCGGTCGCCCATCAGGAAGGCTTCCCAGCAGTTATCGAGCTTGATCCGGTTCACGTTCTTCCACTTCCTTCCAGGCGTGCCCGGACCCGCGGGGTTGGCGAACTCGAACTCATTGAAGCTCATTCGGACGGGGGGTTTCGGCATCACCGCCGCGCGCGTCCCTTCCCCGCTGCGCTTGACGCCGACGCCTTCGACAAACTCCCCTCCCCACCGGAGGTCGGCTCGCCACCACTGGTCGCCCGCGCCGGCGCCGTCGTTGCAGATGGCGTCCCAGGCCCGGGCGTCGTCAAAGACGAGGTCGAAGGTCGCGACCCGGTCTTCTCGGTAGATCTCGTCCGAAGGGTCCTGGGCGGCGGCGGCCGCGAGCGGTACGGCCACCATGAGGAAGACGGTCCAGAGGGGTACGGTCGCTCTACGCTTCATGGCCTGCTCCCCGAAGTTGAAGCTGCACTGTCTCTGTCCGTGAGTTTCTGCATTTCGTCTTGCTCGCCCCCGGCTCCGCGGTTACTTCCTGGGCGGCGCTCCGGGCCCGTCCTGGTCCTTGGCCGGCCGCGTCTTCTGAGTCGCGGACAGCCAGATGGCGTCTACGCGCATGGGAGACTCGGACGCGTGCAGTCTGAGGGTCTGCCGTCCGGACCGGGTGAAGGTAATGGAAACGGCGAAGCTGTCCTTCTCCCCGTTAGCGTCGCCGCCCACCCACCAGTAGCCCGCGCCCCGCTCGTAACCGTCGTAGGCGAAGGCATTCGTCACGCCAAGAGGCCCCATGGATGCGCATTTCTTGTCGAACCGGCCCCCGATCGATTCGAGGACAACCATGTCGCACTCGGCGCGGTCTCGCGTCGCCGTGCACGCGCCGCGGACCCACACGGAATACTCCTTGTTGGCGTCAGCGATGAAACTGAATTCCACGCCTGACGTCCCGCTCCGGACCAGTTGGATCCACTGGACCCAGTCGGCGCCCTTCGTCCGGAGGACCTCCAGCGCCTCGCCCGACGAGGCGGCCTCGTCCTTCACGAGCTTCCATTCCCTGCCCACGATCTTCCCGTCACGAGGCCTCAGGACGATCTGGTCCGGGGCGGTCATCTTGACCGACATGTCGACTCCCACCGCGGCGACCGCGAAGTGGCCGCCCGTCACCTCGACGGACTTCCCGTCCGTCAATCGTTTCAGGCGCACCTTCCCTTCCGTGACCTCCAGCCGAGTGGCGCTTGTGTCCCGGGGGTCTACGACCAGGCGAAGGGTTGTCCCGAGCACGGTCGCTTCGGCGTGGGGCGTCTCGAAAACCGTGGGGCGTCCGGAGGGCTGCGGCTTGACTTGCGCCGTCAGCTCCCCTTCCGCCAGGAAGACGCGTTTCCCCCGGGCCGGAGCTCCGGCCTCGAGGAGATCACGGACTCGCGTGTCCGGCCCCAGCGCCAGACGCGTCCCGTCGTCGAACCGGACGGCCGCCCGCCCGTGCCGGCCCGTCGTTTCAAGACCCGAGCCCGCGAGAAGGGCCTGCCCGGACTTGGCCGCCGTCCGGGCCTGTCCTACAAGAATCCAGACCTCCCCTTCGACCTCGTCCAGGGTAGCGGCCCGGACGGTCGCCAGAGTCGGCCGCGGCCGGGTCGCGTCCTCCTCGGCCGTCTTGGCCCTTTGGACTTCGACATCCGCCTTCTTTCTGGCCGCGTCCAGGGCCTGCAGATCCCGTCGAATGGTCGCCTCGGCCTCGGCCTGCCGGGTGGCCTCTTCGAGCCTCTGCGCGTCCAGGAGCCGCCGCTTCTCGCGCTCCGCCTCGGCCAGACGCCCCTCCTCCTGACGCCGCCTCTCTTCAAGCCGCGCCCGCTCCGCCTCCGCCAGCCGGCGGGCTTCCTGGAGGGCGGCGAGATCCGGTTCGACCGTGTCCGGAGCGAACGGAGGCTGAACCGCGGTTCCCTGCTTCGCGACGGGTTGACCCGATCGGGTCGACAGGACGATCAGCAACGTGATTCCGAGGAGCGCGGCCGCGGCCGCGATCGCGGGCGCCCGGAAGGGGCGGGAAGGCACCCCGCGGGGGCGCCGGACAACTCGGGACGCCCGCGTCGTGGGGGGACGCTTTGGTATCCCTGAGCCTTCGATCTTCTCCTGAAACGCGCGAACGAACTCGTCCCCCGATTTCAGCGCCTGGAGCCGTTCGAAAAAGCTGCGGACGAAAGACTCTCCGTCCGTGCCTTCCAGGGCTTGCGACAGCAGCCTCCCCGACTCAAGCTCCTTGAGAATGTCCTGCCCCGTCGGGCCGCCGACGCGGATCGCCTCCGCCAGGCGCTCGGCCTCGCGGGGAGTGAGCGTCCCGTCCCGGTAGGCGTCGAGGAGGGCATTGAGTTCGTCGCGGGTCATGGGCCGGCCCCCGACAGGCGCCGCTCCATGCATTTCATCAGGGCGGAGCGAATCCGGCTGAGCGTCATGGACAACGCCGCCGCGCTTCGTTTGACGCGCACGCCCAGCTCCGCCAGAGGAAGGTTTTGACCGTATCGGAGCGCGACGAGCTCGCGTTGAGGTTGGGCCAGGGTGTCAACGCATTGCGCCAGGGCTTTGACCCGGTCCGCGGCCGCCTCCAGGTCGTCTTCCATCAGGCCCGATTTTTCCCGGAGAGCCTCGTCGACGAGCGTCAGGGCGGCGGCGCGGCGCGCCTTGCGGGTCCTGAAGAAATTGAGCACTCGATTCCGACAGATGGCGCGCAACCAGGGCCCGAACTCCTGCCGCGGGTCGAAGCTGCCCAGATGGGTGAACGCATCCAGGAACGCATCCTGGACGATATCGAACACCTCTTCGCTCCGGTCCACGTAGCGGGCGGCGTAGGCCCGGAGGCGATCTTGGTACAGGTAGACCAGACGCCCGAAGGCCTCCCGGTCCCCCTGCTGCGCCTTGCGAAGAAGCTCCTGCTCTTCCATACGCTTCAAGTGTAGCCAGACTCTCTAAACGCGGGGCGGCGGAATCCAACACGAATTCCGAAGGATGATCACAAGTTGCTGCGCCCTAATACTTTACACTCGTACCGACATCCCGAGAGACCCAAAGGATCCGCCCTCTTTCCTGATTGATTGAGTAGAGAATGGGAGGTCCGATGAAGCTCGTCGCCGCGGCGGTCGCCCTGATGGGAGCGGCCTCCGCCTTCGGCCTCGCTCAGGGCCAGCAGGAGGATGCCCGATTCCTCGAGGGGCAGGCCCGGCAGCGCGCTTCCGAAATCCGGCTCAAGTGCTCCGGGGTGCTGGCGGGCATGGACGGCGTGACGAGCGTCAGCGTCGCCGGATCGGGGACCGACTACCGGCTGATCCTCGTGGTCCGCGACTTCGCCGCGAAGCTGGCCGCCCGCGAGATCATGGGCGGCGACACCTACGACGGCCTGAAGGTGCTCTGGAACGTTTCCAACCCGAATGCCGTGACGGCCGCGCCGATCCCCGCGTCACCCGCGTCCGCGGCCACGCTCACTTCGCCGCTCCTCGAATCTCCGACGCTCAAGGCCGCGCCGCAGGTCGCCCCGTCGTTCCGGTTTGCGCCGTCCCACACGCCGGCAGCCATGCCGCAGGCGGCGGCGCCGCCTTCAGCCGGCAACGTCCAGGTCGAAACGCATCGCACCTTCTGGGCAGGGCCCGGGACGCTGACGCCCCGCCGGTCCCGATACGCGGGCTACGCGAGCTGCATGCCCTCCCGGCACGCGGTTTGGGCCGCCCAGTGCACGCCGACGACGACGCCGACGTACGGCTACTCCTTCCCGCAAGGCAACATGTACCGTCCGGCCGGCTCGTGCTCGACGCAGTACGGCGTCGGCTGGGCGCAGTCGACGCCGCCCAGCTACTCCTACGCGCGCCCCGGAGTCGCGCCCTCGGGCGGCTTCGGCGGCTCCTCGTACCGGCCGGGCCTCCCCTGCGCGACGCGATAATCCTCCACCGCGGCCGCCCCGGCCAGACCCGCCTCGATAAGAGATCCATCTCGTCCCAATCGTTCAGGGCGAGATCCCATTCCAACCCAGGATCGACCGACACCTTCGGGATTTCCTTCATTAGAGATCGGGGAGCATAAGGCGCCGTCGCTGGGCGTTCAAACACTTTGAACGTTTCAGCGTTGGTCGTGGATGGTCTTTTGCCCGTCGGCGCGCGATTTCGCGGAAAAACGGGTTGGCCTCGCCTTTAACATGGAAGCGGGGTCTCCTTTCCGGAGGGTCGGCTATGACAAGGAATACACGGCGCGAGTTCCTCGCCGCAACGGCCGGTGTTTGGGTCGGCTCGGCCGCCGGATTCGGACAGGAGAAATCTCCCAACGCCAAGCTCAACATCGGGCTCATTGGCGTCACCGGGCGGGGCGGACAGAACATGATCCCCGCCATCACGTCCGAGAACGTGGCCGCCATCTGCGACGTGGACGAACGCCACCTCGGGCAGGGCGCCAAGAAATTCCCCAAGGCGCGGCCGTACCGCGACTTCCGCAAAATGATCGACGAGGGGAAGGACTTGGACGCGGTGCTCATCTCGACCCCCCACCACATCCACGCGCCCGCCACGGCGAGGGCGATCAAGGCGGGGAAGCACGTCTACTGCGAAAAGCCTCTCACCCATACGGTCTGGGAGGCGCGCGTCGTGGCGGAGCTGACCGCCAAGCATAAGGTAGCGACCCAGCACGGCACCCAGATGCATGCGAGCGGGATCTTTCGGAGCGTCGTTGAGCTCGTCCAGGGCGGCGCGATCGGTCCGGTACGGGAAGCCCACGTCTGGATCGGCGAGGGCTACGGCGGGGCGACTCGCCCCAAGGATCAACCCCCCGTCCCGCCGTATCTGGACTGGGACCTCTGGCTGGGTCCGGCTCCCGAGAGGCCCTACCACCCCCGTTATCACCCCTACGGCTGGCACTATTACTGGGACTTCGGCGAGGGGACCCTCGGCAACATGGGCTGCCACTTGCAAGACCTGCCTTTTTGGGCGCTGAAACTCCGCCACCCGCTGAACGTGGAGGCGGAGGGCTCCCCCTACCACCCCGAGTCGCCGCCGAAGTGGCTGATCGCCCGGTACGAGTATGGCGCGCGCGAAACCCTCCCCCCGTTCAAGCTTACCTGGTACCACGGGGGGAAGCAGCCGGAACCCCCCGAGGGGGTCAATATGGCCGACTGGTCTTACGGAATCCTTTTCGTGGGCGAGAAGGGGCAGGTCATCGCCGATTACAAGAGGCACCTGCTGCTGCCCCAATCGAAGTTCGTCGACTTCAAGCCTCCCAAGCCTTTTCTTCCCGAGACGATCGGGCACCACGAAGAGTGGATCCGAGCCTGCAAGACGGGTGAGGCGACGACCTGCAACTTCGACTACGCGGGGGCGCTTACGGAAGCCGTGCACCTGGGACACGTGGCTTACTGCGTCGGACAGCGAATCGAGTGGGACGCGGCGGCCCTGAAGGCGAAGAACTGCCCCGACGCCGACCGCTTCATCCGGCGCGAGTACCGCAAAGGCTGGGAGCTGTAAGGCGGTGATGACATGGCCTTTCAGACGCGACGCGAATTCATGAAGACGTCCTCCCTGGTCGCCGCAAGTGTCCCGCTCCGAATCGCCCAGGAACCTTCCCCGACGTCCCCCAGGAAGTATCGGGCGTGCGAGATCGGCCAGCGTGGAGACCACGGGCACATGGGCGGAGCCTTCGCCGAGTTTCCGAATGTCGCCGTGGTGGCCGTGGCGAATCCGGATGAGAAAGGGCGCCTACAACACGCCCGAACCGTGAAGGCCTCCCGGACCTACGCGGACTACCGGGAGATGCTGCAAAAGGAGAAGCCCGACTTTGTGGTGATCGGCCCGAACCGCCCTACAGGTCTGCCGGTGGGGCGGCTGGAGATGATCCAGGCGGCGGCGGAGGCAGGGACTCATGTCTTGGTCGACAAGCCTCACGCCCGGTCGCTCGAGGAAGCGGATCAAATGATCGCCCTCGCGGAAAAGCACAAGATCAAGGGCGTGACCTACAACCCCGTGCGGGTGGCTCCCGCCGTCGTGCATCTCAAGAAGCTTGTGGACGAAGGCCTGATCGGGGATCTCCTCGAGATACAGGTCCGGGGGGTAGAGCACCTCCTGCACATGGGCTGGCACTGCATCTATCTCCTGAGGTATTTTGCGGGCGAGCCCCTTTGGTGTTCCGCGAGCGTGACTCAGCGGGGAAAGGAGATCACCGCCAAGGACGGACGGGTCGACGGCTGGGGTCTGGCGGCCGGAGATTCGATCCATGCGAGTTACGCCTTTGCCGGGGGGGTCCAAGGACATTTCGTTTGGCAAGTCCGAGGACCCTACCAGATGACGCTCTACGGCTCAAAGGGAGTGGTCCACTTCCTGATCACGGACGACCCTGCGATCTATCACTTCGCGGATCCCGACTGGGCGCCGGGCAAGAAATCGGGCGCCGAGTGGCAGCGCGTCGAGGCGCCGAAAAACGTCCAGACCGGATGGAGGGCGAACGTCAAGCGGCTGGCCGAGGAGCTCATTCGGGCGGTCGAGACCGACGGGCAGTCGGCCGCCAGCCTTTACGAAGCTCGCGGGATATTGGAAATGCTCCTGGCGGTCTATACTTCGCATCTCCAGGGCAGTCGCGTTTCATTTCCGCTTAAGGATAGAGGGCACCCCCTGGGCGCGCTCCGGTAGGGTACCGGCGGCCGGGCCTCCCCTGCGCGACGCGATAATGCTCCACCGCGGCCGTCACGTCCGACGTTACCCCTGACGTTACGAAACGTAACATGGGGGAGACTTCGTCGCCGAACTCTCCTAGAGAAGAGCTCTGGCACGCCTGTTGCTAAGTTCTGCGCACGTCGTTAGACTGAGGAACGCGAAAGAATGAACGTGCTCCTTGTCCTCGCGGCGGGCAACCTGCCCGTCGATGGCCTTGCAGGCCGCTCAAGGGACTCAGCGGAAGACGATCAGCAAGGGCTTTTTCGTCTTCTGGGCCTGCGCGAAACCGGCGGCGACGTCGTCGTAGATCCACGAGCCCGCGGGCCCGGTGTCCTTGAGCGACGCTCGCAGCCGCTCCTTGGCGGGGTCCTGGACGAACGCGGGCGACGTGGCGGCCGCCCCTAAAGCGGCGAGCGCGGCGCACGAGACCATGATTGTCTTCATGGCGAACCCCTCCTGCGGAAAGCGCCAACGAATCCAAGCACGAGCAACACTTCAAGCCCGGTCGCGCCGCACCCCTCGTCCCCGCCGCTCGAACCGGACGGGCCCGGCCCGCCCGGCGTGTACGTCACCGTGAACGTCTGGCCGCTCGATCCGCCGGAACTGTTCATGACCGTGATCGTGATCGTGTTCGGCCCCGGCTGAAGCGGGATCGTCGACGTCCAGTTCGTCGTCCCGGTCGCCGTCCCGGACTGTCCGGTCGTCGCGTTCGCCCACGTTACCGACGTCACCGTCCCCCCGGAGGCCGTCCCCGTCACGACCAGCGGACTCGTGGCGCTCGCGGAGGGTGGCGGGGGGCTGAAGGTGACCGAGGGCGAGGTGCCGGCGAGATCCCGGACGTCGAAAACAGTCAGGTACGCGGCGCCGTTCCCGTTCAGGGCGGTCTGGGCGGCGTTCCTAAGAGGATAGTTGGTCGACTGCGTGGCTCCGACGAGGGCGACCGTGCTGCCGTCCGGATGCACCGCCACGTAACGGCCCCCATCGTCCGCGGTCCCCCCGAAATAGGTCCCGTAAAGCAGCCGCCTTCCGTCCCCGCTCAGGATCGAAAGGAAGGTGTCCCGGCTTCCCGCCAGCGCGGACTGATGGGCGTTCGGCGTGACGGGGAAGTCCGGCGAATTCGTCGCCCCGGAAACGTAGACATTCCCCGAGGGGTCCAGTCCCGGCCCGAAGCACTGGTTACGGACCGAGCCTCCGAGGAACGTGGCGAACCCCAGTGTCCCGTTGTTGTTGATCCGCGCCACCCACCCGCATCCGTCCCACTGCCCGGGGCCGCCCCGATAGACGGTCTGAAACGCCCCCGCGGTCACCGGGAAGTCGGCGGACTTGGTGCCCCCGCAGATGTAGAAGTTGCCCGCGGAATCCGTGACCCCTTCCGTCTCCACCTCCTCGTGGGCGGTCCCCCCGAGCCAGGAGAAATACACCAGCGTCTTCCCGTCCGGCGACAGTTTGGCAACGTACGCTTCGCCTCCGCCGCCTCGGTGCGCGGGCTGGAAGGCGTTGGAGGTCGGTGTAAAACCCGTGCCGCTGGTCGTCCCCGCGACCCAGATGTTGCCCGCGGCGTCGGCGCCGAGCGCCCGGATCGTTTCGTCGGCCGAAGACGAAGTGTCGTTGCTTGAGCCGAAGTAGGTGCAGAAGACCAGGCTGCCGCCGCTCGCGGACAGTCTCGCCACGTAAGCGTCCTTCACCCCGGCGCGTGCGGACCGGAACGCACCGGGGGTGACCGGCATGTTCGTGGACTCGCTGTTGCCGCCGGACACGACGACGTCCCCGGAGGGGAAAAGGTGGATCCCTCGCGCGATATCGTTCCCGTTCCCGCCGATGTAGGTGCTGTAGACGAGGCTGTCCCCGTTCCTCGAAAGCTTCGTCACGAAGCCGTCCGTGGCGTCGTGGATGCCTGGAATGAGAATCCCTCCGTTAAAGGATCGATCAAAAGCGCCGAGGGTCGTGGGGAAGCCGGTGCCCGCGCGGCCGGCCAGGTAGAGGTCTTCGTTGGCGTCGACGGCCGAGACGTACACGTAGTCCTCGCTCGGTCCGCCGATCAGGGTCGACCAGATCACGTTCCCGTTGGGGTCGAACTTCACGGCGTGCGCGTCCGGCCAGACCCCGGGGCTGTTGTGCGTACGGTCGTACGCCCCCGGCGTCGTCGGCCAGGTCGACCCGCCGGCGTCGCCCGCGCCGTAGACGTTCCCCGACGCGTCGATCTGCACCGTTCGGAAATCTCCCCCGCCCGCTCCCCAGTACGTCGAGAAGACCAGCGTCGGATCCACGACCAGGGGCCGCGACCGATCGTAGTCTTCCAGGAGCTCCAGGCCGTAGGCGCGCTCGCCAAGTTCCCGGAAGCGGCTCGCCACCACGCTCCGACGCCCCTCGCGCTCCTGGTAGCACAGAAGCTCACCGTCCCGAAGACTGCCTAGGGACGTGACTACCTCCATGACGTTCGTCCCCCGCGGCACGACCCGCTCGACCCCTTCATAGGACATTGCGATCGATCCCGGGTCCGCTCCCGGCCGCACGTTGAACTCGTAGGTCAGCTGCCCGCGCTCGTCGAAGAAGTAGACCAGATCCACGCCCGGGTAAGCATTTCGGTACAGGATCTTCCCGAAGTGCCGGACGTTTCGCTTCCACCGCGACTCGTCCGGCCCCAGGAAGTAATGGCTCCTTCCGGGCAGAGGCTCCAGCGCCTCGGGGCCCGCGGTCCCCGTTCCCACTCTTTGTTCCACGAGCACGCCTCCGACGTGCACGCGGCGGTCCTCCTCCCCGGTTTGCCACCTCAGGACATTGAAGAAGACCCTCCCGTTCGCGAAGCCCACCTCCACCGAGGGACTTTTCATGAAAAACCGGATGTCGTCGCGCGGGAACTGCCCCACGTTCTCGACGAAATAGGGCTTGCCGAACACGGGGCTCGGCGCCGATTCACCCGGGCCGCGCGGCGTCTGCGCCGGCCGCGGACAGGTCGCCAGCACCGCAAGCGCGCCCAACGCCCAGCTCCCGCTCCTCATCTTCGCCTCCTTTGCCGATCGAATCCCGAGCCGCGGGCAGAGTATCTCCGCGCTCTCAGCCTGGCGATTTCCGGATCTACTCAGGGAAAGACGCGATAGACCTCCGCGTCGTCGAAGTAAACGCTCCCCGAACCCGGACCCACATAGATCTCGAACCGCAGGCAGGCGGCGCCCGGAGGGGCGGTGTACCGGGACGACAAGAGGATCCAGCCAGGACTCTTCGGGCCGGACTTCGGAAGGTCGATTTCGCCTCCCACACGGCGCCCCGCCGCATCAAACCAGCCGATGTCCGCGCCGCCGGAATCCACCCCAGGCCACCAATTCCAGACCGACACCTCGTAGGTTGCCCCCCCTACCGCCGGCACCTTCTGGAAGAGCCTGCGCCACGCCTGCGCGTCGCGCGTCAGCTCCATCGATTTCCCTTCGGTCCGCACTCTTGCGGCCGATGCCGCAATCCCCGCTATCGAGCCCACGGGCTGCCACCCCCGACCGCCCTTCTCGAAGCCGGGGTCCACCAGAAGGTTGGGCGGCCGGAGGGGCTTGCTGACGAGAGTCATGCCCGTCGCGGCCACCGCGAAGTGACCGCTCGGGACATCTACCGCCTTGCCTGCCAAGTTCTTCAGGCGGACGAATCCCTCCTCGACCTCCAGACGCGTGCCCAGCTTGGGGTCGGAGTCGACGACGATGCGCAAGGTCGTCCCGAGCACCGCCGCCTCCCCGTGCGGCGTGGAGAACACCATCGGCTGGTCCTTCGGCTGCTTGGAGACGGTCGCCGTCACGGTCCCTCGGGTGACCCGCACCCGCTTGCCCGCCCCGTTCCCGACCTGCGGGATTTCTGCGTCCCCGCCGAGCTGGAGCTCGGTGCGGTCCGAGAAGCTCAAGACCGCCCGCCCGGCGGCGCCTGCCGTCTGAAGACCTTGACCCGCCATCAGGTCATGGACACCCTCGATTCTGACCTTGTTGCCCTCCGTCAGGACGAATACGTCTCCCTCCACCCGTTCCACTTTGGCAATCGACGCACGCGTTTCGGGCTTTTGAGCAGGCTCCGGGACGACCGAAGTGACCTTGACCGCCTCCTCCGCCTTCCGTTCCTCCTCCTTGGCAAGCACCAGCTGATTTGACTTCCTCTTGTACTCTTCCGCGATCCCCCGCAATTCCTCCTCGGCCCGTCGGCGGTGTTCCTCGGCCGACTGCTTCAGATCTTCCTCGGCCTTTCGCCGGGCCTCCTCCATCCGGGCCAGCTCCGCCTCGAGACGCTTTCGGTCCGCTTCCCGGCGCGCCTTCTCGCGCACGGCCTGCTCGGCGGCGGTTTCCCTCGGTTTCGCGACCTCTCGGCCGGTGAGTTCCGGGGGGTCCACCGTCGGCCGGTCCCCTCCCGTGCCGACCGCGATCAGGACCCCGAACCCGATCAGGATCGCGGCCGCCCCGAGAACGGCAATCCAGGGCGAGAAACCGGAGGGCGCGCGCCGACCGCCCGCGATTCGCGGCCGCTTGCGCTCCTGTTGCGGGAGGGACGCGATCACTCGAGAGACGACGCTGGGGACGGACCCTTGGGCAGGGGCATGAACCGACTTCATGATGCGCTCTCGGAGCCTCTCCCATCCGGCGGGGTTCCTCGTCTCCGCCGCAAGCAGCCCTTCCAGGGCCATCAACTGGCGAAAGCGGTCCGCCGCCGCGGGGTCGGCCTCAAGGATTCTTTCGAGGCGCGCGGCGCCCTCGGCGTCGAGCGCGCGGTCGAAGAACGCGGCCAGGAGATCCTCGAGTTCCCGCGAGGCCACGGTCAGGCCTCCTCCGCGGCCATGCGGGCCTTCACGCAGAGCCTGAGGCGCTCCCGGATCCGCTGCATGAATCGGCGCACGGCGACGGCCGTCCGGCCCGTCCGCGCGCCGAGCTGATCGCTGGTCTCGCTTCCGAAATAGCGCGAACGGACGAGGTGCGCCTCCTCGGGGCTCAGCGTCTCCAGGCACCGGCGGAGCGCCAGGCGCGTCCGCTCCGCGTCCGGGAAGGCCGGCTCGCGGGCCGCCGTCCGCTCCAGGAACCGGAGCGACCGCTCCCCCTCGGCCTTGCGGCGGTGAATTTCGTTCAGCAGGCGGCTGCGGGCGATCGTCATGAGCCACGACAGGAACGATCCGCGCTCGGGGTTGTACTGTCCCATCCTGAAATAGGCTTCGACGAAGGCGAGGTGGCAGAACTCCTCGATTTCCTCTTCAGACCGGCAATACGCGGCCAGGACCGCCCAGACCTGATGCTGGTAGGCTTCCACCAGCTTCGCATAGGCCTCCCGGTCGCCGGCCATAACCGCCTTGATCCAGGCGTCCTGCTCCGCGGGGGTAGGGGTCGAACTCACGTCCCAACCTCCTGTCAGAGGACGTACAAGGCCAAACGGCGGCTGTTACCCGAAAAATGGAAAGGGGGCGGTTTCGGAGGGCCCGGGCCGCCTCGCCGACCTACGAGCCTTCGGCCGAGTCCGGCGCGCCGGCCGCCGAGGCGACGTCCTCCTGCTTGACCTTCTCGACGTTGAAGCGCTCGGCGCGCTGCAGGATGTCGTCCAGCGCCTCGTCGAAGG
>Ga0187892_10006954_pt1 | contig 16436 bp, 18 predicted proteins | sample MA1701073metaG_FD_139345 | JGI IMG/M metagenome (GOLD analysis project Ga0187892, IMG submission 139345) | Bio-ooze microbial communities from a basaltic lava cave in the Kipuka Kanohina Cave System on the Island of Hawaii, USA - MA170107-3 metaG ... | reverse complement strand
CTAGCAGCCTGATGCAAAAGTCCCCGAACGAATCGTTGCGCGAATAGTCTTATGCGACAGCAAGTTCGTGAAGGGAGAATAAGAATGCGCGGACACGTTGATCCCCAGAGTTCGATGTTCAGCTACTTCTCGCCGGAGTCGCGGGTGCCGGAGACGCATCCGCTGCGTGCGATCAAGCGCGACGCGGATGCGGTGCTGGCCTCGCTGAGTGCCGAGTTCGACGAACTGTATGCCGAGAGCGGCCGGCCGTCGATTCCGCCCGAGCGGCTGCTGAAGGCGAGCCTGCTCATTGCGCTTTACTCGGTGCGCGCCGATCGGATGTTGTGCGAGATGCTCGACTACAACCTCCTGTTTCGCTGGTTCCTCGATATGAGCCTGGAGGAGCGGGGGCTGGATCAGTCGAACTTCTCCCGGCTGCGCGAGCGCTTGGACAAGACCGATCTCGCCTGCCGGTTCTTCGATGCGGTGGTGAGCGAGGCGCGCAAGCGCGGGCTGCTCTCCGACGAGCACTTCACCGTCGACGGGACGCTCATTGAAGCGTGGGCCTCCACTGCCAAGAGCTTGCGGCGCAAAGATGGGCTGCCCTCCGACGGCGGCCCGGACGATCAGGGTCTGGTCAACTTCCGCGGCGAGCGCCGCTCGAACGACACCCATGAGTCGAAGACCGACCCGGACGCGAAGCTCATGAAGAAGAGCAAGGGCCGCGAGACCAAGCTCAGCTATGGCGGCCACGCCCTCATGGAGAACCGCAACGGCCTTTGCGTCGACATCGAGGTGCGCTCGGCGCTCCAGACCGAAACCGAGGCGGCGAAGGACATGCTCTCGCGCCAAGCGCGAAAGCGCGTTCGACCGACGACGTTGGGCGCCGACAAGGGCTATCACACGAAGGACTTCGTCGCGCATCTGCGAAAGAAGAAGATCGCTCCGCATATCGCCCAGATCGAGGGTCGCAACACCCCGGGGCTGGATGCGCGCACCACGCGCCATGCTGGCTATGCGATCAGCCAGAGAAAGAGAAAGCGCGTCGAGGAGATCTTCGGCTGGATGAAAGCCTACGGCGGACTGCGCCGCACGATGGCTCGCGGCCTGCAGCGCGTTCGCCTCCATGCTTATATCGTTGCCGCCGCTTACAACTTGCTGCGCATGAGTCGATTGCCAGCAGCCACAGGGTAACTGCGTCCGCGGGAGCTGAAAATGAGCAAACGAGCGCAAAACGGAGCGGTTCAGAGCACGAAATTCAAACATCAGTCGACTCGAAGCTCGAACAAGGGAATGAATTTGCTCATCTCGCATCGTTTTGCATCAGGCTGCTAGACTCCCAAGGCGCTAATGGTTCGCGTCTGCGGTCAGAGGAGACCGACAGAGGTCAGACATGCAAAAACTGACGACAGCCGCATTCGTTGCGTTCGGGGTTGGGGCAGTGATAGGCGGGATAGCAACGTACTTCGTGGCGACGGCTATCTGGAGGAGTGCGCTACTTACTTACGTTGATTTCGAAGTGAGGGAGCACGAAAAGCACGCCCTACACGCATTCGTCGCACTTGAGCCGGAGGCGGCTTTACATGCGCAGGAGGCACTTGCTCGAGATCTCAAGAACAAGTTCGCGGCTAACTTCGTCTCCGCAGACACCTACTATCGAACTGTTGGTATGTCGAAAGCGAGAGAAGGAGTCGCACTATTGTTGCTGCGGAAGAAATCGCTGGCCGATGAACGACTAGACGAAGCCGTGGCGATGCTGCGGAAAGTGAATGAAGAGACGCCAAAGGAGGTTCTTGTTTCCGGCCTGTTGAAGCATCGCGAGTCCGCCAAACAGGGCCCTGCGACAAAGCTGAAATAGTCGGTGCTAGCACAGGCCAGCGTTGTGCGCTTGACCCGTTTCAGTGGACGGTTCAGTGCTTGGAGGACACGGAGTCTCGCGCTCCTGGTCGGCCTCACGGGCTGCGACGGAGCGGCAAATCCGAACCTGGTCGACGAGGCGCTGTTGCGCCCGGCGCTGCTGCGGGAAGACCCGGAGCAGATGCGGGCGTACATGGCGAAGCTGCCGGAAGGCGTCTACAAGGAGTACCGGCTCGATACGGTCGGCAGGTTCCACGTGGACGACGACAAGGAATTCATCAAGCGCTTCATCGTGCAGAACCACGTCTGGGAGCGGCATCTGGTCGAGCTGTTTCCCAAGTACGTCAAGCCGGGCAGCACGGTGATCGACGCCGGCGCTCATATCGGTGTTCACACCGTGTCGCTCGCGCGGCTGGTCGGGCCGAGCGGCCGCGTGTACGCCTTCGAGCCGCAGCACAAGCTTTTCCGGGAGCTGGTGTTCAACCTGCGCCTGAACGGCCTGGATAACGCGGTGCCGCTGCGCTACGCGCTCGGCCATACCTCAGCCATCGTGGAGATGGACAACGCGCCGCACGACAACGAAGGCGGCACCTCGATCGGCAGGGGCGGCGACCGCGTCGAGCTGCGGCCGCTGGACAGCTTCGGTTTCAGGAACGTCTCGCTGATCAAGATCGATGTCGAGCACTTCGAGGATTTTCTGCTGGAGGGCGCGCAGCTCACGATCGCCCGCGACCGGCCGGTCATCCTGATCGAGATCATGGGCGGTTACGCCTATGAGAGCGCCTCGGCAGTGGTGAAGGGCAGGATCGACGCCACGCGCGAGCGGCTCAACGCAATGGGCTACAAGGTCGAGCACATTCACGCCTACGACTATCTCGCGCTCCCGCAATGACTATCTTTTGCGCTTGCCCGCGTACGGGTTGCGGCCGGTGCGGAACTCGATGCGCATCGGCGTCCCGGCGAGCTGGAAGGCGTCCCGGAAATAGCCCTCGAGGTACCTCTTGTAGGAGTCCGGCACGCGGTTGAGCGAGTTGCCGTGGATGATGATGCGCGGCGGGTTGACCCCGCCCTGGTGGGCGTAGCGCAGCTTGGGGCGCACCAGCCCGGTCTTCGGCGGCGCCTGGCGCTCGACCGCGGCGATCATGGCGCGCGTGAGCTTGGGGGTCGCAAGGCGCGCCATCGCCGCCGCGAAGGCGGCGTCGACCGAGCGCATGAGTGGAGCAAGGCCTTTCGAGTTTTTCGCAGAAATGAAATGCGTTTCCGCAAAACCGAGAAAACCGAGCTTCCAGGCGAGCTCCTGCTTCATGCGCCCGCGCGCCTCCTTGTCGGCCGCGTCCCACTTGTTGACCGCCAGCACCACCGCGCGGCCGCGCTCGAGCACGTAGCCCGCGACGTGCGCGTCCTGCTCGGTCACCCCACTGGATCCGTCGAGCAGCAGGATCGCGACGCTCGAGGCCTCGATCGCCTGCAGCGCCTTGACGATCGAGAAGTACTCGACCGGCGCGCCGGTTTTGCCGCGCCGGCGCAGGCCCGCGGTGTCGATCAGCGTGTAGCGCCGCCCGCCGCGCTCGAACGGCACCTCGATCGGGTCGCGCGTGGTGCCGGGCTCGCCGAACACGATTACGCGCTCCTCGCCCACCAGCGCGTTGACCAGCGTCGACTTGCCGACGTTGGGCCGCCCGACGACCGCGACCCGGGGGTGCTTTGCATCGGGCTCTTCGACTGGAGCAGCCTGGGGAAACTGCTCGAGGACTACTTCCATAAGCTCGCGGACCCCCTCTCCGTGCGCGGCGGAGATCGCGGCCGGCGCACCCAGGCCGAGCTCGTGGAACTCGGCGACCGCGGTGTCGGGCTGCATGCCCTCCGTTTTGTTGACGGCAAGGTACACGCGCGACCCCAGGGACCGCAACTTCTGCCCGATATCCCGATCCCCGGCGGTCAGGCCGGTGCGGCCGTCGACCACGAAGACGACGGCGTCGGCCTCGATCATCGCCTGCTCGGCCTGGCGCGCCATCTCGACGAAGATGCCGTCGGGGGCGCGCGGCTCGAAGCCGCCGGAGTCGATGGCGATGAACGCTCGCGCGCCCAGGCGTCCCTCGCCGTAGTGGCGGTCGCGCGTCACCCCCGGCACGTCGTGCACGATGGCGTCGCGGCTGCGCGTGAGGCGGTTAAAGAGGGTCGATTTGCCGACGTTCGGGCGCCCTACCAGGGCGATGACCGGCTTCACAGCGCGAGCGCAAACAGGCCGCCGCTTTCGGTCTGCACCAGGAGCCCTTGCCGGAAAGGCACCGGCGCGGCGCGCACCGCGCCGCCGTTGGTCGCGTAGCGCGCGACGAAAGCGCCGGTGTCGCGCGCGAGGAAGTGCACCTGGCCCTCGAAGTCGCCGACCGCGACCGCGTTGCCGCCGCCCAGCGGCATCGACAGGCTGCGGTACGCGAGCTGGTCCTGCTTCCATACCGATTGCCCGCTCGCGCGGTCGAAGGCGTGCACCGCGCCGCGCTCGTCGACCACGAAGGCGTAGCGCGCGTCGAGCGTGACGCCGGTGAGCACGACGAGATCGCGCGCCCAGAGCTGCCTGCCGCTCGCGGCGTCGTAGCACGCCACGCGGCTGCGGTACGCCGCGGCGCACACCTCGCGGCCCTGCACCGCCGGCTCGCCGATCACGTCGCTCACGCGCTCGAGCTCGGTGGCGCCCTTCGGCACCGCGACGCTCGCTTCCCAGCGCACCGCGCCGTTCGCCAGCGCGAGCGCCGCGAGCCTGCCGCCCGGGAAGCCGGCGAACGCCAGGTCGCCGGCCACGGCGAGGCCGGCGGGCGCGCGCACCACGAGCGACGAGGGCGCGCGCTGGTACGCCCAGCGCCGCTTGCCGTCGGCCGCGTCGAAGGCGAACACCTTGTTGTCGATGCTGCGCACCAGCACCAGAGCGCCGCCGATTGCCGGCGGCGCCAGCACCTCGCTCGAGACGCGCGCGCGCCAGCGCACCGCGCCGGTTCCCGCCTCGAGCGCCACGACCTCGCCCTCCTCGCTCGCCACCGCCACCAGGCCGTCGGCGCCGACGCCGGCGGAGAGCTTCAGCCCGAGCTCGGCGCGCCAGCGCACCTGGCCCTTGGCGGCGTCGAGCCGCGTGACGGTGCCGTCGCGCGCGGCGGCATACACCGCGTCGCCCGCCGGCGCGGGGAAAAACGTGAAGCGCTCGGCGCCGCCGACGTTGGCCGACCAGAGCACGCGCACCTCCCGGGGCTTGTCGATGCGCGGCGGCTCGGCGGGCTGCGGGCCGGGGCTGCCGGAACACGCGGCCAGCAGAAGAAGCACCGGGAGCGGGCGCTTCAACTCATCCCCCGAGCGCCTCGAGGCGCATGCGCACGCTCTCGCGGAACGCGCCCTGGTCGCTGCCGGCCTTCTCCAGCGCGAGCTTGTAGGCCGCGCGCGCTTCGGCCCGCTGGTCCTTGGCTACGAGGACGTCGCCGCGCAGCGCGGCGTACTGCGAGTCGTAGGCGCCGGCGTGCTTCGCCTCCAGGAGCTTGAGGGCCGCGTCGTACGCCTTCTCGTCGAGCAGCACCGCCGCGAGCCGCAGGCGCGCGAGGTCCCTGAAATCGTCCGACCCGGAGTGCTCCACGACCCATTGCAGCTGCGCCTTGGCGGCCTTCAGGTCGTTGCGCTCGAAATGGAAGCGCGCCGCGACCAGCGCGCCCATCGAGGCGTAGAGCGTGCGCGGATAGCTCTCGATCAGCGTGCCGGCGGCGTCGCGCAGCGCCTTGGCGTCGCCCGCCTGCGCGGCCCTGGCGAGCGTCTCGTAGAGCGCCGAAGCGTCCGCCGCCTGGCTCGCCTGGTACCAGCCCCAGCCGCGCCAGCCGGCGAAGGCGAGCGCCGCGGCGAGCACCAGCGTGACGATGAGGTTGCCGTGCTGCCTCCACCAGGCCTTGAGCTCGGCGACCTGTTCCTGTTCTTCGAGGTCGAGGGGCATCTAGCTTTCGTTCTTCAGCGCGAACCGCACCGCCTGGACGAGCTCGTGGTCCCGGGCGGCGCGTTCTTCGCGCGTCGCGAGGTTCTTCACCTTCACCATGTTATTCGCAAATTCGCTTTCCCCGGCGATCAGCGCCACGCGAAACCCCTTGCGGTTCGCGTACGCGAGCTGCTTGTCGATCTTTGCCGCTTCGAGGTAGACCTCGGTGTTGACCCCGGCGGCGCGCAGCGCGGCCGCCATCTTCAGGTACTTCTCCAGCGATTGCGGATCCATCGTCGTGACCAGGACCTCGGCCGGCGTCCTGTCGAGCGGCTGAAGCAGCTTCGCCTCCCTGAGCCGGGAGAAGAGGCGCGTCAGCCCGATGGAGATTCCGACGCCCGGAAGCCGGGTATTCGTGAAGTAGCCCGCCAGGTCGTCGTACCGGCCTCCCGAGCAGATGCTTCCGACTTCGGGGTGCGCGGTGAGCGCGGTCTCGTAGATCGTCCCGGTGTAGTAGTCCAGGCCCCGGACGACGCCCAGGTCGACCAGGAACGCGGAGTCGGGCACGCCGAACTGGCGGATCGCCGCGGCGACGTTCTCCAGGTCCTTCAGGCCCTGCTGACAGAGGGAAGACCTGAACTTGCCGAGGATCGAGAGCGTGTCGCCGGTTTCTCTCTTCCCGGAAACGAGCTCGTGGAGCTGCCCGGCGCTGCCGGGCCGCATCCCTTCGCGCTCGAGGTCCTGGCGGATCTTCGCGGCGTCCTCGCGGTCGTGCTTGTCGAGCGCGCGCAGCACGCCCGGCGCCTTCGCCTCCGGCACGCCGAACTCCTGCAGCAATCCCTTGAGGACCTTGCGGTTGTTGATGCGGATGCGGAACTCGCCGATCGCCATCTCCCGGAACACGCTGTAGATGACGCTCGGGATCTCCGCCTCGGCGAGGGGCGAGAGCTGATCGCGATTGATGACGTCGATGTCGCACTGGTAGAACTCGCGGAACCGGCCCTTCTGCGCCTGCGGCGTCTCGCCGCGCCAGACCCGCTGGATCTGGTAGCGGCGGAACGGGAACGCCAGCTCGCGCTCGTGCAGCGCCACGTAGCGCGCGAGCGGCACCGTGAGGTCGAAGCGCAGCGCGCCCTTGTTCGCCGCCTCGTCGTCGCCGGCCTCGGCGAGGCGCGTGAGCGCGTAGATCTCCTTCTCCGACCCGCCCTTCGAGGTCAGCACTTCCCTGCGCTCGGCCGACGGCGTCTCGATCGGCAGGAAGCCGAACAGCTCGAAGTTCCTGCGGATCAGGTCGATCAGCGCGTTGAACTGGAGCTGATCCTGGGGCAGGTACTCCTCGAAACCCCGCAATAGATCGAGCTCTATTTTCCTGTCGCGCGCCATCGAGGGCAGGTCAGACGGCCTTGATGGGGATGCGCTTGCTGCCGTACTTCTCGCTTACGTAAGCCTCCACGATGGCCTGGAATTCCTCGGCGATGCGCTCGCCCCTGAGCGTCACCGTCTTCCTGCCGTCGACGTAGACCGGCGCGACCGGGACCTCGCCGGTGCCCGGCAGGCTGATGCCGATGTGCGCGTGCTTCGATTCGCCGGGGCCGTTGACCACGCAGCCCATCACCGCGACGCGCATCTCCTCGACGCCGGGGTAGGTCTTCCGCCAGACCGGCATCTGCTCTCTCAGAAATCTTTCTATTCTTTGTGCAAGTTCCTGGAAAACCGTGCTGGTGGTGCGCCCACAGCCCGGGCAGGCGCTCACCATCGGCGCGAACGCGCGCAGGCCCATGGTCTGCAGCAGCTCCTGCGCCACCTGGACTTCGCGCGTGCGGCTGCCGCCCGGCTCGGGCGTGAGCGAGATGCGGATGGTGTCGCCGATTCCTTCCTGCAGCAGCACCCCGAGCGCGGCGCTCGAGGCGACGATGCCTTTCGAGCCCATGCCCGCCTCGGTGAGGCCGAGGTGCAGCGCGTACTCGCAGCGCGCGGCGAGCGCGCGGTAGACCGCGATCAGGTCCTGCACCTGGCTCATCTTGCAGGAGATGACGACCCGCTCCGGGGGCAGGCCGAGCTCTTCGGCCGCGCCGGCGGATTCCAGCGCCGAGACGACGACCGCTTCCCGCATTACCTCAAGAGAGTCTTTTGGCTCGGAAAGCCTTGCATTCGCGTCCATCATGCGCGCGAGCAGCTCCGGGTCGAGGCTGCCCCAGTTGACGCCGATGCGCACCGGCTTGTCGTGGCGCAGCGCGCACTCGATCAGCGTGGCGAACTGCTCGTCGCGCTTCGCGCCCTTGCCGACGTTGCCCGGGTTGATGCGGTACTTGGCGAGCGCGCGCGCGCAGTCCGGGTATTGCGTGAGGAGCTTGTGGCCGTTGTAGTGGAAGTCGCCGATCAGCGGCACCGCGCAGCCAGCCGCATCCAGCAAATCCCTGATGCGCCGCACCTGAGCGGCGGCTTCGGGGGTATTCACGGTGATACGCACGAGCTCCGACCCGGCGCGTGCGAGCGCCTCGACCTGGCGCGCGGTCGCGGCCGCGTCCTCGGTGTCGGTATTGGTCATCGACTGGACCACGATCGGCGCGCCGCCGCCGATGCGCACGCCGCCGACTGCGACCTGGCGGGAGAATCGTCTCTGCATGGCGTTCAGGGGATGGTGAGGCGCGCGACGTCGGCCTTGGTATGCGGCGCAAGGTCGATCGGCTTGTCGTCGTAGAGGACGCGCACGTTCGAGGCGTTGCCGATGACGAGGCTGTAGGGCGGCTTGCCGCGCACCACGCGCTCGCTGCCTGGCGGATTGAGCGACGAGACGAGCATCCGGTCGGCGGAATCCTTGATCTCGATCCACGCCTCGCCTTCGGTGCGCACCACCAGGCGGTTGGGGCCGGGGGGGACGGTCTTCTTCTCCACGATGACGGGGGTCTTCTCTTCGGCGACCGCCTGCACCGGAACCGGGGCACGCCTGGGCTGCTCGCGCGGCGCCGCCTTCGCGACGGCGGTTTTCTTCGGCGCCTTGGCGGCCGCGGTGCGCTCCTGCTGCCACTCGTAGGCCACGCCGCCGACCAGCACCAGCACACCGAGCGAAAGGCCGAGGTAGACGAAAGTCGAGCGCCGCGCGCCGTCGGCGAACGGCACCGGCTGGTGGTAGCGCGCCGCGAGCCGGTCGGCGTCGGGGACCTCGCAGCGCCCGGCGATGCGCGCGAGCAGCGGCTCGGGGTCGAGCTTGAGCAGGCGCGCGTAGCTGCGCACCATGCCGCGCGCGAAGGTGGCGCCCGGCAGCGCGTCGAAGCGCTCCTGCTCGAGCGCCTCGAGCTGGCGCGGCGCGAACTTGAGGCTCTGGGCGACGTCGACCAGGGCGAGCCCGCGCGCCTCGCGCGCCGCCGCGAGCTCCTGCCCCACGCCCGTGATCACGGCGTCAGTCAAACTGCCCCCGCAGCAGCGCCTGGTATTCCTCGGACTCGGGGAAGCGCCGGCGCAGCTGGTTGGCGAAGCCCTGCTCGGCGACTCGCTCTCCCAGCCTGCGCTCGATGCGCAGCGCGAGCCACAGCGATTCCGCGCTCGGCGCGACCAGCTTGTTGTGGCGCGCCACCAGCTTGCGCGCGTCGCCCACGTTGCCCTGCCGGTAGCGCAGCGCCCCGAGCTGCAGCAGCGTCGCCGCGTCGTCGGGCTCGAGCTTGAGCGCGCGCTCGAAGAAGCCCTCGGCCTCCTTCACCTGGTTCATGCGCAGAGTGCAGAAGCCCGCGGCCGAGTAGGAGCGCCACGGCGTCGCGTAGAGCGGGTTGCGGATCGCGTGCAGGAAATACTTGATCGACGCCGGCTCGCGCCCGGTCTGGCACAGGAACCAGCCGTAGTTGTGGTTGATGTCGGCGTCGTTCGGCGCGATGCGCAGCGCGCGCTCGAAGCTCGCCTCGGCGCGGTCGTTCTCGCGCATGCGCATGTACACCAGCCCGTACATGCCGTACGCCGGGGCGTAGCTCGAGTCGGCCGCCGCCGCGGCGCGCAGCTCCTCGAGCGCCACGCCGAGGTTGCCGTTGCTGAAGTAGAGCGAGGCGAGCTCGGTATGCAGCTTCGCGCGGTTGCGCGGGTCGCCCACCTCGCCGACGATGGTCCCGGTGTCGTGGTCGTAGCCGTCGCGCGCGCAGCCCCAGAGGAGCAGGTGCGGCACCAGCGCCAGGAGCAGCAGCCGCTTCAAGCGCGCAGCTCCCGCAGGGCGATGCTGCGCCGGGTGCGGTCGGCGACGTCGCCCGCGAGCTGGCCGCAGGCCGCGGCGATGTCGTCGCCGCGCGTCTTGCGCACCGTGACGGTGACCCCGGCGCGCTGCAGGATCTCGGCGAAGCGCTTGATGCGCTCGGGCGGCGAGCGTCTGAATCCCGAGCTCGGGAACGGGTTGAACGGGATCAGGTTGAGCTTGCTCTTCACCTTGCCGGCGAGGCGGATCAGCTCGCGCGCGTGGACATCGCCGTCGTTGACGCCGTCGAGCATCACGTACTCGAACATGATGAAGTCGCGCGGCGCCCTGTCCAGGTAGCGCTTGCACGCCGCGACCAGCTCGGCGAGCGGGTACTTGCGATTCAGAGGCACGAGGCGCTCGCGCAGCTCGTCGTTCGGCGCGTGCAGCGACACGGCGAGCGCCACCGGGCATTCGGCGCGCAGCCGCTCGATCCCCGGGATCACGCCGGCGGTCGACACGGTGACGCGGCGCCGGGACAGGCCGTAGGCCCGGTCGTCGAGCATCAGGTTGAGCGCCGGGATCACGTTGTCGAGGTTCAGGAGCGGCTCGCCCATTCCCATCATGACGACGTTCGTAACAGGTCTTTCGCCTTCGAGCAAGCGGTTGGCGAGCCAGAGCTGGCCGATGATCTCGGCGGCGCCGAGGTTGCGGTTGAAGCCCTGCTTGCCGGTCGAGCAGAACGCGCAGTCGAGCACGCAGCCCGCCTGGCTCGACACGCACAGCGTGCCGCGGCGCGGCTCGGGGATGTAGACCGCCTCGACCGCGTTGGCGGCGTCGACCTTGAGCAGCCACTTGCGCGTGCCGTCGGCCGCGGCGGTGTCGCCCACGACCCGCGGCGCCTCCACGCACGCGATCGAAGAGAGCTTCTGCCGAAGCGGGAGCGCGAGGTCGCTCATGGCGCCGAAGTCGCTCGCGCCGCGCTGGTGCAGCCAGCGCAGCAGCTGGCGGGAGCGCCACGGCTTCTCGCCGAGGCGTTCGAAGAAGCGCTCGAGGCCCGCCGCGTCAAGCCCGAGCAGGTTCTCTTTCATCTGCCCTTTGGAAGAAAAAAGCGATTTCCTTGCGCGCGGTGTCGGGACCGTCGGAGCCGTGCACCGCGTTGGCGTCGATCGAGTCGGCGAAATCGGCGCGGATCGTGCCCTTCGCCGCCTTCTTCGGATCGGTGGCGCCCATCAGGTCGCGGTTCTTCGCGATCGCGCTCTCGCCCTCGAGCACCAGCGCCAGCACCGGCCCGGAGATCATGAAGTCGACCAGCGGACCGAAGAACGGCCGGCCGCGATGCACCGCGTAGAAGGCTTCCGCGTCGGCGCGCGTCAGATGCGTCATGCGCGCCGCGACGATGCGCAGCCCCGCGTTCTCGAAGCGCGTGAGGATCTTTCCGATCACATTCTTCCTGACCGCGTCGGGCTTGATGATCGAGAGGGTTCGCTCAACCGCCATGGACTGCTCTTCTCCGTGCGAAATCAAGAAATTAAGGCGGCATTTTACGCCAGCACTGCGTGTCGCGCAGCGGGATTTTCTTTAGAGATCGGCCTCCTCGGCGGGCGGCGCGTCGATTTCCGGAAATTGGCCATCGAGCGGCTTCAGCGCGGCAAGAGTGGTCAGAGGGAGCGCTTGGCAGAGCGTTTGCCCCTGCCTTTCCGAAGCCGCGAGATGCTGGCCGCGCTCCGCCTACCCCGGTGCGGCGTCTTACCCGACTGACCTTGCGGGCGACTATCAACGCGCGCGTGCCGGACGCCGCGTGGCCGGCAGTATCTGGTTGAAACGCCGCTTCCCGCGGAATCGATAGACCTCGAACTGCTTGCGATCGAACGTCACGATGTCGCCCATTCCCGTTTGGTCGGCCAGGAGGACGAGCGATGCGTCGGCAAAATCCATTGGTTGATCACGGTATTTGGCGATCAGCCGTTCGATAGGCTCGAGGTCGGCCGGCCCGATGTTTGCGACCTTGACGCCGCCCTTCCGTACCCAGGCGAGGAACTGCAGCTGGGCCTCGGGACGCAGCAGATGGGTGACTTCGACGAGGACAGGCCAGGTCGTGGCCAGCTCGCCATCAAAGCTGCGGAAAAAGCGGTCGATCGGGGCGTGGAAAGGATCGTTCCGGCGAAACCAGGCCGCGAGCGGCCCGGTATCAACGATCGCCGTTCCGGGCACGCAGCTTGGCCTTGATGACGCGGCTGTGGTCGCGGCTGGCGGGTTCTTTGTCGCTTGAAAGCGCCCGGCCGCCGGTCACTTCGTCATAGACCTCGGCCGGCGAGCGGCGCGGCCACCCCGCAAGGTAGCCCTCGATCAAGCGGCGTATCACGGCGCTCTTGGTCTCGCCGTCTCTACGGCAGCGCTCCTCGAGCGCCCGCTCGGCGCGCTCGTCGATTTTCACGGTCAGGGTCATGGGCTGTCGCTTGGGTAATACACGATATTACCAGCATGCACCGCACTCACGAAGTGCCCGCGGGATGCCATTCGGGCATCAAGCCTTTGCCCTGGTAGCGCGCGTCGACGCCGAGTCCCGGCGCCCAGACCAGATCCCTGCCGCAGAAGAGCAGCGGAAGCCGCTCCCGCCTCCAAGGCGGCACGCCGGCTTCCTGGAACAAGTTTTTGAGCGTGCGCCGCGGCCGGCGCGGATGCGGCTGCAGGCGCTCGCCGCCCGAGCGCAGCCGGACCTCGAAGGTCGCGCTTTTCAGGCGCCCGGCATCGATTCCCGCCCCCCGCTTGAAGCGCAGCTCGCCGCCGAGGTCGGGAAGCGCCAGCTTTGCTTCGCCTTTCCAGCGAATGGGCGTGAAGGCGGACGATCGCCCACCCGCGTCTTCCATTATTTTTCCTCTGTAAACCCGGAGTTGCGCGCCGTCGTGCCGGATAAGAGTCCGGCTGCCGCGCGAGATGAGCTGCTTCAGCATCTCCGCGAGCTTCGCCTCGCTCGGCGCGCGCAGGCCTTTCGTTTGTAAAAATTTCCTGAGCAGCTCCTGCGCTCCGGCTTCCTCGCGTGAGAAATGCCGTGCCGCGCGAGCCAGGTTCTGGCGCCACTTCGGATACTTCTGCTCCAGCAACGGCGCGATGCGGCGCCGGAGGAAGTTCCGGGTCAGCGACTCGTCCGCGTTGCTCTCGTCCTCGACCCAGGGCAGGCGGTGCTCGCGCGCGTACGCCACGATCGCCGCGCGCGGCACATCGAGCAGCGGCCGCACCAGCGTCTTGCCCCGGAACCGCGTCTCGCGCGCCATGCCGCTCGCTCCCCGCCGGCCGGCCCCGCGCAGCAGGTTCATGAGCACCGTCTCCGCCTGGTCGTCGAGGTGGTGGGCGAGCGCGATGCAGTCGGCGTCGAGCTTCGCGAAAGCCTCGTAGCGCGCGCGGCGCGCCGCGGCTTCCAGGCCCTCGCCGCGCTTCTGCACTTTCACTTTCCTCACCTGCAGGGGTACTCCGAACCGCTTGCAGAGGCGCCGGCAGAACGCGGCCCAGCGGTCCGCGTTCGGGCTCAGGCCGTGATTGACATGAATCGCAGTGAGGTTGTTCTGATGCCTGAGGAGATGCAGAAGGGTTACCGAATCCACGCCGCCCGAGAGGGCGACGGCGACATGGGTTCCCGCTTTCGCGGGAACGACGGGTCGCCCGCTAGCGCTCGGTCGCTTCCTTGAACTTGCCATGGCCCATCAGGCGCTCGAGGCGCAGCTCGACGAGTTCTTTCGGCTTCTTCTCCTGCAGCTGCTTCAGCGCCTCGGCGAGCGCCTTCTTCAGCGCCTGCGCCGCGGCCTGCGGGTCGCGGTGCGCGCCGCCGAGCGGCTCGGGGACGATCTTGTCGACCAGGCCGAGGGTCTTGAGGCGGCTGGCGGTGATGCCGAGCGCATCGGCGGCCTCGGGCGCCATGTCGGCGCTGCGCCACAGGATCGAGGCGCAGCCCTCGGGCGAGATCACCGAGTAGGTCGCGTACTGCATCATCAGCACCACGTCGCCGACCGCGATCGCGAGCGCGCCGCCCGAGCCGCCCTCGCCGATGATGCTGACGATGATCGGCGCGCGCAGGCGCGCCATCTCGAAGAGATTCCGGCCGATCGCCTCCGACTGGCCGCGCTCCTCGGCGTCGATCCCGGGGTACGCGCCCGGCGTGTCGACGAAGGTGAACACCGGCAGGGCGAACTTCTCCGCGAGCTTCATCAGGCGCAGCGCCTTGCGGTAGCCCTCGGGCTTGGGCATGCCGAAGTTGCGCGCGATCTTCTCCTTGGTGTCGCGCCCCTTCTGGTGGCCGAGCACCACGCAGGCGGTGCCGTTGAAGCGCGCCAGGCCGCCGACGATCGAGGCATCGTCCGAGAACGTGCGGTCGCCGTGCAGCTCCTCGAAATGGGTGAACAGGCCCTGGATGTAGTCGAGCGTGAACGGGCGCTGCGGATGGCGCGCCACCTGCGCCACCTGCCAGGGCGTGAGCTTGCCGTAGATGTCCTTGGTGAGGCTCTGGCTGCGCTTGGTGAGGCGCTGGATCTCTTCCGAGATGTCGACCGCCGAGTCGTCCTGCACGAAGCGCAGCTCCTCGATGCGGGTCTCGAGCTCCGCGATCGGCTGCTCGAATTCGAGGAACGTGGTCTTCATCGGCGCGCGATTCTAGCCCAGAGCCGTGACACGGTTTCTTCCTCCTTGCTTGCCCTGGTAGAGCGCCTGGTCCGCCCGCGCCAGCAGCGCCGTGATGTCCTCGTTCTTGGTGTGCGTCGCAACACCGACGGTGACGGTGACGCGCTGCTCCGCCGGCAGGCCGGGAAACGCCGCCTGTTCCGCCGCCGCGCGCACGCGCTCTCCGGCGGCGATCGCGCCCTGGCGGCCGGTGCCGGGCAGCACGATCAGGAACTCCTCGCCGCCGAAGCGCCCGAAGGTGTCGATCGCGCGCATGCCGCGCTGGCCGAGGGCGGCGAAGTGCTTGAGCACCGCGTCGCCCGCGGCGTGGCCGAGCGAGTCGTTGATCGACTTGAAGTGATCGATGTCGATCAGGCACACCGAGAACGGCTCGGTGAGCCGGTCGCCGCGCGAGCGCTCGCGCGCCAGCGTCTCCATCAGGAAGCGGCGGTTGTAGGCCCCGGTGAGCTCGTCGCGGATCGCGACCTCGCCCAGGCGGTCGAATGCCTTTCGCAATTCCTTGTGGGAATCGGAAAGGCGCACGCGCAGGCGGTTGACGTAGCCGCCCATCACCGCGAACCACGGCAGCACGATCATCAGGATGCCGAACTCGGTGAGCGCGGCGCGCACGTTCATCCCCGGGTCGCGCAGGAAGGTGAGCTGCAGCACGACGGCGTGCGCGGCGAGCGCCAGCACCGCGAGCACCATCAGCCGGGAAGCGGTCAGCCGCAGCACGCCGAACAGCATCGCCACCGGGTAGAACAGCGTGAACGCCTCGCGCGCCGGCCCGGCGTGGTACATGATGTAGGCGAGAAACACGATCGCCGCGCCGACCTGCTCGGTGGTGAGGCTCGGGTCGGAGAAGCGCAGGTTGAGGCCGGTGCGGAACAGGACGAAGAACAGCGCGATCAGCGCGACGATGCCGGCGGTGCCTTCGATCGCCGCGCGCAGCGGCAGCAGCTCGAGGAACGCGAACAGCAGCAGCGCGAGGCACACCAGCAGCAAGGTCCCCGCCGCCATGAGGAAGCGGCCGAGGCGCAGCGCCTGCCGCTCCTCGGCGGGGAACAGGCTGAACCTTCTGGAGAGCACCTCACTCAACGCGCGCTGCCCCTCCTTCGGCTTCAGTATTCTACCGGCACCGGATCGAGCGAGCGCCACAGGTACCACGTCGCCACCGAGCGCCACGGCCGCCAGCTTTCGCCAAGCTTGCGCATGGTTTTCAGAGAAACGTTCCGCTTCCGGAAATACGCGAAGCGAATCCCTTTCTGCAAGCCGAGATCGTCGAGCGGGAGCACGTCGGGGCGCAGCAGGTTGAAGATCAGGAACATCTCCGCGGTCCAGCACCCGATGCCGCGCACCCGGACCAGCTCGGCGATGATCTCCTCGTCCGACATGCCGGGCCAGCGGTGCACGTGGACACTGCCGTCGGCGAAGTGCTGCGCGAGGTCGGCGATGTACTCGGTCTTGCGATCGGACAGGCCGCAGGCTCGCAGGCTCTTTCTGTCTTTGGCAAGCACCGCTTCCGGGGTTATTTTCTGTTCAAGGCAGATGCAAACGCGGTCCCATACGCTCTGCGCCGCCTTGACCGAGATCTGCTGCCCGCAGATCGCCCGCGCGAGCGTGAGGAAAGGCTCGCCGCGGCGCACCAAGTAGACACCCGGTCGGGCGCGAATGATGTTTTTCAGTACAACGTCTTTTTTGGAAAGAGCGCGCTTGGCGCGGTCCCAGTAATCAGGCTTCATGCAGCGGAAGGCTGGTGAGCAGGTTCTGCGGCTTCATTTTCACCACGCCATCCTCGCAGGACAGGGCGAGATAGACCGTCCTGCCGCGGATCTCGGCGCGCATCGCCGCCGG
>Ga0187892_10006953_pt1 | contig 16436 bp, 12 predicted proteins | sample MA1701073metaG_FD_139345 | JGI IMG/M metagenome (GOLD analysis project Ga0187892, IMG submission 139345) | Bio-ooze microbial communities from a basaltic lava cave in the Kipuka Kanohina Cave System on the Island of Hawaii, USA - MA170107-3 metaG ... | reverse complement strand
AATGAATCAAAAGCGCATCGCATAGCCATGAAACTTCGCAGCTGAAACCCAATCGAACCGAAAAGTGACAACAGTGGAAACGAAACTAGTCCCAAACACTGGTTTTTCCGCAGCCTGCTAGGTTGCGGGGATTCGACGGCGTGGTGGGCACGGCCGACGATGGTGTAATCAGGGATCCTAATAACGCAGCTAACACCTGCGTCGCTCAAGTAGTAAATTCCAGCGGAGTTGTCACCACGCAAGCTAACCGGACCGGATGTTTCGGCGGCACTAACGTCGCCCTCCGGAACATTATCCCTACCAATAGAATCACAGTTGACGGTGCCGCAATTGCCAATGTTTATCGTACGGCTAGTGGTATAGCGGCAAGTTTTACCAATAGCCCGATTGCAAACAACGCGACCTTCCAGCAGCCGAACCCTCTGGACTACCGCGAGGACATCTTTCGTCTGGACTACCGTTTCAATGAAAAACATAACGTCTATGGACGTTACATCCACGACAAGAATGTTCTGATCGATCCTTTCGGTACTTTTATCAACTCGCAGTTGCCGACGAGCCCAAGCAACCGCCTTCGCCCCGGGACGTCGATTCAGGTTTCGCATACCTGGCTTGTCACGCCGACTTTCATCAATGAAGCGAAGATAACGGGCGCATGGGTGGCCCAGCGCATACCTCCCGCTGGCGATCTCTGGAAGCGCGAGACATATGGCTTTCAATATCAACAACTCTTTACCGGTGGCGGCAGATTCGAGAACTCCATTCCCGACACGACTATCACCGGCTTTGCCTCTTTCGCAGGCGCGGCTCGCCAGTTATTGTCACCAACGACCGACATCACAACCAGCGACACGATCACTTACACGCGTGGAAGTCACACATTCAAGACCGGTGTGAGCATTACGCGCAACCGCATTGACCAAAACGCGCGCACCACCTACGCCGGGAATGTCGATTTCAGCACCGGCAGCAATACGCGCACGACAGGCAACGCTTTGGCCGACGCTTTACTTGGAAATTTCCGGACCTACAGCGAGCAGGCACTCGATCCGCTCGGTTTCTTCCGTTTCACCCAGTATGAAGCTTTCGGTGCGGACAGTTGGAGGGTAAATCGAAAGCTGAGCCTGGAGATGGGAATGCGTTACCAGTATGGTCTGCCGATTTACACGCAGGCTAATAACCTCGCCAATTTTGATCCGTCGTTGTATAACCCGGCACAGGCTGTGACCGTTCTGCCTAACGGCACAATTGACCCGACTCGCGGCGGCAATCGTTTCAACGGCTTGATCCGCGCCGGCAACGGCGTGCCCCCGGAAGAATTGGGGCGCGTACCCGGAGGCGGCAGCGCCACAGTGTTGGCCGTACCTGCAGGTGCCCCGCGCGGGCTTTACAGCCCCCATCATTACTTTATGCCCCGGGTTGGTTTCGCGTTTTCGCCGTTCGACGATAATAAGACAGCAATTCGTGGCGGCTTTGGAATGTATTACGACCGGGTTGAGGGCAATTTGATTTTTCCCTCACTGAGCAATCCGCCTTACGCTCCAAGTGCGCAGTTTACTAACGCCAATCTCACCAATATCTCCGGCGGAGCCTCCGTCATCGCTCCCTGGGCCCAGGTAAATGCGGTTGACCCCAATCTCGATAATCCCTATACCATGAGCTATAGCTTGAGCGTCCAACGCGAGCTGCCGTACGGTATCTTTGCTGAAGCCGCCTACGTCGGAAACTTAGGCAGGCACCTCATTCGCCAGCCGGATATCAATCAAGCTTCCTTCGAGGTGTTAAGGGCCAACATCGCTCTGCCCGCCGCGCAGCGCTCCGACGTAAATGCTTTAAGGCCCTTCAAAGGTTTTTCTGCTATTCGGATGCGTCTCAGTGATTCGACCTCCAATTATCACGGCCTGCAACTTTATGCGGCAAAACGAAAGGGTGATCTTCTAATGACGGTCGGATACACCTGGTCGAAAGTATTAACCGATGCGAGCGGTTTCAACGACAATCCAGAAGATCCTTTCAACCGCAAGTTCAACTATGGACCAGCAACATTCGATCGCCGTCACATTTTTGCCGCCACCTACACGTACAGGATAAAGTTGTTCAGCCGGACAAGCGGTTTTGTGAAGCATATGTTGGACGGTTACGAAATTAGTGGGATCACGCGGTTGCAATCAGGTCCCAATGAAACAGTAGTGGCAAATACTGCGCTCGGCAGCCGGCGGGCGGACTGCAGTGATTCCCCGATCCCCAACACCTTCAACATAACTGGCTTCGTTAACAAGGAATTTGATGGCGTGTTCTATGCTCAAGCTCCAGATTCTCGACGAGGAACGTGCGGCGTCGGAACTATGCCGAGCGCCGGATCTCAAACGTGGGACTTCTCCCTCAGGAGGCGCATTGCTCTTAACGAGAGGTTCAACTTGCAGCTTCAAGCAGACTTGTCCAACGCCTTCAATCGGGCCAACTTCCGCACTCTGGAAAGCAACCACAACACCGCAGCATTCGGGACTTACTCGACGACAAGTCCTCCGCGCAACATTCAGTTTGGTTTGAAGTTTACTTTCTAGACGCTGGTCGTCGTCGCAAACTTCCGTAACGCTCGCCGCGTCCTTCTTTGTAGACAAGTGCGGGCGTTACGATTACCAGCAATTCGAGTCTTATGGTGGCAAGAGTCAGACAGACATTATGCGCAGTGGTGCTGCTCGCCAGCGTGACAGCACCTCTCTTTGCCGAGACGACGTCGCAATCGCCGCTGACTACTTCAGCGATGGTAGTAAAGTCTTCTGACTTGCGAGCTGAGATCAATAGCTTTCTGGCCAAGGAACTAACTGCACACCTTAACGACATCAAAACGCTTGAACCGCCGCCGGATCGAGTTGTCGGGGCCTTCACGACCGGGGAGTACTCCTGGGGCACGTTCATGCGCGCTCTGGCCGCGTATGCGGATACAACCGAACAACGCCAGCTGGCTGGACGCGATCTGGCGAAGCTGGTGGGCAAGATCGGACTTATCGAAGCAAAGAGCGGCGGCAAGGCTTTCTCACAACTCTACGCGGCTCTTGCCTTGCGCCATTTCGGACGTGACCTGAAAACAAATCCGCTGTGGCAAGCGCTTTCGCCCGAAGAACAGACGGCATGGCGCTCCGTGTTGAATCCTGAGCGGTTCTACGATCCCAAAACGAACCGAGTCATCAATCTGCCGGAAAACTATCTCGGTGTCGCCGCCCGAATTGCCAGTATCAACTATCAGCTCGGCATTTCGACTGATCGCAACTTCCTCGACAAGCTACTCGATAAAGCGGCAGTTCAATTTACCAGCGGCGCGATTTTCGCCGACGACTCGCCTCCGACAGGACGTTATGATCGCTATTCAAACGAATACGCGCGATACGTTTGGGAAGCCGCCGAGATCGCCGGGCGAAAAGATTTGCTTGATAAGCTTCGGCCATCACTGACGACGCAGATGCGTCTGTGGTGGGACCTTGTTTCGGAAGATGGCTATGGCTACAACTGGGGAAGGAGTCAGGGGATCGTCAGTTACCTCGACACACCTGAGATCGCCGGCTTCCTTGGCGCACATGCTGAGTTTCGACCGGCGCCGCTCGCGGAGATTGCCGCGCATTACTATCAAGCCTGGCGCTATCTCCGCGGAGATTTCCGTGACGAAGCTCACCTGCTGTCGCTCTTCGCGTTTGGCCGAGGCAACTATGCCTACATCACCCGCGAGCGTGAATGGCAGCAAACCACCGGCTTCTTCGGCAAGCTCGCGAACTCGCACACGACGTTAATGAACGCCCTCGACCGCGAAGGCGTGACATCGTTTCCAACTGTTCCAACTCTCTCGCGGGTCACTCGATTTGAGTTCTTCAGAAAGAATGACGAACGATCCGCGGGAGTGTGGCTGGTACGACAGGGACTTCTGCGATTTGCGTTGCCAATCACGACGGGAACAAAGCCTGGTGTTGCCGACTACCTGCCCGTGCCGCACGGCCTGGCTGGCTTTGCAGCACCGGTGGAGCAAATCTATCCGGCTTTGACTCCTTACCTGGAACTCGAAGACGGTCGCACCATCGTAACCACCGACGGAGCCGACTCGATTCAGCCGTCGCTTAACGGTCAAACTTTGAATGTGCGATGGAATCGGTGGGCTGTGCTGGGCCAGAAGTCGGGCGAACTCGTCGATGTCGGCCTGACCAGCGAAGTGCTCTGGACTATTACTAATAACAATCTGATTCGAGAAGAGATTCTGACTTCCAAACAACCGTTGACGGTTCGGCGGTGGCGATTGGCCGTGCCGTCCACCTACGCGAATGTCGAAACAGTTTCGAACAGCAAGGTTCGAGTTGACCGCTTCACTTCAGATAACGGCAATCTGGAAGTAAAGATGTTGGACGCGACTTTTCCAATGTCGAGCAAAGTTTTTGCAACGGGCGACGGCCCTTTGGGACGGGGCGTGCGCGGAGCTATCCCGCTGCATCTGATTTTTGAAGCAACTAATGTTCGTTTGCAGCCGGGCGGCCCATTGCGCTTCAGATTAGAGTTGACTCTGAGCACAAACGCCGCGCCGGCTAAAAACTAGAAGCCAAGTTTACGGGAGAAAATTCTTATGCCTGAGGAAGTAGTACTCAACAACATCACCCCGGAAAGCTGTTTTGTTCCCGCTACGCATAGAGGCCGTGGTCGCCGCGCTGCTGTATCTCCCGGTGTTACGGCCGCCCGGTTCCTGCACTACGAAAGAATCGGCCTCAACAGCGGCGATCCTGCGCTAAGTTTTCGGAATGACGATCACGAAACCGGCTTAATCTGTCTGAACGGCAAAGCAAAGATTTCGACTGACGGAAAAACGTTCGAGCTCTCGCAGTACGACGCTGTCTATGTGCCACGCGACTCAACCATTGAAGTTGCGTCGAACGGAGACGAGGGTTGTGACCTCGCCGAAGTCTCAGCACCCGTTTCGCAACGTTATCCGATTAAGTTCGTTTCTTACGCGGATGTGCGGCTGAACCCTAAGCTGCACTTGATCGCCGGCAAGCCGCCTGCAGAGCGCGATTTGAATGTTCTGATCGGCGCCAATGTCGACGCTGGACGCATCATGGCTGGCGTGACCTTCTCACGACCGGGCAATTGGACTTCATGGCCTCCGCACGAACATTCGCGCATGTTGGAAGAGGCTTATCTGTTTATTGATATGCCGTCTCCATCATTCGGAGTGCAGTTTGTCTACACGGATCCGGAAGCGCCAGAGTTGGTTCAGGTTGTACGTGAAGGTGATTGCGTCCTGATGCCGCAGGGTTATCACCCAAACGTTGCCGCTCCCGGCGGACAGATTAATTTTCTTTGGATGATGGCGGCGATCAAAGAGGGCGAAGACCGTCAATACGGAGTCGTGAACGTGCAGCCGGAATATGCTGCTGGTGGTTCAGGACTCGAAGCAGTGGCCGGTAAATAGAGGCATAACATGTCGACTCATCCCCAGAACAGTGAAACAACGACCGGAGCGTCCGGAAACGGGTTTGGAAGACACCTCGACTGGTCGAACATTCCCATCGAACAGCCGTCTGAAGGTATCGAACGGCAGATGCTGGTTGGTGAGAATTTGATGATCTGCCGATTTCGTTTCGAACCGTTTCTCGTCACGCCCGAACACGAACATCCTCACGAACAAATGACGATTGTTGAGCGGGGGCGAGTTCGCTTTTTCATAGAAGGCAAGGAACGGATTGCTTCCGAAGGAGACGTATTGCATTTCCCACCACACTGCTGGCATGGGGCCACGATGATGGACGAAGAAGTCGTTCTCATAGACATCTTTTCACCGATCCGCGAAGACTTCTTAAACGGCAACCAGCGTTAGGTCCAGGTTGTTCGACACACTTTGGTTTGTCGACGACGCACGCAAACGACAAACTAAGGAAGGCCCATACTTCTATTACCGCGAAGCGGTTTCATAACAAAGCCCAGGGTTGCCGCGCTTCGCGGCTACCCTGGGAATCGAATTCCGGAAATCTCCTCACACAATGGTTGACGCAACCCCGTTGGGGTTGAGGCAACCTTTGCTCAAGCTTTCCCAGGGTAGCCGCGAAGCGCGGCAACCCTGGGCTTTGTTATGAAACCGCTTCGCGGTAGAAGGATCTGCGACAAACTAAAGTGTGTCGGACAAGCAGCGTAATGCAAGGTTGCGGAACACGCCTATGGTAAAATCGTGCAGAATTTACGCCGTTTTCTCACTGAATTCTCTCTGTTGTTTGGCCTAGACATTTTGATTGGGCTACCCGAAGTGTGTTGTTCAATCAGCGGAACGGAGGACGCGATCTGAATGGACCACAAGTCTGCTTTTCGAAAGTCGACAAATGTAGCGACTGAGCCAATAGTCCCCGAGGGCGCCAGCCTGAAACAACGAATCGGTCGCTTTCGTTGGACGATTTGTGCCCTACTTTTTTTTGCAGCCACTATCAACTACATCGATCGTCAGGTAATCGGCATTCTCAAGCCGACCTTAAAGACCGAACTTGGCTGGGACGAAATTGCTTATAGCAACGTCGTCTTCTGGTTTCAGGCCGCTTATGCGTTGGGCTTCATCGTGATGGGCCGGCTGATGGACTGGTTGGGTACCCGCAAGGGTTTCTCCTTTGCCATTGTGTTCTGGAGCATTGCGGCAATGGCCCACTCTTTGGCCTCGTCAGTGATGACCTTCAGCACTGCACGTTTTGCTCTGGGTCTGGGAGAAGCAGGAAATTTCCCGGCCGCGATCAAGACTGTCGCCGAGTGGTTTCCCAAGAAGGAGCGGGCGCTGGCTACGGGCATCTTCAATGCCGGCACTAATGTCGGGGCACTAATAACGCCGCTGAGTGTTCCGGTGATCGTGCGGTTCTGGGGCTGGCGTTGGGCATTCATTATTACCGGGGCCCTGGGTTTCTTCTGGTTGATCGCGTGGCTCGCACTCTACCAGAAACCTCACGAGCACAAGCGCTGCAAACAAGCAGAACTCGACTACATCAACAGCGATCCGCCTGACAAGGAAACCAAGATTCCCTGGGCGCGGTTGTTGCCACACCGGCAGACCTGGGCATTCGCCATAGCCAAGTTCATGACTGATCCCATCTGGTGGTTCTATCTCTTTTGGATTCCCGGGTTTCTTCACGACCAATACAAGGTGCCGGCGGACAGCATTACAAGTTTCGGTTTGCCGCTGGTTGTAATCTATCTCGCGGCGGACGTCGGCAGCGTTGGCGGCGGCTGGTTATCTTCTTCGCTGATCAAAAGAGGTTGGCCAATCGCGCGCGCGCGCAAGACTGCGATGCTGGTGTGCGCGCTTTGTGTCGTACCAATAGTTTTCGTTTCGCAGACCTCAAACATCTGGGTGGCGGTCGCGCTTATCGGTTTGGCTGCTTCAGCTCACCAGGGATGGTCGGCGAACGTGTTCACGATGACCTCTGATCTGTTTCCGCGCCGCGCGGTTGGTTCAGTTGTGGGCATCGGCGGCATGGCGGGAGCAGTTGGCGGGATGCTGATCGCGAAAATTGTCGGTTATGTGCTGCAGTGGACTGGCAGCTACCTGCCTATTTTCATCATTGCCGGTTCAACCTATCTGCTGGCGCTGCTCTTTGTGCATCTCCTGGTGCCACGATTTGCGCCAGCCCCAGTCGAAGCAGAAGCAGCTTGATGCTCGACTCCTTCAAGTTAGATGGAAAAGTTGCGCTGGTCACCGGCGCCTCTGCCGGTCTGGGCGCATCGATGGCGATCGCTCTTGCCGAAGCGGGCGCTGACGTAGCGGCCCACGGGAATTCGCGTACCCCTGACACGACGGCGGAACGTATTAGACAGACAGGCCGGCGCAGCCTCCGAGTGAAAGGTGACCTGGCAGACAAGTCGGTTCCCGCACAACTCATTAATCAGACGCTTGGTGAGTTTGGTCGTTTGGACATACTCATCAACAATGCCGGCACTATCCGGCGGTCGCCCGCAGCTGAATACTCCGAAGAAGACTGGGCGGCAGTGATCGAGGTCAACCTCTCCAGCGTCTTCAGGCTTTCGCAACTCGCCGGCAGAGAGATGATCAGCAAAGGAGGCGGCGGCAAGATCATCAACATCGCATCACTGCTCGCGTTCCAGGGTGGTATCACCGTTCCCGCATATGCAGCTTCAAAGGGTGGAGTCGCGCAATTGACCAAAGCGCTGGCCAATGAATGGGCCAAACACCGAATCAATGTGAACGCCATCGCTCCAGGCTACATGCGCACCGACAACACCGCGGCGCTGCAGGCTGACGAAACCCGCAATCGACAGATCCTCGAACGCATCCCAGCTGGACGTTGGGGTGAGCCTCACGACCTTGATGGTGCTGCTGTGTTTCTGGCGTCGGCAGCGAGCGATTATGTAAATGGACATGTTTTAGTTGTAGATGGTGGCTGGATGGGAAGATAGCAGGAGGGTGACGTACGAGTTAGGTTAGAAAGAATCATTTTCCATTTCTCATTCGCAGATTTGTCATTTGTTGGAGGAACCAGCCAAGACTCGTAAGCTTGGTGTTGGGAAGGGGGCAAGCGCAGCGCGCCCCCGCTCAAGACTCATTCCAATTCAACTATAGTCAACCAGCTTGCCTGATCCCCTGACCGATATTTATGGAACTTGAGCGGGGGCGCGCTGCGCTTGCCCCCTTCCTGACACAAGCTCGCTAGAGTTGCGCAGTCTCCTGAAACCAATGACAAATGAGAATTGAGAAATCACAAATGGAAGATGAATCTTTACGTGGGCCTTAGAGTCCACTCAACCCACCGTCCTCTTTTTCCCCTCGTCCCGCGCGTTCCCGCTCCTCTGATTCCTGTGCCTTCTGTGCAAGCACAAGATGGTCGCGCATGGCGTTGCGTGCTGCTTCAGGATCTCGATCGCGAATCGCACGATAAACATGGCGATGCATTTCAGCAGACTCCTTCAAGTCTTTGGCGCCCTTCACCGTCTTGCGGCGTACGTCGAAGAGAATTGTCGCCACCATATTCATCAGCGACGTCAGAATGCGGTTGCCTGAAGCAGCGGCCACTGTTTGATGGAAGCGCATGTCGTGAACCAAAAACTGCTCCGGCTCGTCAAGCGACGCGTACATCTCAGTGATCTCTTCTGCCATGGCGGCCATTTGTTCGCCGGTGGCGCGTTCAGCCGCCAAACCTGCAATCGCCATCTCCAGCGATCTGCGCGCTTCAAACATCTCAGACGAAGTAAATCCATGCAGCGAGGCCATCATGCGCAGTGGTCCACTGTCGAGCGATGGCGAGTCTTCGGCTTCGACCACGAAGGTCCCGGCTCCAGGCCTCGAGCGGAGCACGCCAATGGCTGCCAGCGAGCTGATTCCCGCACGCAGAGTTGGACGACTAACTCCCAACATCTTTGCCAGGTCGCGCTCTGGTGGAAGTCGATCTCCAGACCGCAACTCTCCTCGATGAATCATTCCTCGCAATTGCAGAGCAATTTCCTCGGCGGTCGTACCGTGACGCCCAGGATCTACAGTCTTAAAGCGGATTATAGGTGAATCGGTCATACCGTTTTGAGCGACAAGGAATCTGATCTTACCAACTATCCAACCGGAACTTCGAGCCAAGTCAATTTTTCAATAGATTCTTTCCCTATTCTTTGGCAGCTGGCCGAGCCAGTATACCAATAATCAGATATAACATGGCAAAAGGTTTGACCAGTTACGGAGTAACGGTATTATTGCCTTGTCCCACGAAAAACGCATGTCTTAACCACAATCAGGGAGGAAGTTGCCCGTGAAAGACGTTCTAATCGTAATCACGTTTCTCATGCTAACCGCCGCACCATCGAAGCGGGCACTTGGTCAGACAGCTCCCTTGTCAGAAAGCATGGCCTCCACGGTTTTCACTATCTGGAAGGATTCAATAGCTGCGGAAGGGCGGCCGGATAGATGGACCTATGAACAGGGTGTGCTCTTAAAGGGTATAGAAGGAGTTTGGTACAGAACCGGCGATGGCAGATATTTCAAATACATTCAGCACCTCACTGATCGTTACGTAAATGATGACGGCACCATCCGGACTTATAAGCCGGAGGACTACAACATCGACAACATTCTGCCCGGTCGAAACTTGCTTCTGCTCTACAAGGTCACCGGACAGGAAAAGTACCGCAAGGCAGCTGATCATCTGCGCGCTCAACTGCGAAAGCATCCGCGCACGTCCGAAGGCGGGTTCTGGCACAAGCAAATCTATCCATCTCAAATGTGGCTGGACGGCTTGTACATGGGCGAGCCTTTCTACGCGGAATACGCCGCCACCTTTCATGAGCAGACCGCTTTCGACGATATCGCCCGGCAGTTTGTTTTGATGGAAAAGCATTCAAGGGATCTAAAGACGGGATTGCTCTATCACGGCTGGGACGAGTCGAGAAAGCAACGCTGGTCCAACCCGGCCACCGGACGTTCACCCAATTTTTGGGGCCGTGCGATGGGCTGGTACGCAATGGCCCTGGTCGACACGCTCGACTATTTTCCGAAGGACCATCCTAAGCGACCCGAGTTGCTTGGCATCCTCAGACGATTGGCGACTGGGATCGCGAAATATCAGGAGCCGAAATCGGGACTTTGGTATCAGGTATTAGACAAGGGCGGCCAGAAAGGAAACTACCTTGAATCATCTGCGTCGTCCATGTTCGTCTACGCTCTCGCCAAGGGCGTTCGTCAAGGCTATCTACCAAAAAGATTTTCTACGATTGGGGAAAGAGCTTACCAGGGAATCAAAACCCACTTCATCGAGAAGTCGAGCGGCCAAACTAACCTGAATGGGACAGTCAGTGTCTCTGGACTAGGTGGCAATCCATATCGGGACGGAAGTTACGAATACTACTTAAGCGAGCAAGTAGTGACTAACGATCCTAAGGGCGTTGGTGCCTTCCTGCTTGCAAGCAACGAAATGGAGATCGCCGCAAGTCTATCCGTCGGCCAGGGCAGGACTGTGTTGCTCGACTATTACTTCAACAATGAAACTAAGAAAGACGGGTCGGGACGAATGGTCCCCTGGCATTACAAGTGGGACGAAATGCCAAACAGCGGCTTCTCTTTCTGGGCCAACATTTTTCAGCAGTTCGGTGTGAGAACCGAAGCACTAGCATATGCTCCCACAGCTAAAAACCTTCAAGGCAAGGACGTCTACATCCTCGTCGACCCTGATACAGAGTCGGAAAGTCAGCATCCAAATTACGTTCAGCAATCCCACATTCAGGCAATTAGCAAATGGGTCAAATCTGGCGGGGTGCTCGTTCTGATGGCCAACGACGTCGGCAATTCAGAGCTGGACCGCTTCAACAACCTGGCAAAAGAATTCGGGATTGAATTCAACAAGAACAGCAAGAATCGAGTTCAGGGCAACAACTATGCGATGGGTAGGATTACTGTCGCGGACAATCACCCAATCTTCAAGACATCGCGTCAACTTTTTCTCAAGGAGATCAGCACCCTCTCAGTATCACCGCCGGCAAAGATAGTGCTTGAGCATCAAGGAGACGCAATAGTTGCAGTCGCCAAGGTTGGGCGCGGAACAGTTTTCGCGGTAGGCGATCCCTGGTTCTACAACGAGTATGTTGATGGAAGAAGATTGCCACCTGAATTTCAGAACTACCAGGCTGCGAAAGACCTGACGCGCTGGCTCATAAGGCAGACTGGATCAAGTCGTCAGCGTTAGCGCTAGAATGCGGAAAGGTCAGAACGATCCACGAACCCACACGAAGTAACACAAACACCGGCTGGTGTCATTTCGTGTTACTTAGTGGATCGTTTTTGATTTGGCAAGAGAAAGCAGAAATGCCGTTTCGACGTATCACCCTAACCAACGTTACGGTTTTTGCGCTGTCTCTTCTCACTTCAGTGTTCGCTCGGGTGGCGTCCGCTAAACCGATGGATGGTAACATCACAGCCGCTTCGACGCCCGAAAACCAACGCTTTGGATTTGTATTCCATGAGTGCCGGATAACCTGAGCGCCAGGCGTCAGGACCCATCTGGGCAGGCCCTGGAGAGCCTTTGCCGGCGTCATCTTTCTAGCACAGAGATGTCCGCGTGACACTAACCACAGAATTCATGAGTGGATATACTATTCCCCTTCTGGTTGCACCGGATCTTGAGCAAAAGGCCCCTGAGTTGCGCCGGATTTGGCAAGCGCGGCCGGATTCCTTAAAATGCTAATCTAGGCTTCACGCCGGACTGCAAGGGGGGATATACTTAGCCCCTTTTAGGCGACTTCTTTTAGTGGAACATTATGCAGGAACTCAACAGTCAACTTGAATCACTCAGAAAAGAGGATGCCGATGTCTCACGTATTCTAGATGTGTACGACGAGATCGATCGGGTCTACAACGCTGCTCTCGCGGCAATGGGGATCAAACCATCGAGAACTGATGTGGTCATGAGTTCTGCGGAGGTAACTATTTCAATTCAACCAACCGAATCTGCCCATCGCCTCACCTTCGATCGCTAAATGGGCAAAACGTCAAAAGGAAAGCGCAGGCAAAAAAGACAATTGCAGGGCAGAATTGAGACCAAGAGCAGACCCACTCCGCCTGATCCTTCCCAACTTGTACATCTGCCAGTTAGCTATCAAGAAATAAATGACTATTACCAAGGGTTTCAAGAGGCGGCGCCCTTCAATCTTCGACGCGAAACCTTCTTACGAATTGAGGCGGTCACCGGCAGGCCTCTTTGCTGTTACGTTGCCCGAACTAGCAATGTTGCTCCGGGGTTACCGATTGCGATCGACGATAGCGATCTGATCGGATTCAACGATTTGGTCCATTCGGTGAATGGGTCAGTAGTAGACGTCTTGATCGAGAGTAATGGTGGCTCACCAGAAGCAGCTGAACGGATCGTCCGCTTACTCCGGGGACGATTTGATTCAGTACGTTTCATCCTCCCTTGTAATGCTTATAGTGCAGCCACACTGATCTGTTTTAACGGCGACAAGATGATCATGACTTCGACGGCAACACTTGGGCCCATTGATCCACAGATTAACGGAATTCCTGCAAGAGCTATTCGACGAGCGTTTGAAACACTCGAAGAACGACTGGCCAAAGAGGGGCCCAAGGCCTTGACGGCGTATGTACCGTTAATTTCGAAGTACGATCTCCATCTTCTCGAGATATGCAAGAGCGCGGAGGCCTTGTCTCAGGAACTTGCGGAAACTTGGCTCAGAGAGTACATGCTCAAGTGTGCCAAAGACGATTCGCGTTTGAAGAGAATTGTGGACCACTTCTCGGATTATGACGAACATAAGAGTCATGCCAGAAGTATCGGGCGAAGAGCCGCGCGCGATCTGCAGTTAGAAGTGGAAGAATCGGAGAACACTGCTGGCCTAGACGATCTGCTCCGCAGTTTACATAATCAATATGGCTTTTGGTTTGATAAGACGCCATTCGTCAAAATGTTCGAAGACGCGAGAGGTATTTGCTGGGGACGACAAGCGCAAAACATCACGGTCCAGCTTCCCCTTTCGCCGCCGCAACAACCGGGCCCGCCAGCACGCACTGACTAGGAGACGGTAACCCGACTAACTTCCTTCACGAGCTTCTCCATGCTCAACGATTCGACCTGCTTCCCATTGACGCGTACGTTTCGAAGAGTTAAATCCTTTACGTTTCTAACAATCGCTGCCTCGGCAACATTGGCGAAATAGCAATCCTCGAGGCGCAGGTTGTAAATCGGCGCATTTGAGAATCCCTGCACGTCCAGCGCATATCTACTCTTGCCGCTCTTTAGGTCTTGAACCACAAAGTTGCGAACGACGGGAGTAAACTCTCCCTTGGCTCCTTCTTCGTAATTGAAGTCGATCGTAATCGCTGCATGAGCCACCTGACCGATCTCGATGTTGCGGAAGAACAGGTTTTCCAGTAACCCGCCTCGCATGGCGTTATTCTTAACCCTCAAGGCGTGGTCCAGGTTCTGGCTGTCAAGCCGGCAATTCTCCGCGAAGAGGTTTCGCACACCGCCTGAGATCTCGCTGCCGACTGTGATGCCACCATGGCCATCCTTCATCCGACAGCCCTGGATGACGATGTTCTCGGTAGGCTTGTTCAGGCGACGTCCATCGGCGTTCCGACCTGACTTTATGGCGATGCAGTCGTCGCCGGTGTCGAAATAACAATCCTTAATCAGAACATCCGTACAAGACTCCGGATTACAACCGTCGTTGTTGGGACCGTGACTGTCAATGGTCACTTTCTCGACCGTCACATTCGTGCACAGCACGGGGTGAATTTCCCACATTGGCGAGTTCTTGATCGTCACGCCACTAATGAGGACGTTCTGGCAGCGATAAGGTTGAATGAATTGTGGTCGCAGGTAGTGCCCTTCTCCGAAAACGCGCTCCGACACGGGAACGGCTCGCTCGATAATTCCAACCAGGCTGGTTCTCGCTTTACGTTGATTGGGCGCGCCGCTTTTCCAGCCATACTGTGGACGTCCGTTCCAAGGCCACCACGCTTCGGTGTTAGCCTGGCCGTCAAGCGTACCTTCCCCCGTGATGGCGATATTTCTCTGCTCGAAGGCGTAAATGAACGGCGAGTAGTTCATCAGCTCCATGCCTTCCCAACGACTAAAAACAAGCGGCAGGTATTTTGAGGTATCCTGACTGAACTTGACGGTCGCGCCAGCAGCAACATGGAGATTTACATTGCTCTTCAGGTGGATTGGCCCAGTTAGGAAAGACCCTGCCGGCACGACGACCCGTCCACCGCCAGCCTTGTTGCAGGAAGTGATCGCCTTTCGAAACGCGTTTGTGCAGTCGGCTTTGCCGTCTGCAACTGCGCCATAGCGAGTGATTCTGAAATCTCGTTTGGGAAAGACAGGGGGCTTGATGCGCGCCAGGATGGCGGGCATCAAGATTTCGAACGGACCATCGGGCCGTGAGTAGCCCCATTTGGCTGCGCGAATGAGCTTGTTGAACGGCGAACTCAACGACACGTCAGGCACCAGGAGCGGAGTGGCACCCGCGATTAGGATCTTGATGAACTCGCGTCTGTTGGTCATTCCGTTCGTCGCCATTTCTTCTGCCACGCTGGATAGTCTTTGCTCAGAAGCACTCCCGGTTCGTCGACATACCAGTTGTAGCCATTCCTTCGTTCGTGCTCGATCTCTGAAATGTCGTATTTAATCCGGGCATCGCGACCGGCAAAGATCGGGCGATTAGTATCGATCTCGTAGAAACGCGCCCAAAGCGGACCGGCATTCTGGTCCCGCTCCACCACTCGATCGATCTCGCCGGGTTTGGCGCTGTTAGGTTTCTCAATCCATCTGATACCGGTTAATTTCGACGTCTCAAACCACGCGATCGCAGATTCAATCGCGTCGATGACTTCCTCGTTAGGCTGCTTGATGCCCATCAGGAAGCGAACAACGCCAACACTCTCGGCACTGGCAAGTGAAACCGGCTCGAATGCGCGCGCCGGCGCCGGCGCCAGTGCGACTCTGTCGTGCTGAGCTCCCCACACTGTTCGACGCCCGCGGACATTAACCTGACACTTAAGAATTAGTTCAGTTCCCTTCTCGACTGCCGCCGCCGCACTCTGTCGTCTGCTGTCGTCAACAAAAACAAAATCCACCTTCTGTTCAGCGATGTCGCGCAGAATCTTGAGCACGCCAATCATTGCGCCGTCGTTGAACGTGATGTGTGCATAGTACCCGTGGGCGTCAGGATAGAATTGGGGCCAACCACCATTGTCGTATTGCGCTTTCAGGAGATAGTCCACCCCTTTGAGAAGGCTTTCCTTGTGCCTTTCAAGTCCCTTAACTCGATATACACGGGCGAGGAAGTTCAACTGGGTGTAGGTCGCCGTGTTGTCGATCGTGCTGTCAGTCTTTTGCTTTTCCTTCCGGAGAGATTGAACCTGTGAGTCACTAAGGATTCTGGCCATGTCGATGTTCTTGGGCCACCCGCCGGAATCCCTCTGATACAGCAGCACATTGTCGGCTATCCGGATAGCCTCGGGCGTGTTGTACCAAGCTGGTGCTTGTTTGAGGACTGAATTCCAGGTGATGGCGTTAGCCGGATCCGTCTGGTGTGCTAAAACGCAGTTGCCAATCAGCGCCATGCAGATACCGACTTTAAGAACCGTGGTTGCTATCCGATAAATCATCTGAATCATACGGAAGCATTGGCATTCAAGGATGATTGCAATGCAAAAAGCAAGTTCTCTGCACCTTCACGGAAACCACTCAATGAGCACCGGAGGTGCTCATTGAGTGATCGGAACTCCGATAATGGAGAGCCGCCTCAGGCTCTTGCCTGGAGGCGGCTCGCCGAAAATCAAACTACGAACAACTACCTAGCAGGCTGCGGAAAAACCAGTGTTTGGGACTAGTTTCGTTTCCACTGTTGTCACTTTTCGGTTCGATTGGGTTTCAGCTGCGAAGTTTCATGGCTATGCGATGCGCTTTTGATTCATT
>Ga0187892_10006952_pt1 | contig 16437 bp, 13 predicted proteins | sample MA1701073metaG_FD_139345 | JGI IMG/M metagenome (GOLD analysis project Ga0187892, IMG submission 139345) | Bio-ooze microbial communities from a basaltic lava cave in the Kipuka Kanohina Cave System on the Island of Hawaii, USA - MA170107-3 metaG ... | reverse complement strand
TTCGCCTGCGACTCACCGGCGAAGGCGTACTTCAGGTTCTCCTCGGTCTTGCTGCCCTTGAGCGCTTTCATGAACGGATCTCCTGCGTCGTTGCGGTTGAGGAACGGGGTTATTGCGGTTGAGGAGCGGCGCCAGCGGCTGCTGCACGGAACCTCAACTCCAAGGCTTCAGGTCCAGCAATTGCGGGCGATCGCGGCGATCTTAGACTAAGTCTAATTAGTGAACGAAGTATAGGTGGCAGCGGGCGCACTGTCAAACCCTGTCCGCACCCGCGCAGGCCCCGGTCAGTCTCGTCCCCAGACCGCCCGCCGCCTAAAGGTTTTCTAAAGCGTAGCCGTAATAACGCGGCATAAAGGCTTGTCCGAGCATGGCAAATACGCGACACTTCCGGGTCGCTTCGGGGACCCGCCGGCAGGCCACCCCATCGTTTCGAGGTGATTTCTTGGAGAGAAGGATGACCAGATTCGTCTTAACCGCCTGCTCCGCGGTGCTGCTCGGCATGGGTGCGGTCCCCTCGGCATTCGGGCAGGAGCGGGGGTGGTACATCGGCACCGGCCTGGGTTTCGCCAAGGCCTCGCTGGACGATCAGTCCATTCGCTCCGAGGTCACACGCCAGAGCCCGGGCAGCACCTCCGTCGGGACCATCGACATGGACGAAGAGAGCTATCTGTACAAGCTGTTCCTGGGCTACAGCCTCACCAGCGTGATCGCGGTCGAGGCCAATGCGTTCATGCTGAACGACTTCCATTTCAGCACCGCGGTCTCGCCCGCCGGCCGGATGAGCGGCGAGGCGGACTACTGGGGCCTGAGCCTGGACGTGCTCGCTTTTCTGCCCTTGGGCGGCGGTTGGCGCATTTATGGTCGGGGAGGCGGCCTGTTCGCGGAGACGACCGTGGAGCTGAAAGGGCAAGGGATGGCGCTCGCGGACAACAAGCTGCAGGAGTACAAACCGGGCTACAAGTTCGGCGCCGGTGTCGCCTACGAATTCCCCTCCGGCGTGGCGTTTCGCGGCGAGTGGGAGCGCTATGTGCTGGACGACGCCATGAACGGCGACACGGATGTAGACGCCTTTTCCATAACGTTCCTGTACCGCTTCAAGTAACCCGCTCGCGACGCGGTGCTGCGTCATTTCGGTAGCCGCCGTCTGAACTCGGCGGCGAGCAGGAGCAGCCCCAGCCCCGCCGCGGCGAGCGCCGCCGGGTAGCCGATCGCCTCGATCACCTGGCCGAAAGCCGCGGCGCCCGCGGCCTGCCCCAGGAACAGGCAGAACGCGAAGAACGACACGCCCGCCCCGCGCGCCTGCGGCGCCATCTCCGTGGCCTTGGTCTGCAGCGTGTTGTGCAGCATGTAGAACGCCAACCCGCTGGCGACGAAGAACGGCACGGTCAGCGGCCAGGACGGCATCAGCGCGATCCCCAGAAAGCACGCCAGCAGCAGCGCCCCGCCGGCGATCGCCAGCCCCCGCTCCCTGAGCCGCGGCACCAGCCAGCGCACCAGCAGGCTGTAGAGCACGCCGCCCACGCTGAAGCCCGCCAGCAGCAGCCCGATCAGCAGGTAGCCGATGCCGAATGCGCTCTTCAGATAGGCGCCGAGATAGGCGAACGCCCCGTAGAACAGGAAGCCCTCCGCCGCGACGGTGAGGACGATCACCCGCACCCAGCGGTCGCGCGCGAGGAACGCGTATTGCGCCACGGGATTGGCGCGCGGCCGAGCGAGCGCCGGTTGCCACGCGCGCGCAGCGGTCAGCAGTCGCAGGCCGACCGCCGCGAACACCGTGCCGATCACCGCGAACACCGCCCGCCACGACAGGTAATCGCTCAGCGCGCCGGCGAGCAACGGCCCGAACACCTGTCCGGTCAGCACGGCGCCGATGAACCGTCCCAGCACCAGCTGGCGCCGCTCGTACGGCACCGAGTCGCCGATGAAAGCGAGCGACAACGGGATCACGGCGGCCGCCCCCATGCCGGTGACGAAGCGCCCGAGCGACAGCAGCGCCAGGTTCGGCGCGGCCGCGCTGGCGAAAGCCGCCGCCGCCGCGATGAACATGCCGATCGTCACCGTGCGCAACTTGCCGATGCGATCGCCCAGCGGCCCGTGCACCACCTGGAACAGCGCATAGGCGAGCGTGAAGGCGCTCACCACACTCGCCGCCGCGCCCACGCTGACCGAGAAATCCTGCGCCAGCTTGGGGACCAGCGGGTCGGCCACCCGCAGGTTCGCACCGGAGACGAAGGCGGCGACGGCGAGCAGCGCGATCGCCCTGCGTTGTTCTTCCGAGTGCGGCATGCACGCGCCCGGACGCTAGCGCTCGCTCCCGGAGGCCGGCACAGGCCGTGGCTTGCGCGCCGGTCGTCCCGGGCGAAAGTAACTCGCATCGTCGTAGAAGCCCGCGTCCTCGTTGGCATCCCACCAGCCCGGGACGCCGAGCACGGGCAGCGGGCACAGCTCGCGCGGGCGCAGCATGCGCTCGGGGTTCCACACGTGCAGCGCGATGAGCCGATCGACTTCCACGCGCAGCGCCTCCGCGTCCCGCTCCAGCATCGCGGGCGCGACCTGGAACAGCAGCGCCTTGCCGGTGATGCCGACGAAGGGAGCGAGCGCCTTGTGACAGAGCGCATGACCGAACACGAAGAAGCGCATCGAGCGGCGCACCTGCGCGCGCTGCTGCCAGAACAGCTCCTTCCAGGCGAAGCGGCGCAGCAGACTCGACAACTCCGGCTGGCTGCACAGCACCACCACGCCGTCCTCGTCGAAATGGGTCAGCGCATCGCGCACCGGCGAGCGGCCGGAACCGTCTTGCCGCGAGGCCTCGCCTTCGGCCTCCACCGCTGCGTGATGCCGGCCGTTGATAGACGCCTTGGCGGTGGGATAGGTGATCCAGACGAGGGCGTTCAGCAGATCGTGCCAGTCGATGCGGCGCACCTGCACCTCGCCGGTCAGCCAGGTGCGTGCCTCGAAGCGCGCCCCGCGGTCCCGGTCGGCGGTGACGAAGCGGATGCGCTGCCCGCGCGCGTTGACGATGCGCCGCCCTGTTTCATCGGCGACGTGGTTCAGCACCTCGACGTTGGGCCAGCCGATCTCGGGCAGCCTGTCGGCCAGCGCCCGCAGCGGGGCGAGCATCGGCGAGCGCTGCGCGAAGTCGTGGTCCCAGGTAGGAGCGGTGGTCATGCGCCATAGCCTACCATCGGCAGAGTGCCCGTCCGCTCGATCGGCGCCCTCTCGATGCATGCCCCTCGACCGATGCCCCCTCGATCGATTCTGGCGCCGCCCGGTATCATGCGCGTCTTCGAGGCCGGACGGCGGCGGTGCCAGTGGAGAAAGTCGATGCGGTGGTGATCGGCGCGGGCGTGGTCGGGCTGGCCGTGGCGCGCGAGCTGGCTCTGGCGGGACGCGAGGTGATCGTGCTGGAAGCCGAGGAATCGATCGGCAACCACACGAGCTCGCGCAACTCGGAGGTGATTCACGCCGGCATCTACTATCCCGCGGGTTCGCTCAAGGCGCGGCTGTGCGTGCGGGGCAAGGCGCTGCTCTACGACTACTGCCGCGAGCGTGCGGTGCCGCATGCGAACTGCGGCAAGGTGCTGGTGGCCGCGCGGGCCGCGGAGATCCCGGCCGTGCTCGGCTACATCGACAAGGCCGCGGCCAACGGCGTGACCGACCTGCGCCGCATCTCGCTCGAGGAGCTGCGCGAGCTGGAGCCGGCGGTGCAGGCGGTGGCCGCGGTGTATTCGCCTTCGACCGGCATCGTGGACAGCCATGCACTGATGCTGTCGTTGCAGGGCGATCTCGAGCTGCACGGTGGCACGGTGGTGTTCCTGAGCCCGGTGCTGCGCGGGGCGATACGCGGCGACGGCATCGCGCTGGAAGTCGGCGGCAGCGAGCCGATGACGATCTTGTGCGATACGCTGGTGAATTCGGCCGGGCTGGTCGCACCTCAGGTGGCACGCACGCTGCGCGGCCTGCCCGAGCACACCATCCCGCCGCAGTACTTCGCCAAGGCTCACTATTTCACCTTGTCGGGCAGCTCGCCGTTCCGCCGGCTGGTGTACCCGATCGCCGGCCCCGGGTCTCTCGGGGTGCACGTGACCGTCGATCTCGGCGGCCAGGCGCGTTTCGGCCCGGACATCTCCTGGATCGACCGCATCGACTACAGCTTCGACGGCGCCCGCGAGCCGCTGTTCTACGCAGCGATCCGGGAGTACTACCCGGCGCTCGAGGACGGTCGGCTGCAGCCCGGCTACACCGGCATCCGCCCGAAGATCAGCGGCCCGAAGGAGCCGGCCGCCGACTTCGTCCTGCAGGGCCCGCGCGAGCACGGCGTGCCGGGGCTGGTCAATCTGTACGGTATCGAGTCGCCGGGGCTGACCGCCTCGCTCGCCATCGCTGAGCAGGTGAAGGCGCTGCTGGCCGCGGCCCCGTAACGGTGACCCGGGCTGCAGAATTCGCTACCATCGCAGGACGGGGACGATCGGGGCCATTCATCGGAGCCAATGCGATGCAATTCGGAATCTTCTACGAGCTCCAGCTGCCGAGACCGTGGGGCCCCGACGACGAGCGCCGGCTGGTCCAGGATGCGCTCGAGCAGGTCGAGCTGGCCGACGACATCGGCCTCGACTACGCCTGGGCGGTCGAGCATCACTTTCTCGAGGAATACTCCCACTGCTCGGCCTCCGAAGTGTTTCTTGCGGCCGCGGCGTCGCGCACCAAGCGCATCCGCCTCGGGCACGGCATCCGCCAGGTGATCGCCAACTACAATCATCCGGCGCGCACCGCCGAGGCGATCGCCATGCTCGATCTGGTCTCCAACGGGCGCGCCGAGTTCGGCATCGGCGAGGGGGCGACGCGGCTCGAGCTCGGCGGCTTCGGCATCCCGGCCAAGGAGAAGCGCGCCATGGCGCTGGAGGCCGCCGAGCAGATCGCCAACATGATGGTGATGACGCCCTATCCGGGGTTCGAGGGCCGCTCCTTCAAGATGCCTTGCCGCAACATTCTCCCCAAGCCGGTACAGAAACCGCATCCGCCGATGTGGATGGCCTGCACCAACCGCGACACGATCAAGGTCGCCGCAAGCCTGGGCGTGGGCGCCCTGGCCTTCTCCTTCATCGACGAGGAGGAGGCGCGCACCTGGAGCCGCCTCTACTACGACATCATCAAGAGCGACGCCTGCGTACCGCTCGGGCACAGCGTCAACGCCAACATCGCCATGGTGTCGGCGTTCTCGCTGCATGCCGACGCAGCAGAGGCGTTGCGTCGCGGGCAGGAAGGGTTCGAGTTCTTCCGCTTTGCCATCAGCGCACTGGTCACCCACGACGCCGTTCCCGGCCGCTCGCAGCTGTTCGAGCAGTTTCGCGAGCACCGCGCGGCCTCCGACGCCGACGCCGCCGGCACGGAGAGCCTGGCGGCCGCGTTCCAGCGCTCGCGCGGCATCGGCACTCCGGCCGCATTCCGCGCGCACGTGCGCTCGTTCGAATCCGCGGGTGTCGATCAGATCATCCTGCTGCAGCAGGCCGGCCGCAACCGGCACGATCACATCTGCCAGTCGCTCGAATTGCTGGAGCGCGAGGTGCTGCCCGACTTCGCACCCCGGGTCGCGGAGCGCCAGCGGCGCAAGGCGGAGGAGCTTGCACCGTTCATCGAGAAAGCGCTGGCACGCAAGAGGCGCATGGCCCCGCTGGCGGATGCGGAGATCCCGATCGTGCGCGCGTCGGCGCCCAAACCGATCGTCAATCAGTCGGGGGCCGAGATCCGGCCGTGACCCGGACAACAGTGCGCGTCACCCTCTGCCCGTTGCGCGAAGCCGCTGACGATCGATCTTGTCGGTACCAGTCTTCGGCAGCTCGTCAAGGTACTCGATCGCACGCGGATACTTGAACGGCACCAGGGTGCGCTTGACGAAGTCCTGCAGCGCCTCCGTCGTCGCGGTATCCCCGGCTTGGCCCGGCCGCAGCGCGACGTACGCCTTCAGCGTCATCAACCGATTCTCGTCCTCGACCGCGAGCACGGCGCACTCCCGCACGGTCGGATGCTCGGCGAGCGCGCGCTCAACCTCCATCGGATGCACCCACTGCCCGCTTACCTTTACCAGGTCGTCCGCACGCCCCTCGAACCAGTAGTAGCCGTCGGCATCCTCGCGGAAGCGGTCGCCGGTGTAGATCCAACCCTCGCGCATCGTCTCGCGTGTCTTGTCCGGCCGGTTCCAGTAGAACGGCGCGCTCGAGTCGCCGCGCACCCACATGATGCCGGGTTCTCCGATCGGAACCACCCGGCCGTCCGGGTCGCGCAGCTCGATCTCGTAACCCGGCACGCGCGCGCCGCTCGCACCCGGCTTCTGGCGCTCGATTCGGTTGGAGAGGTAGATGTGCAGCATTTCGGTCGAGCCGAGTCCTTCCACGATGCGCAGTCCGTGGCGCCGCTCCCATTCCGCGAACATCTCCTGCGAGAGCGTCTCGGCCGCGGAGATGCACAGCCGCAGGCTCGAAAGATCCCGTCGCTCCGCGCCCGGGTGCACGATCAGGGCGTTGTACAGGGTCGGCAGTCCGAACAGGATGGTCGGGCGATGCCGCTCGATCACGCCGTACACCGCATCCGGATCCGGCCGCCCGGGATGCAGCACTACGGTTGCCCCGACCGAGAACGGGAAGGTGATCGCGTTGCCGAAGCCGTAGGCGAAGAAGATCTTCGGCGGCGAGAACACGACGTCGAGCTCGCGGATGCCGAGCACGCGCCTGCCGTACGATTGGTACGTGTAGGACACATCGTGGTGCAGATGGACCACGCCTTTCGGCCGGCCGGTGCTGCCCGAGCTGTACATCCAGAACGCCATCTCGTCGGGATGCGTGGCGACTTCGTCGAGCTCCGCGCGCGCGCCGCGTGTCCAGGCGTCCCAGCGCGCGATCTCGACCAGCTTCAGCTCCGGCGCCGGACCGCCGCCGACCACGATCAGGTTGCGCAGCCGGCTCGCGCGGGCGTCCGGGTGGCCGAGAAGGTGTGCGAGCGAATCGTGCACGATCGCCGCCTCGGCGCCGCTGTCGGCGAGGTAGTACGCGACCAGTTCCGCCGGTGAGAGCGTATTGACGAGCACCGGCACGAAGCCGGCCCGCATCGCGCCGAAGATGGCGGCGACGTATTCCGGCGTATCGAGCATCACCAGCAGCACGCGGCTGCCACGCGCGAGCCCCATCTCGGCGAGGCCGTTGCCCACTCGGCAGGCGAGCCCGGCGACCTGCGCGTACGTGAGCGTCCGGTCCTCGCAGACGACCGCCGCCTTGTCCGCGCGGCCGGCGGCCAGGTTGTCGAACAGCATGCGCGCGGCGTTATAGCACTCGGGCATGCTCCAGCCGATCTCCCGCGCTCCGGACGCGCGCGCGCCGCACGGGTCGACCTGGCGCTCCGGGTGCGCGGCGCGCAAATCGGCGGCGCGCTCGCGGTCGACGCGCGCCATGAAGCGCGGCGCCTCCGCGCGCAGTCGCTCGTCCGGCATGCGGCCGCTGCGGGTCATGTAGTCGTAGGCGAGCTGCCACGGCGCGAGCGCCATCTTCTCGGAAATCCGCTCGTACCAGTAGGAGCTTGCGTTCGCGGCGGCCACGATCTTCTCGGCGATCGGCTTGCGGTGGCGCTCGAACTCCGCGAGGCCCGCGGTGACGTTCTCACCATGCGCATCGAGAGCCGCCGCCAGCGCGATCGAGTCTTCCATCGCGAGCCGCGTGCCGGAGCCGATGGAGAAATGGCCGGTGCGCGCGGCGTCACCGATCAGGACGACGTTGTCTGCGGTCCATCGCGGGGTCCACAGCAGCGGGAAGTTGCGCCAGATCGACCGATTCGAGACGAGCGGATGCTCATCCAGGTCGGGGGCAAAGACGCGCTCGCAGTAAACTCTGCTCTCCTCCTCGCTCGTCCGGTCGAGCCCGGCCCGGTACCAGGTCGCCGCATCGCATTCCACGATGAACGTGCTCATGCCGGGTGCGTAGCGGTAATGGTGCGCCACGAAGTGACCGTGGGCGTTCTGGCGGAAAGTCAGCGTCAGGCAGTCGAACGCCTTCGTCGTCCCGTACCAGGCGAACTTGTTCGTGAGATAGCGGATGCGCGGCTGCAAGCGCTCGGCAAGAGACCGACGCAGCACCGAGTTCACCCCGTCGGCACCGACCACCAGGTCGAATCCGGAGAGCTCTCCGAGCGCTCCGATCGCGCGGCCGTGCTCGACGCGCACGCTCGCTGCCTCGCACAGACGCTCGAGGGTGGTCAGCAGTTGCAGCCGGCCGATAGCGGAAAAGCCGTTGCCGTCCACGAGCACGGCCTGGTCGCGGTGCACGATCTTCTGCTCCGGCCAGCGCTCCATCTGCGCCTCGAGCAGCTCGAAGATCTGCGGCTCGCCGGCGCGCAGAAACTCGAGCGCACCGTCGGAGAACACCACCCCGAAGCCGAAGGTGGCGCCCTGCAGGTTCTGTTCGAGAACCACGACCTCGTCCCGCGGCCGCCGTCGCTTGAGGAGAAGACCGAGCAAGAGGCCGGCCGGGCCGGCGCCGACGATGGCGGTTCGCATGGGCGGACAGGAGTTCCTACGGTAGCACGTGTCGTGGGAGCGGTCACGTCGCAAACCGATTCAAGTCGGTTACAAACCCGCGCGTCGCTGCAATCGTTCCGAAACCGCAGCACGTTAGACTGCAGATGCTTGGCGGGCCGTGCGCACTCCGCGCGCAGGCTTTGCCGGATTCCTATCGAAACCACTTTTCGGTGCACACGCCATGCGCCTTACTCGACAGCTGATACTCGCGGTGCTCGCCGCCGCGCTCGTCGCCCCGGCCGCGGCCTCCGGGCAGCATTCCGCTCAAGAGCGGACCCTCGCGGTCAATGGAATACAGATGCAGCGGCCCGCCTGACTTTGCGCGAACCGCAGCCCCGACGCTTACCGGGGTTCCGGCCGCGCCATCTCCGGCCTTGTCCCTGGATCGCCGCTCACAGCCAGCGACCGCCGCCGACGCTGATGTAGCCGTGATCTCCGACTGGCACGCCGACGCTCAGTCCGACGCCCACGGAGCCGGAGCATCCCCCGAGAGACAGCACCGACAGCAACAGCACGACCCGGGCCGTGATTCTGATTGCACGCATGCGCATCCCCCTTGTCTAGCTTGCCAGCTTCTGCAGCACCAATATCGCACCGGACGGATCCGTGACGACGGCCATGCTGCCCTCGCGCAACTCTGGCGAGGCGGGCAACAACACCTTGCCGCCGAGAGCTTCGGCACGCGCGGCCGCGGCCGCCGGGTCGTCGACCCCGAAATAGGTGAGCCACACGGATTGCAATTGGTCCGCCGGCTTCTTGAAAATGCCGGCCCGATCGCTTCCCCGGTTCACCAGCAACGTATACTGCCCGCCGCGCCGCGCGATGGTGCGCACGTCGTAACCCACCACGGAGCGATAGAACCCGGCCGCCGTCTGGGGATCGTTGGCGAGCAGCTCCGTCCACACGACCCGGCCCGGACCCGGTGCCGTCGTCGAATCGTCGGGGTCGCCGATGCGGCTTCGCACAAGCCCGACCACCGCGCCCTCGGGGTCGACGATCGCCGCCACCCGCCCCAGGTTGACATCGCGCGCGCCCACCGCGACGGTGCCGCCCGCCCCCGTTGCGCGGGTAATGGCGCCGTCGACGTCCGCGACCGACACATACGGCAACCAGCGCGACAGTTTCTTGCCGTCGGGCCGCGAGCCGACGTGCGCCAGTCCGGCCACGTAGACCTTGCCCGACCGGGCGAGCGTGTAGGAGCGACCGCCAGGCCGCGTCGAGCTCTCGAACGTCCAGCCGAAGAGCTCGCCGTAGAAGCGCCGCGCGGCATCGATGTCCTCGGTGATCAGATCGTTCCACACGACCTTGCCGATCAACGGCTCGGACGAGAACGACATGCCGGAGGTGTCCAGCTTCCCCGACGGGGACACACAACCTGCCGGCAGGGCAGCGAGCGACACGACGGTTGCAACGCAAAGGCAAGCTCTTGCCGTGTCGAGCACGGGGTTGCGCATGTCGAGTCTCCTTTCGGCGGCGATCGGCCGGAGGGTACGGATCGGAAATGCGACCGTATCACGGGTCCGGCACGCGCGCTCACACCGGCTGAACGGTATCTCCCAGCCGGATCGCGCCGCTCGTCACGACGCGCGCGGTAATACCGCCGTGGCCGCGCTCTCAGCCCGTCGTCGAATGCTCTTTCCATATATCCCTCAGCGATAAGCAACGACCGAATAGTTCGTTGGCCCGGGCTCGCCGGCTCACTATCCTGGGGCGGGCGCACCCCAACGGAGGAGGTAAGCGATGAGCACGATCCTGAAAGAAGTCCTTGCGGCCAACGAAGCCTACGCCGCGTCCTTCGGCGACAAAGGCAAGCTGGCCCTGCCCCCGGCGAGGAAGTTCGCCATCCTGACCTGCATGGACGCACGCCTGCAACCGGCCAGGTTTGCCGGTCTGAAGGAGGGCGACGCCCACGTGATCCGCAACGCCGGCGGGCGCGCGAGCGACGACGCGATCCGCTCGCTGGTGATCTCCTACAAGCTGCTGGGCACACGCGAGTGGTTCGTGATCCATCACACCAACTGCGGCATGGAGCTGTTCACCGACGAGGTGATGGGCGGCCTGCTGGAGAAGAGCCTGAAGACCGCCACCCTCGACGCCGACATGCGCTGGAAGGACGTCGGGCCCGGGCCCGGCTCGATTCAGGGCAAGTACGTGAAATGGCTTACCTTCGCCAATCTGGAGGCGAGCGTGGTCGAGGACGTGCAGCGCATCCGCAGCCATCCGCTGGTGCCGGGCGAGATCCCGATCTACGGCTTCATCTACGACGTGAAGAACGGCCGGCTGATCGAGGTGGAGCAGGCGACCGAGGCGGGACGCGCGCGTTAGCCGGATCGCTCCCGAGCCGGGCCGGTTACCGGGCGCCGGCGGCTCGAGGCCGATCGCGGCGCGGCCCGCCTGATCGTCTGGTGAGAGCGCTCCCCGGCGGCCGCGCGGGCGGCCGGGTCGCGCTCCCCAGGACGGTGTCTCATGACGGTCCCAAAGACCGTCCCCAAAAGACGGCTATGATTGCGGGCAACCGTCAGGGGAGACAACGCGCAACGTGACGCAACCGGGGCCCGCCGCGCCGCGCGGCCATCTGGGCCGGGCGGTCGAGCGGCTGGAGGACGAGGCTCTTCTCACCGGCCGCGGCCGCTTTGCCGACGACCTAGGCATCAAGCCCGGCACGCTGCACGCGGCGGTGCTGCGCTCGCCTCACGCGCACGCCGCGATCGACGTCATCGACATCGCCGCCGCGATGCGCGCCGCGGGAGTGCGCGCGGTGCTCACCCGCGAAGACGTAACGGCGTGGGCCGCGCCGTTCGTCGTCGGCGTCAAGCAGCCGATGCAGCACTGGCCCCTGGCGATCGACCGGGTGCGCTACGCCGGCGAGCCGGTGGCGGTGGTGATGGCCGAGAACCGGGCGCTGGCCGAGGATGCGCTCGATCTGATCCGGATCGCCTACGCGCCGCTGCCGGTCGCGGTGACGATCGAGGACACGCTGGCGCCGGATGCGCCGCTGCTGCATCCGGCGGTCGGCTCCAACGTCGTCAGCGACCGCAGCTTCCGCTACGGCGACCCCGACGCCGCGTTCGCAACCGCCCCGCACCGGGTGGACCTCACGGTGCGCTACCCGCGCAACTCCTGCACGCCCATCGAGTGCGGCGTGGTGATCGCCGAGCGCCTGCCCGGCGACGAGGGCTACGAGGTGCTGTCCAATTTCATGGGACCCTATTCGCTGCACGCGGTGATGGCGCTGGCGCTCAAGGTGCCGGGCGCGCGGCTGCGCCTGAGGTCGCCGCGCGATTCCGGCGGCAGCTTCGGCGTCAAGCAGTCGCTGTTTCCTTACATCGTGTTGATGTGCCTGGCCTCGCGCAAGGCCGGCGCGCCGGTGAAATGGGTCGAGGATCGCCTCGAGCATCTGCTCGCGGCCACCTCTTCCACCGGGCGCCTCACCACGATCGAGGCGGCGGTCGAGGGCGACGGCCGCATCCGCGCGCTGCGCTACGATCAATGCGACGACGTCGGCGGATATCTACGCGCCCCCGAGCCGGCCACCTTCTATCGCATGCACGGCTGTCTGACCGGTGCGTACGCGGTGCGTCATCTCGCGGTGCGCAACCGCGTCGTGCTCACCAACAAGACGCCGGCCGGCCTGGTGCGCGGCTTCGGCGGGCCGCAGGTGTACTTCGCGCTCGAGCGGCTGATGCAGCGCATCGCGGTGGAGTTGAACCTGGATCCGCTGGACGTGTATCGGCGCAACTTTGTTTCGCGCGACGCCTTCCCCTACCGCGCACCCGCGGGTGCGCTGCTCGACTCCGGCGACTACCACGCTGCGCTCGACCGCACCGTAGGCGAAGGCGGGCTCGCGGAGCTTGTCGCGCGACGCGACGCCGCGCGGCGCGAAGGGCGTTTGTACGGCATCGGCTTCGCGGCGATCGTCGAGCCGTCCATCTCCAACATGGGTTACATCACCACCGCGCTCACGCCCGAGCAACGCGCCAAGGCCGGGCCGAAGGACGGCGCCATCGCCTCGGGGACGGTGAGCATCGATCTGCTTGGCAGCGTGAGCGCCGTGATCGCTTCGGTGCCGCAAGGGCAAGGCCACCTCACCGCCGCCGCGCAGGTGCTCGCCGACGTGTTCGGCCTGCAGCCCGAGGACGTCACCGTGAACGTCGAGCTCGACACGCAGAAGGACGCGTGGTCGGTGGCCGAGGGCAACTACTCGAGCCGCTTCGCCGGCGCGGTGGCGGGCACTCTGCACCTCGCCGCCGTAAAGCTGCGCGACAAAATCGCGCGCATCGCAGCGCCGCAGCTCAGCTGTGCGCCGGATGCAGTGCGCTTCGCACGGGGCAAGGTGTTCGACGAAGCCGCACCGGCCAACGCGGTTGCCTTCGGCCGGCTGGCGGGCACCGCGCACTGGTCGCCGAGCCAGCTTCCCGAGGGCCTGGAGCCCGGGTTGCGCGAAACGGTGTTCTGGACGCCGCAGCCGCTCGCGGCGCCCACCGAGCGTGACGAGATCAACACCTCCGCCGCCTATGGGTTCGTTTTCGATCTGTGCGCAGTGGAGGTGGACCGCGTCACCGGACGCGTGCGCATCGACCGCTACGTCACCTGTCACGATGCGGGCCGGCTGCTCAATCCGGCGCTCGCCGACGGCCAGGTCCGCGGCGGCTTCGCACAGGCGCTCGGCGCCGCGCTGCTGGAGGAGTTGCGCTACGCGCCGGACGGCGGCTTCCAGTCCGGCACGTTCGCCGACTACCTGCCGCCCACCGCCTGCGAAGTGCCGGATCCGCTGATCCTGCACCTGGAGACGCCCTCGCCGTTCACGCCCCTGGGCGCAAAGGGCATCGGCGAAGGCAACAGCATGAGCACGCCGGTTTGCATCGCCAACGCGGTGGCCGATGCGCTGGGCGCCGCGCAGGTCGAGCTGCCGCTTACTCCATCGAAGGTGATGGAGCTGCTCGGCCTGGACGACCCGCAGCCCAGGGGTGGGGAGGACGCGACCCGACGGCCGTGGTGGAAGCGCGTGTTGCAGGGCAGCCCCCAGGGGACCCCCCAGTGAAACCCTGCGCCTTCGACTACGTGCGCGCCGACTCGACGGAGGAGGCCACCGCGATGCTGGGCGAGCACGGCGACGACGCGCGCGTCCTCGCCGGGGGGCAGTCGCTGATGCCGCTGCTCAGCATGCGGCTGGCGTCCCCGGCGTTGCTGGTGGACATCTCTCGCACCGAGCCGCTCGACTACGCATGCCTGGAAGGCGGCGCGCTGCGCGTCGGTGCGGCCTGCACCCAGGCCAGGGTGGAACGGCGTTCGGACCTCGCGCGCGAGGTTCCGCTGCTGGCACTCGCCTTCCCGCACATCTCGCACTTCCCGGTGCGCAATCGGGGCACCGTCTGCGGGTCGGTCGCGCACGCCGATCCGAGCGCCGAGCTGCCGCTGGCGCTGACCGCCTTGGGCGGCGAAGTGGTGCTGCGCTCGGCACGCGGAACACGCACGTTGGCCGCCGCCGATTTCTTTCGGGGCACGCTCGCCACCGCCCGCACGGCCGACGAACTGGTCGAGGAAGTGCGCTTCCCGCTGCATCGTGCCGGCCTCGGATACGGCTTTGCGGAAATGGCTCAGCGCCACGGCGACTTCGCCATCGTCGCCTGCGCCGCCGTGGCCGGCGCGGACGAGATCCGCTTCGCGGTCGGCGGGGCGGCCGACCGCCCGCGCCTTGCGCGCTGGCCGCGCCTGGCGGGCGACGACCTGGAGGCGGCGCTCAACGACTTCGCCTGGGAGATCGACGCGCGCAGCGATCCGCACGCCTCCGCCAAGTACCGGCGCCATCTGGTGCGTCACCTGGGACGTCGTGCCGTGGAGGCGGCCTGCGCATGAAGCGCATCGAGCGCGACGCGCACTGCCGGGTCGACCTCACGCTCAACGGCATGCCGCGCGGCGGCTGGTGCGACAACCGCACCTTGCTCTCCGACTTCCTGCGCCGGGAGCTGGGCGCGACCGGCACGCACGTGGGCTGCGAGCACGGCGTGTGCGGCGCCTGCACGGTACGGGTGGACGGGACGGCAGTGCGCGCGTGCCTGGCGCTTGCGGTGCAGGCCGAGGGCCGGCGCGTGGACACGGTGGAGGGGCTCGCCGGCGCGCACGGCCTGAGCGCGCTGCAACGCGCGTTCAAGCGCCATCACGCGCTGCAATGCGGCTACTGCACGCCGGGCATCCTGATGTCTGCGAGCGAGTTCCTGGAGCGCGTCCCGCAGCCGAGCGAACAGCAGGTGCGCGAGATGCTGTCCGGACACCTGTGCCGCTGCACCGGCTACACCAACATCGTGCGCGCCGTGCTCGACGCGGCCGCGGAGTCCCGTTGAGAGGAGAAGATGCCCGCCCTGAACCACCCCGCCCAGCACCTGCTCGACGTCCTCGACGGCTTCCGCGTGGAGATCGACGCCGGGCACGAACGCGCCGACATCGTGCTCGACCGCCCGCCGCTCAACATCGTCACCATGCCGCAGCGCGAGCAGCTGCGCCTGGCGTTCGAGGCGCTGGACGCGGATCAGCGCGTGCGCGTGATCGTCTTGCGCGCCGCCGGCGAGCATTTCTCCAGCGGCGGCGAGATCCAGGGCTTCCTCGACGCCTCGCCGGAGCAGCTCTCGCACCTCGCCTGGAATGTCGCCGCGCCCGCACGCTGCAGCAAGCCGGTGATCGCCGCCAACCGCGGCTATTGCTTCGGCGTGGGGTTCGAGCTGTCGCTCGCTTGCGATTTCCGCATCGCCTCGGACACCGCGCTCTACGCGCTGCCGGAACAGAAGCTCGGCCAGATCCCGGGCTCGGGCGGCTCGGCCCGCCTGCAGAAGATGATCGGCATCGCGCGCACCAAGGACGTGGTGATGCGCTCGCGGCGTATCGGCGGCCGCCAGGCCTGCGACTGGGGCATCGCCGCCGAGTGCGTGCCCGACGCGCAGCTCGAGGCGGCGACCGATGCCCTGGTCGACGAGCTGCGCGCGTTTTCCCCGCTCGCGCAGCGCACCGCCAAAAAGCTGCTCAACGACACCGAGGACGCCACGCTTTCCGTCGGCATCGAGCTGGAGGGCCACTGCTACAGCCGGCTGCGCACCTCCGAGGACTTCCGCGAGGGTGTCGAGGCCTTCCACCAGAAGCGCAAGGCCGTGTTCAAGGGGCGTTGAGCCGCCGGGCACGCAGACGTGGGTTCGCGTAGCATCGGCCGCTGCGACAACTCACCAGGAGACCCCCATGGGAAAGAGCATCGAGCTCACCGCGTCCGACGGCCACAAGCTCTCCGCCTATCGCGCCGAACCCGGCGGCAGGCCCCGCGGCGGACTGGTCGTGGCGATGGAGATCTTCGGCGTCAACAGCCACATCCGCAGCGTGACGGACGGCTACGCTGCGGACGGCTATCTCGTCATCGCCCCGGCGCTGTTCGATCGCGTGCAGCGCGGTTACGACACCGGTTATTCACAGGAGGAGATCCAGCGCGGCATCGGCATGATCCAGAAGATCGATCTCGAGGACACCATGAAGGACGTCGCGGCGGCGCTGCAGAACATCGCCTCCGCCGGTGAGGCGGGGATGGTCGGCTACTGCTGGGGCGGTAGAGTCACGTGGAAATCCGCGTGCAGCCTCTCCGGCCTGCACTGCGCCGTGCCGTATTACGGCGGCGGGATTCCGGGCATGGCGGGACTCAAGCCACGTTGCCCGGTGATGTTTCACTGGGGCGAAACCGATCAATCGATCCCGCTCGACCAGGCGAAGGCGTTCGCCAAAGCGCACGCCGACCAGATCCATCACTTCTATCCGGCCGGGCACGGGTTCAACTGCGATCAGCGCGGGTCCTACGACGCCGCCGCGGCGAAGCTCGCGCGGCAGCGCACGCTGGAGTTCCTGGC
>Ga0187892_10006951_pt1 | contig 16438 bp, 20 predicted proteins | sample MA1701073metaG_FD_139345 | JGI IMG/M metagenome (GOLD analysis project Ga0187892, IMG submission 139345) | Bio-ooze microbial communities from a basaltic lava cave in the Kipuka Kanohina Cave System on the Island of Hawaii, USA - MA170107-3 metaG ... | reverse complement strand
TATAATGATAAGAAATTCTAAAAATTCTTCCTTTGTAGGATTGCGTTTGAGAATTCGTCTACATTGATAGTAAAACGAATTGTAAAGTCTGCCCACAGCTATACCATAACCAAATGAATCGGAGTGAGTCCGCAATTTTTCGAGTGAATTTATTATTTTAAAAATTTCATCAGAATTTTCAGCAACTTCTTTGATCTTCTGGTTAATTTTTTCTACTAGTTTTGGATCCATGTTTTATCTAGCTAAATCGATATTAAAAATAGTGTTGCCAACCAGTACGCTTTAATAGACTAGAATTTTCTAAATCGTTTAAGCGGTTGTAGTACAGCTTGGTTAATATGCGGGATTGCCAATTCCGCGACCCGGGTTCAAATCCCGGCAACCGCATACACTTATCTTTTCAAGCCGTTTTTGATAATTTCTAGTGCGTTTACTGCTCTTTCTGGCTTTGGAAGCTGGATCATAAAGACATTAGACTTGCCATATTCAGAATGGGGAGATGAAAGTGCAAGCATTGAAGTCTTTGCAAGGGCTTCAAAGAACTCAAGCGATTCGTTAGCATAAATTAATACTTTTTCGCTTATTTTGCCATCTGAAAAATTCAATGAAATTTCAACAAAGACATGTCCCTGTCCATCCTGAAGTATATTCAAGTTTGTCTCTATAGAGATAGGCTTGCCAGCTGTTGTTCTTATCATCTCATCAAAATGTTTTTCCTCAAAAATTATACATGGTACTTTTGTTCCATTATAGTCAAACATGGTTATTTCTTTGTGCGCACTTGCAAGAAGTCTTTCTAGTTCATCATTTATCATGGTTCGGGTTCTTTTTTGAGAAGTATCTGATCTCCAGCCCTTATCATAAATGGTGTTATAAATGCGGTTATTATTGAAATAATTCCTATCAATGGGAACAAGAATGAGCTTACAACGCCCATGTCTACTCCCACTTTCACTATAACAATTGAAAATTCTCCTCTAGGGGTGAGTGTTAGTGAAGAACGAAGTATTATTTTTCTTCCTTGGCGGAAAATAAATCCACCAAGCATAGTACCACCAAATTTCACTATTATTGATATAGCTATGAAAGCCAAGGCAATGAGGATGTAATTTTGTATCTGGCTTATGTCCATAAGGGCGCCTACTGAAACAAAGAAGATTGCAACAAACATGTCTTTTATTGGACTTGCCAGAATCTTTGAAACTTCAGAAGATCTTGATTCTGCTACAAGAACACCTGCCAAAAATGCACCAATTCCTACAGACAGTCCCACTAGATTTGAAAGAAGTGCATATCCAAAACACAGACCTAGTACAGAAAGTAGTAAAATTTCTCGGTGTTCAGTACTAGCCACTCGATCTACTAGTCTAGGAATTACTCTAGCACCAACTGTGAGAGTTCCAACTATTAAGGCAGCTGCAACTGCGCTTACTGTTATTACATTTTCGTATGACACGGTGCCCGCAAGAGCAACTGACTGCAGCGAAGCTATGAGAATTACAGCAATAATATCTTCGACAATTAATATTCCAAGAACAAGTACTGTTGATTCTTTTTTGATCTTTTTCAAATCTTCAAGAATTTTAATTATTATGGCTGTACTGCTAATCGATAAGGCAGCTGCAAAAAAGAGCGAATCCATAAAGCTAAATCCAATCGAGGTTGCTATGAAAAATACAACACCAAGTGCAAGAAAGAGTTCAAGTGAAGCTATACCAACCGCAATTTTTCCTATTGATTTTATTTTAGCGATAGGAAATTCTATTCCAATTACAAATAAAAGTAAAATTACTCCAATTTCTGCAAAAACATTTAGAACCTGTAAATCTGAAAGTATGCGAAGTCCTCCGCTTGTGGAGGGATCAATTTCTTCAGGCAAAAAGGACACCCAAAGTGGAGAAAGTGGTCCTAGCAGCATTCCTGCAAACAAATATCCGATTATAAGCGGCTGCCGTATTTTAAAAAAGGCTAGCGTAACTATAGCTGCCAAAATCATGATAATGGCAAGATCTCCTATGAAATCATTTTCTGGTATAATGGGTTCAATTTGAAGAAAAAGATCTTCCATATTATCGGGAGTGGTCTTTTCATTTAAAAATAGTGTGTACAAAATTAAATTACCATAAATACAACATATAGAATCATGAGGGGTCTACTTTTTGCACTTTTAATAATTTCATTTCCTGCAAGTTACGCAATGACATATCCCGGCACTTTGTCTAATCTTTACCTGAAAAGCTATACTTCAACAGCTGGTCTGAGAGAGTGGACCTAATACCAATCTCTTTGTTGTAAACTTAGAGATGCTGCGTGAGATAGATGGAAAAACGATAAAGATCGGATCAACTGTAGAATTCAGGTTCACCGATACATCATCTGCATCTTCTACTTCAGAAATAATAAAGATTGCACTAAGAGTGGGATCTAAATAATGCTGACTGTCTTGGCAAGCATCTGAGCCTTTTCGCTGTCTGAGCTTGCTATTTTGTGATCAGTGTATTTGTTGTTAAAGTAAATTAAATCAACCATCTTTGATTTGTCCACATTAACTACCGTGGCAGAGCCAGATCTTGGCACATTTGCGTTTGTGAGTATTACAAGCTTGTCTACAAGGGCTGAAGATTTGGATACATTTGATATTTCTTCAAAGTTCTTTGCGTGGTTTTGATTTATTACAACTGCTATACCTACTTTTGCGCCGTATGGATCTTGATATATTATATCAAGTGGCTGGTTTTGCTTTTCGAGTTTTCCAATATTTCCCATCTCATGGGCAAAATTAACCAAATTAGCAACTGCCTTTTTGAGTTGGGCGCCAGTATCCTCTGCATTACAGTTTCGTTTTATTTTGATAAAGTCAGATATTGGTATGTCCATTATACTGCCTCGTACCTTAAGACCAGGATACGTGTGTTTTATCGTTTCATCGATTGCAGTTTCATCAATTTTTTCCAAATCAAGATCCGCTGATTTTTCCATGGCGTGGTATAAGATATTGATAATTGAGCGTACACTCCTAAAGTCGGGAAACTCGTCATAAAGAACTCGTATCTTTTCAGTAAGATCTTCTTGTTCTTTTTGCTTGAACCTTCCTTTTTTGTCGTTATATTTGATATATTCCAGAACAATTTCTGTAAGCTCTTCTACAGAATTTGAACCTGCAAGATCAATCTTGTAGTTTGCCTTTTCTAGTCTATCAAAAACTGATGGGTTTATTCTTTGAATCTCTGCATAGCCAGCAGGTGTTGATATAAGTAAAAGTACAGATGCTGGAAGATGTGCGTTGATTATAGCCTTTACAAACTCTATGGAATCATTGTTTCCATCAAACTCGTCTATTTCATAGAACGCAATTTTACCAAGAAACCTATGGGTTAGCTTTGATATTGCTGCCATTCTACCAAGTAATTCCTCCAAGTTTTCTACAGAGTTAAATGAATTTGTTATAACGTTTCTGATTATTGTGGATTCATGATGGTTAAACCACTGCACAAGAAATTTGTTCAAGTTTTCGACAGATATCGACGCTTTGCCTGAAATTATATCATCTGTCTTTTCTTTGATGGTGACTCCAGTGAGCTTATTTGTGAGCGTGTAATTCAAAGCTTTTTTGGCAGAGTTATCTCCCTGTTCGGCTCTATTTCTGATATATTCTAGAAGACTAGTTCTAAGATGTATAAAAAAGTCATTCTCAAATCCTTTGATTAGGGTGTTGTAGAGGCTTGTCATAGTTTTTGGCGATATGGTGGACAGATCAAGAAAGGTGCACACAGTGTTGTATCTGCTTTGCATATTTCGTACGTGTAATGCTAAGTGAGTTTTGCCTGAGCCAACGTCTTGTATAAGTGTGATTACTCTAAAGTCTCCTTCGTTGGAGTCTCGCCCTGTAACTTTTTGCGATAATTCCTTTATGCATTCCAGTATGGCAGACTTGGCTTCCTTATGCTTTTTTCCTCCAAGTACTCTAGCATCCTTTTCTGTAGGTGTTGGACTGCTTGGATACGGATTGTTATCTAATTCATATGCATACATTATACATTCCTCACAAAACCGTGAATTAGTCCGCGCATTACTATTCCCTCCTCTCCCCCCGACGATAGCTCATAATTTTCTCTATGTTTTTCCACAAGATCTGCTACTAACACGTAGAATCTTTCTGGTGAGAGCTTTTGAGATTCGCAGATCTTTTTTCGTACTTGAGAAAAAGGTGTCCACCCTATAGAAGTAGGCGATTCGCTAAGACATTTGTCAAATTCAATCTTAAATGTAGGGTTTAATGCAGCAAAGTTTTGTAATGACGTATTTGCAGTTGGCTGACCTAGATTATTTGTATGTTCATTTGTTTTGTCTATATGTTTTGTTCCGTTAACCATGTTTAAGACCAGTTTGACCTTGGGATCATTTTTAGACAAATACGAGACGTAGTTGTCTTTGGTCCACGCAAAATACGCATTGCCCTTTTTCTCAACAAAAATATCTCCTTTATCTAATAGGTTTTGTAAAATAGCATCACACCTAGCTCCAAATTTCTTTTTTAGTTCTGCCTTTTTTATTCCGTCTGGTCCTGCAGAGGCTATCCTATGAAGGATCTTTTCTATCATACCTGCCTCATCTCGTAGAATTTTATTTAAGACCCCATGTAGACCAGAGCAACAATTTAGTGAAAATTTCTTGCCTTGAGAACAACTTTAGGCATAAATAGCGTAAAACTGTTGTCATGTCGGGATGATGATCGAGTTTGCTGATGTAGTGATGAGAAAAACTCTGGGGTATCTGACCAAAAAGAATTCTAACGGTCATTTCACAATTACCTGATTATTAATAGTACCGTATAGTACCGTATCATATGCTAACTTGCGAATATTGTTCCAAGCAGTTTATTGAGACTGCAAATGGCTTGGTCCAAAAAACTTTCCATGAGGTTCTTCACGATCCAGAAGTAGTTAACAACTAGTTCTGGCTCTTTTTTGTGCAAAATCTTTACTCAAAAACGAACTTTTTTATCGGCTAGCTTTGTTCTATTGTAAAGTGGCAAAACATTCTAGCCGTACTGGCGGTTCAACTAACAAACCAAAAAAAGATTTAAGCTCAGATGTCTTGAAAAAAATGAATTCAATATCTGATACAACAAAGCTTCTAGCGAACGAAGTAAGATCTATGTCAAAGATTTTTGCAGAGAACCAAAAGATCCTGATTTCATTAAAAAGCATGATAGATGCAGTTGGAACAGCTCTGGAGCAGATCCAGCGGAATGCAAGACAGATAAATATTCTAGAAGAGGACACACAAAAGCTCTTTTCTGGACTAAGTCAAGTAAGGGCACATGAAAATTTGATCTCAAAGGTTAACGAGCAGACACACCGTCTCCAAGAAGAAGTAAGTAAGGTTCATGAAAAACAAGAGTCTCTGCCTGATGTGAATAAATTAATGCAAAGTGTTGCCGACAGTTTGGACTCGATTAGAAACAACACTAAGATGATAATGCATGTTTCCGATAAGACAGAAAAAATTCGGGACGAAATTAAAACAGTAGCATCAAAAACTGAGTCTCTTGCCAATATGGGTTCTGACATTAGAGATGTGGGCATAGAGCTTGGTTCGCTTGTCAGAAAAACTGACACACTTGCAGCACTTGGAACAGAGTTTACCAACTTTAGAGAAAATGTATTAGGTAGAACAAAGCAAATAGATGAAAAAATGTCTGATTTGACAGAAATGTTAAACCGAAACTCTGCGTCTGTTTCAGAATTCCACAAAAAGACACATGAGATTCACCAAGAACTACAAGAAATACGGGACATAACTCACAAGACTGCCCAGAACACTTCAAGGGAAGTGATAGGCCTGTTGCGCCTCTCCGAGTTTCAATCAAACGTACGCATGCATGCAGAATCCAAGTATGGAACCCTTGACGATCTTGACAAGATGATTTCTCAGACTGTAGACATGGTAAACCTATTTGACAGGCTCTCAGTAGAATCTGAAAAGAAGATGCCGCTTCCACAAGAAGTAAAACAGTGGAGCATAAGCAAGATTTTAGATTGTGCCGACAGGTGGGAAATTAGATTTACTGATGTTTTTAGACTCTTGATAACTCAGCTTGGTCGTGACTTGGTAAAAGAGTCTCTTAGAATAGAACAAGTTAGAGATCTTTTTGGAATTCGTGCAGTAGATGAAGTAAGGCAGGAATTTAATATACCTTAGACGTCATCAGCCATTTCAAAGGCTTTTAGACGTTCCTTCTTTCGTTTTAGTATAGCAAAAATTCCCATTATTACACCAACCCATATAGCGCTGAAAAGAACGTTTGCAAAGCTGACATACATGTATGGCGTTGCATCCAGTATGTGTAGCCTGAGTTGGAAAGCCTCTTCATGTATAGTAGACATTCCAGTGTGAAAAGAAGAACTATCTTGTGGAACAGTAGCAATCTTTTCTACGCTTAGAATCATTATGTCAAGGTCTTTTTGAATACTTTCAAAGTTAGTTGTTTCTGTTGGAAATATCCAGACTGGGTTACCTTCTTGTGGTAACAGAGTTTTTATTGTTTTAAGATTATCAATTATAGTCTGTGGATCGTTGGTTCTTTGTATTCCATCCAAAAGACCGCGTGACTGGTCTAGTGGGTAGACATCCTCGTAATATCCATAGTACGCCATGAAGGCACCAAATCCAATAAAGCCAACTATTCCAACCATTGCAAGTTTATAGTATGAATTTGCCATTTTCTCTGCCTTTGATATGTTGTGTAACGACTGTGATTTGTTCTTTTTAAATGTTGTATGCGATATGCTAAGATATGAAATATAGAAAAATCCTAATGTTTGAATTACAATTATAGGCACAAATACTGGGTTGCCTGAAAAAATGGCAACAAATATTCCAATAACCCCATAAACGCCAAAGAATATCTCAAGCAATGTCATTTTTGTAAATGGCAAGTTGTACGCCTTGTCCCTCCAGTCATCTGTGTTTTTGACAATTCCATATTTTGGAGTGCGTAGAAATTCGTTTTTCTTTCCAAGAAGGGCATCAAACACTGCTACAGTGTTGTTTACTGACATGCCAGCTGAATAAAATACAAGATAAAGATACGCCAAAGCTTTTGATTTCCAACTGCTTAGCCACAAGTTACGTATTATCATTATGTATGCAAGTGGCCCAATAGCAAGGTATGCTACTAGTGTAAGCAAAGGTAACAAGCTTACAACGTAAAGGTTGACTTTTGCTGCCAAAAGTAATGGTAGTATAAGAAATTGAATCAGCATTAGAGGATGAACTATGTGTCGTGTTAGCTGGACAAACGCTTGAATTTTTGTGTCAAATGGAATTTTTTTTATTATAATGTCTCCAAGTAGTTTAACCGCACATTGTATGGATCCCTTGGCCCATCGAAATTGTTGTCTTTTTGCAGCATTCATCTGTACAGGAAGCTCCGCATCAACAACAATGTCAGATAAAAAGATGCATTTCCAACCTTTCATCTGTGCCCGATAGCTTAGATCTAAATCTTCAACAAGGGTTGCAGTGTGCCATCCACCTGCATCTTCAATGCACTCTCTTCGCCATATTCCTGCTGTACCGTTGAAATTCATGTAGAGATGTGAATTGCTCTTTGCCTTTTGCTCTATAAGAAAATGGAAGTCTAGACTTAGTGCTTGTGCCTGCGTGAGAGCTGAGTATTTTTCGTTTACATGACCCCACCTGCACTGTACAAACCCAATTTCAGGTTTGGCAAAATATGGTATTGCCTTTTTCAAAAACCAAGAAGGTGGGATAAAATCGGCATCAAATATTGCCACAAAGCTTCCTTTGGCAAGCTTCATTGCGTGACGCAAAGCTCCTGCTTTGTATCCTTTTCTTTTTTCTCGTCGTATGTGTGAGATATCAAAGCCTTTCTTTTGGTAATCATACACAAGATTTTCCAAAATTTCACATGTGTCGTCATCAGAGTCATCTAATACTTGGATGCACATCCTGTCTTTTGGATAATCCATAGCACAGACAGCATTAACTAATCTTGCAGCAACATACCTTTCATTGTATATTGGCAGCTGGATTGTAACAGCGGGGATATCAACTAATTCAGTTTTTTGAAATTTTCGTTTCTGTCTTGAGAGAAAGACAAGATAGTAAAAGTTGCAGGTGTAAAGTGTGACAAGAATTGCTATTGCAATAAATACGTTAAAGAGAAATTGCGATAGGGTGTTTAGTGCCATACCCTACTCTCCCACATTAAAAATCTCTATTTATAGTTGTACCTATAGTTTGTGAATGGAATTGTGCTTCTTTAATCTGGACAGGTCTCTTCACGAAGCTTTTTGTATTTTGTTTCCATTTCTTCGGCAAACACAAGTACTTTCTCAAAGTCGTAATCTTTTTTTGGAAAGTACCATCGTATGCCTACTTTATGACCTATTCCATCCATGTCGTAAATCATTCCTTTTTCTGCTTCAACCTGATATTTTTCATCAAGAGAACGTTCTTGAACAGTAAGCCCACGCTTTGTCTTATCTTCCATGATTATATCTGACTGACCATCTCTTATGAAATAAAATGTTCCCTGCTTTAGCAATGGAAGTTCTTGACTCAATTTCTATTTTTCAACAGGATTTCCGATCATGTTGCCCCATTCTGTCCATGATCCATCGTAGTTTCTGACTTGTGGATACCCTAATAGATATTTGAGAACAAACCACGTGTGAGAAGATCTTTCTCCTATCCTGCAATAGCATATAACATCCTTATCTGGCGTTACAGCTTTTGATTCGTATATTTGTCTGAGTTCATTTACTGATTTGAAAGTCCCATCTGTATCATTTACTGCAGTAGCCCAAGGAATATTTTTTGCATGTGGAATGTGTCCACCCCTCTGAGCATGTTCCATGGGATATTCTGGGGGTGCAGTTATTTCACCAGTATACTCTTTTGGAGATCTTACATCTACTAAGACCGTGTCTTGCCTATCAAGGGTTCTTCTAACGTCAAATAGATAAGCACGTAATCCTTCGTCCGGAGGTTGTGCAACATATCTTGTCTTCGTAATTTGTGGTTCATCTTTAGTATATTGTTTTTTTTCTAGCTCCCATTTTTTTCTACCACCATTCATGATCTTTATGTTTTTGTGTCCATAGTATTTGAATATCCAAAATACAAAAGCCGCAAACCAATTGTTAAAATCTCCGTACAAAATGACTTCACTTTCTGGCAGAATGCCATTTCTTGCCATCAATTCCTCAAATTGAGTTTTGTTGATAACATCTCTAGTTATTGGATCGTTGATATCGCGTTTCCACCAAATCAGACTGGCTCTTTGGATATGACCTTGTTTGTATGCGTTTTCAGGATCGTAATCGACTTCAACAATTTTTATTGCGTTATTTGAGATATTTTTTGAAACCCACTCTGTATCTACAAGAACGTTTGGATTTGCGTAGCTCATTTTTTACCAATACCATAACTGTTGAAGGGATTTATATCTCATCCTTCATCAGATGATTTTTAAGTGAAATTACAATACTACTTTCCGCTTGGATCTTAACAGTGTGGCAGTAGTCAGTAAGTTTGGCTCAAAAGAGGCAGAGGATGCTGCAAAGAAAGTTGCAAGAAAATTACTTGTAAAGAAATCAGAAGTTTTTACTATTTCGCCCGTAGAAGTAGACGGCGCAAAAAAAGTTAACACTGTAGAGGAATTAAGAGCTACAAATTTGGACATGGCTATAACTCTTGGTGGTGACGGTACGACTCTACGTGCCTTCAGATATTTGGAAAACGAGGTTCCACTTTTGGGAATAAATGTAGGTGGAAACAGAGGCATACTTTCAGAAATAACTTTGGATCAGATAGATACTGCAATAGAACAGATACTTTTAGACAACATCTTTCTTGATCGGCGCACACGAGTAGTTGCTTCATGTAAAGGACAAGAACATCCTCCTGCACTAAATGAGATCTACATAATCAGACAGAATCTTACAAAGACATCGCTTTTTGAGATTAGGTTTCAAAACGATACTGTTACACAAAAGATGGATGGTGTCATAGTGTCTACTCCTAGTGGTTCAACTGGGCATTCTTATTCGCTAGGTGGTCCGATCTTGCATGAAAGTCTTGATGTTTTAATAATCACGCCTGTTGCACCAGTCAACAAGCTGCCATCACTTGTAGTACCTGATGAAAAGATTGAGATTATCACTTCGCATGACTCTAACATAATCATGGATGCGCAGGTAATAAAACCAGCAAGCTATGATGATATCATAACCATAAGAAAATACAAGAAACAGGCAGTCTTTGTAAGGCTTAAAAAACAAGGCTTGAGACAGATGAGCAAACTTGGTTTTTAGAGTTTTAGATGCCAGTGCTTTTTATGCTGGTATTCCCTTTGCATCACAAGAAAAAAGCTTCACAACATCGGCTGTTTTTGATGAGATAAGACATATCAAAAAAAGCCACGAAGCAGTTACCGCACTTCTTGATACCAAAAGACTGGAGATTGTAGATCCGGATGCAAAGTACATTGAGAAGGTTTTATTGAAAGCAAAAGACACGGGTGATTTTCATAATCTCTCAAAACAAGACATTTCAGTAATTGCATTATGTATGCAACTTAAAGCAGAGCTGATCACTGATGATTTTGCCGTCTCAAACATTGCCAGACACCTAAACCTCAATGTAATACCGGTCATGACAAGTGGCATAACTCGCGTGGTAGATTGGATTTATTTTTGTCCTGGATGTCAGAAGACCTTTTCTCATATACCACAATGCCCTCTTTGTGGAAACAAGCTTAGACGTAAGTTAAGCAAGAGGAAGTCTTCTACCAGCCTAGTCCACAATTGAACCATATGAATATTTAATTGTCAAATATCATGCAGTGTTTTTTGGTTTATTTTTTTGATGTGCTTACTTTCTGTGTCAAGCATTTTTCTTATCTTAAGAGCACGAGATTCTCCTAGTCCTTTTATTTTTGAAAGCTCGGTGTAAGATGCCTTTAGTGTATTAGTTGGAGAGCCAAACTTTTCCAGCATACGAGTTGCTAATTTTTCTCCTATTCCTGGCAAACTACACAAGACTGACAGTTGTTGTTTTTGTAAGTCGTTTGATTTTTTTATTTTTTTCAAAAACACCCCTTTTGTGGCAGATTGCCGTGCGCACATAGACACTAAGAGTTTTGCCGAATGAGAGGCACTTGGAGTTGGAATGATTGGAATTTTATAGTCTAAAACAACTGATGAAATAGCGCCATAAAAAACAAGCGGATTTTCCGTAAATTCATCGATTTCGTCAACGTTTCCTTCTATCAAAATGGTTGGATGTTCAAAGTGTTCTTTGAGGCGATCACACTGATCAAAGAGTCTGCCATCAAAAACAGAAGAGATAAGATCGCGAATACTTTTTCTTTCCACCACGGTTTCAGGCGCTACTATATAGTCTCCTACAGGAAGGTTTGTAATTTCTACCCTCACTCCCACCGCCCTTAAAAGATCTGGGATTCCACTTTTTTTCTCTCTTTCATCTATTATCATACGTAGATCATCCAGCTTCATGATGATAGAATTGTGTAGGTTTGTTAATATTTTATTTGGGAGGGTTTGTTTTTTGTGACTGGCTTGCTTCAGTTGCTCCACGCAACATCTCCTTTATCTTGGTTTCAACTTCCTTTAGGTTCTCTTGGACTCTAGCTTCTTGTTTTGATAATACAGTAACTCGTGTATTTGCAAGTTCCTTTTTTTCTTCAAGTTCAGCAATCAGGCTTTCTTTTGTAGATTTGATTAGTATTGAACCCGCATTTTTGAATACGGCATCGTTGTCTCCAGCTTTTTTGAGTGCTTCAAGTGCCCTTTCTGCCTCAAGTTGTTCCATTTCAAGATGTTGTTTTTGTCCCATTATTGCTTGAAGGCTTTGTTGCAGCTGTTGTAGTCGTGCGACTTGTTCTTGTAGCCATGGAGGAATTTGCTGACCGCTAGAGGACATGCTAGATTCACCAGTTGTTGAGCTTATATTTTTACCGATTCAAGAGAGTCGTGACTTGCTTGCACAAGACGCAAAGTTGAATTCAGGTTTGCACGTAAGTGAGAAAGCTCCTGAGCCTCAATTAAAATTGTGATTTCTTTATCAAGTAACATTTTTGTTTTTGTTGGATTTTCAGAGTAGAATTTGTTATCAGTTTGAAGCGATTCAAAAATTGATTTAGTTTTTTCATTGGCAAAAATTTGTATTTTTGCATTATATTTTGACATCATATGCAAGTCCAGCTATTTTAAAGCCGCATTTTCTACAGGTCCATATTCCTACTGCCTCCCTCCCAAACCTATTAGAGCCACATTCACTGCATTTTCTCTTTGTTTTTAAAAGTCTATGAACAGCGGTGAATTTTTTGCGCGGTTTGAGTCCATACTTTTGTCCAAGTCCTTTCAGTGATGCGCTTTTACTTTTTACCATATCACATTAGCTGCGCAAGTTGCTTCCTTATTTTTGTTCCCACAGAGAGTGCAATTTCAGAACATTTTATGAGCTGTTCAACTGTAAAGCCATCACTGCCTCCTTTTTGCAGCGCACAAATGTTTCCGTCAGAGTTTGATGTGATTGTTATTCTAGCATCCATACAAGCTTGTTCATCTGCAGTTGGGTCTACTACAATGTGATCACCTATTCGTGCCATCGTAACAGAAACAGGAATTGTTTTTATGGGTGGTTTTGATTTTTTGCCTTCTACTAGTACTGGCAGTTCCTCTTTAATTTCGTATTTTGGAACCATGCAAGAAAGAAGTGCAGCAACTGAGGCATAAGAGCAAGCATCAAAGAGATTGCCGGCAGCATTTATCACACTGCAGTCAACAAAAATTCCAATAACTGTCTTATCTTTTATCAAAACGAGCTGTTTTAGATCAAGCATCTCAGTTTCTCTTATTCCTCTATCTACCACCCTTGCTAGTTCAATAACTTCTTCATTGGGTGGACCTGGTTCAGCGCTTGGATCTGCCAAGGGCAAAATTTCTGCAGTACAAATTAGTATGCCCTTGTCACCCAGATCTGGGAATGGTTTGTCAGGCTGTATCTTGACTCCTGTGACTATTTCTGTATCTCCAAGGCGTACTCTTGCAGAACCATCTGCTTTTGGAATTACTCCCGTTTCAACAGAAAGCGAACGTTGGTCATAAAGTCCCCTGCCATCAAGCCTTTGGCCTTGGTTTAGAAGCTCTAAAATCCGCTCTCTTTTTAGCTGTTCTATTATGACTGAGCCACCCATCACTGTTGGCCCCCGTTTTCAAAGTATTTTTCCATAAGTGCTTTTTTCTGGATTTCGTAAACTTGTTTGCATCCACCTATTGCAGTCTCAAGGCAGGTTTTGTATTCGGTGGGAGTCAGGATGCCATCAAGCTGCATCAGTGTAATTTTACCATGGTTTGGCATATATGCAACCGGCATGTCTGCCTGTCCCTCCTTATCTTCTTCATCATTTACATCTAGTACAATCTGATTTGCCACCTTTCCTGCCGCACATGCCGCAACCAGATCTCGCATTGGTATTCCTGCATCTGCCAGAGCAACTGATGCAGCATCAAGTGCGGCACATCTAGAGCCACCGTCCGCCTGAAGCACCTCAACAAAAACATCAGTTACGGTTCTTGGAAAGTCTTTTAAAATTACGGCAGGCTGCAAAGCTTCCTTGATAACTTTTGATATCTCAATTTCTCGCCTAGACGGAGCGGGGTTCTTCCTTTCTGTAACAGAAAAGGGAGACATGTGGTATCTGCATCTTAAAATTCCAGTATCCTGGTCTGCCATGTGTTTTGGATGCACATCCCTAGGTCCAAATACACCAGCAAGAATTTTGTTTTTACCAAACTCGATGTATGCGGACCCATCTGCGTTTTTTAAAATACCTACCTTTAGGGAAATGTTTCTTAATTGATCTATCTTTCGTCCGTCACATCTGATTCCATTCTCATTCATTAATTGTGTCATTATTTTCACCAAGTTCTACCCCAAGCATGGATTTGACTCTTTCAGTCAGGTTCGGTGTGTGTGCTTGGGCATCAACCATTTTCACTGCCTCTATTGCCTTTAATAATCCAACTGGATCCTCACAAGAAACAACAATCCAACCATTTTGACCAATTGTAATCATAGCCTTTGTAGCCAGCTCAATGGTTTGTATCATAGAGCCACGCTTTCCAATCAAGCGTGGAACCTTGCTTGGGGCAATCTTTATCAGTTCTCCAGATTCAATTTTGCCCAGATCCCTGTCTTGGATTGTAAGTAGTGGATCTCGTGATCTATCAAAATTAGCAATCCTTGCCACAACTAAATCTCCTTTGTCAAGACGTGCCTTCAGCTCATCTTTTGTTGGGGAATAATCTCTTCCAAACACGTCCTGAGCTGGCAAAAACCCTACAAAACATGAATTAATATCAAATTCCCATGAAAGCGAAGAATGTCCTACAACCTTTCCTATAACCAAGTCGTTATTTTTTGGCATGTACATCCCAGAAAGTGGGATGACCCGAACTGCGTTATCATAAATTTCAGATATGCCTATGCTGGTTGAAATAATCCTGTCGCCATCTTGATAGACGTTTTGTTCTGGCCTGTAGGGGCCAGTTGTTATTACATCGCCTGGAATTACGTATCGCCGCTTTATAGTTTCCATTATTTGGCTACCTCAATAGAAGCAGATCCTTTTGTTACTGATCCCAATCTATCTATCACATTGGCTCTTGCTGCAGCCGGTATATCTAGTATTACTTTGAGGGAACCGTTAGCTTGCCACTCTTCTTTTTTTAAAGTACCGGCAGATTTTAAAACTGAATATGATTGTGCGGCAAACTGAGCGGGAACTAGAATTTCAAGTAATAAATTTTCTGACTTGAGTGGAATAATAGAACGAAGTTGCTCAACTATGTCTTTAATTTGATCATCTACATTTTTGAAAGGATCTACTGAGGTTTTTGCGTCATCCATAGCTTGTTCTATTCTAAGTGGAGGGTGTGGAAGATGTGAGCGGGGATCCACGTAGGTTTTTGCAATAAATTCTACGATCTGTTTTCGTTTTTCTGAAACCATTTTTCGTCTCTGATCTGTTGTTAGATTAAGATCACCTTTTTGAAGTATTATGGCCGCAATTGTGGAATGATCTGTAGTCTTGAATGCCTTCATTAATTTTTCAGTTGATGCTCGCGTTCCCTTGTTAGAGTCTGAATAAATCTCATCTGAAACTAAAACAGTTGACATGTCCTTTCTTTTTCCTAGTTTATATTCCAGTGCTGGATCTGGTTTGACAAGTAGTTCAAACTTTTCTCCCTCGACTGAAAATCTAATTATAGTTAATTTATCTGCCATAGCTATGATATTCAACTTTGGTATTTATCTATAGATAAAACTCGCTAGATTTTTATTTGGACTAATAACTTTGCCCTCTGAGTTGGCTTCTCTTGAGGTTGTTGAACAAAGTGAAAAGAGGATTGTTGTAAAATTAAAGAATGTACCTCTGCAGTATGCTAATGCGTTAAGAAGAATTTGTCTTACAGGTGTGCCTGTTTTTGCAATAGATGATGTGGTGATAATTGAAAACTCTTCAGTTTTGGCAGATGAGGGAATAGCACACAGACTTGCCATGATACCTCTGAAAACTGATCTAACAAGGTTTGTGGAACCGTCAAACTGTGATTGTCACAGCGAAGTAGGCTGTCCACACTGCCGTGTTATGCTAATGGTTGATTCTGGCTCTGCAGATACCACTACAACTATCACTTCTGCTGAGCTTACCTCAGAAGATGACGTTGTAAAGCCAACTAGTGACAAGATTCCCATAGTTGAGCTTACACCAAGTCAAAAGCTAAAGCTTGAAGCATATGCCAGACTTGGCAGGGGCACAGAACATGCAAAATGGAATTCTGCAAATGTTTCAGTCCTAACAGAAACTGGAAATGCAGATGATCACCTTTTGACTGTGGAGACAACTGGAGCACTCACCCCATCTCAGCTAGTACATGCCAGCATCGAGGAGCTTGCAAAAAGATTGGACGGGTTTAAACAAGTGATTTCCTCCCTATAGCGGAGGTATGTATTATATTTGGGTTAAAAATGGCATTAAACAAATGACTAATCAAGTAGTATTGCAGATGGTAAAAGAACTCAGGGGTGCGTCAAAGAAAAACAAAGCTCCCCTTTGGTCACGGCTTGCCGAGCTTGCATTAAAACCGTCTTCTGCAAGAAGAACAATCAATCTTAGTCAAATAGACAGATTTACCAAAGATAGTGACGTAGTTGTTGTGCCAGGCAAAGTCCTTGGAACAGGTAACATGTCACACAAGATAACACTTTGCTCATTTTCTATTTCAAATTCTGGAGCTAAGAAGGTTCTTGGGTCTGGAGGAAAAATTCTTAGCTTTACTGAACTTATCAAAAACCATCCTACTGGAAAAGGAGTGAC
>Ga0187892_10006950_pt1 | contig 16441 bp, 13 predicted proteins | sample MA1701073metaG_FD_139345 | JGI IMG/M metagenome (GOLD analysis project Ga0187892, IMG submission 139345) | Bio-ooze microbial communities from a basaltic lava cave in the Kipuka Kanohina Cave System on the Island of Hawaii, USA - MA170107-3 metaG ... | reverse complement strand
GTGTAAGAAATGCTGCTTTTATAGATTAATGTATCAACCTTTGCCAAAATATTTAGTGCGAGAAGAATGCTGGTCTCTATTTCAGCCTAGATGTCAGGGTCTTAACAGTTCGTTATCGAAGAACATGCCCACTACTTCGCGAACTATCTCCTGTACTTCGATCCTGTCGCTAGTCACTGCTATTATTGTATCTTCGGCTGCTGACTGCGGGGAATCACCGTAGCAGATAATCTTGCCCCAGTTGATCAGGTCGCCGACCGACGGAGCGTACGATAGGTCTCCTTCTTTATATCGCCTTCTTAATTCGGCACCCACATGAACAATTCTCTTTGCGGTATCTTCGTTTACGTTTGTTGCTTCTTGAACTAGCAGTACTTCCTCAGAATTTATAGCCTTACCAACACTTAGGTAATCAAAGTTTATCCAAACGTTCATCCTCCTTCGTAAGGAAATGTTTAGCTGTTTCGCGCCCACGAATTCATTAGAGAAAGGATTCATGCTCATTATTACATATGCATGCTGATGACGTTGTATCACTTCGTTGTCCTTTTCGGTCAGAACCAAATGTCCTCGAGGATCAAGTAGCGAATTCAGTCTTGTTGCGATGTCTGGCTTCATCATGTTGGCCTCGTCTAGGCATAGCAGTCCTCCATGCCTTGCCCATGATACTATTTGCCCGTCAACCCAGTTCTCCTTTCCCAAACCGATATATCTTCCAAACAAATCGTAAACAGAAGTTTGGACACTGCAGTTTACTTCCCAGAGTGGCAGGCCAGCCATCTCGGCAACCAAGTAAGCCGAGTGCGTCTTGCCGGTGCCACTTGCACCAATAAGCGCGCATTGCTTGAAAATCAGAAGAGATCTCATCAGGCGTTGAAGGTAATGGTCACCGCCATCAACAAAGGCAGGAGTATTTGTAGGGATGAGTCCGCTAAGCTCGTCAGGGAAGGCAAAGTTAGGGCACAAATCATACTTTGCTAACGAGTATCTATCTAACAGCTCAGACGCATACTTTTTGGGTTTTACCGTAGTGACCTTGATCTTCGCATTAGAATCCTGAATCTTGACTTGTTGCATTATTCTGCCCTTATGATGATCTGTTATGGCAGAATTGGTATTCCTGAACTCCATCAGTATTTTACTCATGTTCATGAACCCCCTTCAAAGTAGTTCTACTTCTGGCCCTAGCATTCATTGCAACAAATATTAAGAATGCATGAATGTAAGTATTTGTAACAAGACACTTGGTATTACAATCATAGATGTTTTCTTATAAACTTCTAATTCCATAGGAGGAACATGTATGAATAATCAATGCGATCATTGCTTGGCTTACATGGAGTCGCAAGAAGATTTGCGTTGGAGCTTTATAACATCTGTAACAGATTCCAATCACTAAGCATCAAGTAATATGTAGAAAGAAGAGGTACCATTCGACCCAAATGTCAAGATTGTGTCGCTAATCTCTGAAGAACGTCTCTATTACTTTTCGTACTTCGTCCTGCACTGCGTCGGTATCACTTGTGGTAGCTATGATTGTCTGTTCTGCAGCAACTAACGGTTCTTCACCGTGGTAAATAAGTTTCCCCCAGTTCACGAGATCTCCGACAGACGGACCATACGGTATTTCTCCAGCCTTGTAGCGGACTCTTAATTCTGCAGCAACATGCACCACTTTGCTAGCAATTTCTTCTGAAACACCTGCTCGGTCTTGAACAAGCGTTATTTCCTGCGGAGTGATCTTACTGCCAACACTAAGGTAGTCAAAGTTAATCCAAACGCCCATCCTCCTTCTGAATGCTCTATTCATGGGTTTTGTACCCGCGAATACGTCAGACATAGGATTCATGGCTGTTATAACATAGGCAAATTCATGGCGTGGAATAATCTCACTGTCCTTTTCCGTCAAAACAATATGTCCCGTCGGTTCAAGAACAGAATTCAATCTCGTGGCGATGTCAGGACTCATCATATTGGCCTCATCTAAGTACAGAACTCCACCATTCCTAGCCCATAATACCACAGGACCGTCCACCCAACTATCTTTTTCTCTGCCAACATACTTCCCAAAGAGATCATGAACAGATGTTTGATAATTACAGTTCACCTCCCATAACGGCAATCCTACAATTTCAGAAATCAAATACGTGACGTGCGTCTTGCCGGTACCACTATGACCTATCAGCGTGCACTGCTTGAATACAAACAGAGCCCTTATCAAGCGTTCAAGATAACGCTCGCCACTGTCAACGAAGAGAGGAGTATTTCTCGGGATGAGTCTTTGGAACTTATCAGGAAACGTATAGTTTGGGCACAAATCATATTTTGATAATACGTCTCTGCTTAATTGCTCATATCTGTAACTCTTCGGTTTTACCGTAGTTACTTTGATGTTCGCATTGTTATTTGTGTCGAGGATCCTCATACGTTGAACTTCTGTTCGATTTTTCTGGGTATCCTTCTTTGCAGTATTGCTACCGCCAAATTCCATAGAAGAATTAGTCACAGTTAGTTACACGCTCCGAAATAGAAAATTCTTCCTATCATGGCCCTTACACTCATTAGAATTCAGACAGGAAACATGAATGTAAATATTTGTAACAAACTATTTCATGTTACAAATACAAATTGCTATGAATGTTGCAAAACTTGGACAGATCCATTGCCCTTATCACCCTCTGGTGGGGAATTATAGATAGGTAGGACAATCCTGAAAGTAGCTCCAACTTCTTCATTATTGTGCGCTGAAATCTGTCCGTTGTGAGCAGTCACAATTGCCTTGCTAATGAATAGACCTAAACCTGTTCCATGTTGGCTACCTCCTTGAACATCTCGCGAAACAAACTTTCCAAACAGGTTGGGAAGTATATCAGGATGAATACCTGGACCACTATCCGTGATACTGATTTCTATCTTGTTTTGCTCTAGAAGACTGTGTGTTTGTATCTTTATTCTGCCTTCCTTTGTGAACTTGATTGCATTGCTCATTATATTTCCCAGCACCTGAGTTATTCTAGCCTTATCTGCGACAATTTCTACTTCTTCATCTAGATTGGTCTCGAGTGACTGCTTGTTACTAAGAACCGGTCTTACAGAATTCATAATACTTAGAATCAAATCATTTATTCCAAATGTCGACATATTATAGCTCAATTGACCGCTTTGAATCCTGCTTACATCCAAGATATCCTTTGCAACTTTCTGAAGTCTTAGAGCCGCCTCGATTACGCCATTCCACGCTTCATGTTGGTCAATCAGGTTCTCTTTGGCTAAATCGGCGAAACCTAGAATAGATTGAACTGGAGTCCTTAGCTCATGTGATGCTATACTGACAAATTCGTCCTTTATGCGATCTTTGCGTTTCAACTCCTCGTTAACTTCTTCTAGTTTCCGCGTTGTCTCTTGTAGCTGATTCGCTAACTCTTTCTCTTTTCTATAATGAAGCGTCATCATCTGTTCGAACAAGAGCTGGTCGTTCAGCCGTCTTTGCAACTCTTCGTTAGTCTTTTTAAGCTCGAGCACCTTCATTCTTAATTCCTCCTTGGATGTCTTAACTTCCTCTCTGGACGCCATTCTTATTCCACCACTGTATCGCCTAGGGTATACCAAACATCGGGTCTACGGATTCTTGACAATGTCTTCACCATAACGCTTAATTCGTCATCAGATGGTCGCATGTCTTTTGAAGCATGTACTTTTACATTGATCTTCTCTAGTTCGGCAGGGATTTCTTTATCTTCTACTACGTTTACAAAAGCAGATACTCTGAACGGTTTCTGGATCACTGCCATAGCTCTGTTTAACTCCTTCAGATCTGTCACCAGTGTCTCTCTTGAATACGCCGATGCAAATAATATTCTCTGATCAGGGTTTATCTTCAAGATTTCTTTTGCAACATCAACACCATCTTTCTTTGGCATTCTATGGTCTAAGACAACTAGATCGAATGGAAACTTACCATCAGCAGCTGATTTTGGATGTTTTAGTGCGTTCCGATATGCCTTGATACACTCGTCTCCATCCATGGTAAGCACAACGTGATGTTTCCTGTTTTCTAGTGAAATCTTGTATTGCATAGCAATATCGTGCTCATCTTCTGCTATTAGTATTTTCATAGATTCTGGATCTATATTTCGCATCTCTCTGATATTTAACGAGTAGTAAGTGCTGGCGTCTTACTGACACGCATTCCAACATTTGAAAAGTATGAGATGTTATGGGTTCCGAGGATGTTTGTATACAAACTACATTTGCAATCCAGGAACAGTTTGTTGATTGTAATGTTAACTGCTGATCATAGCGCGGTAAATACTGCCAATGTTAAGATATATCAGCTCGTAACAACACCACTATTTTCAGGATTGACAAATACACGTTGCTGCAAACGAGTATGCCCATACCTCTGTTAATTCGTTCTTCCTCTAGTTTACATCGAGGTACAATAAGATTTACGTTGAAGTTCTGTAACACCGGCAACATATTTCAATCACTAAACATTAAATAATATGTGGGAACGTTTTATGCTTTGAAATAGTGTGGAAGCGTCCGCTCTAAAGACAAGATCAGGCATTCAGGGCTTTGATGAAATACTGCTTGGGGGTTTACCGAAAGGCCGTTCAATAATATTGTCAGGTCCTCCGGGGAGTGGAAAGAGTACGTTTGCAATGCAGTTTCTCTACAAGGGCGTCAAAGACTATGGAGAGCCTGGAGTTTATGTCACATTGTCAGAAAGTCCTGCAGAAATCAGGAATAATATGAAATCATATGGATGGGATATTATGAAGCTGGAAAGAGACGGCAAGTTGCTCTTGGTAGATGCAAGGCCGTTCTCAATTACTGAAGAAGGTTTTGTCGCACCAAATGAATCTCTTTACAGAGGAGAGGCAATGCCGTTCTCTCATCTAACCGACATGGTTCTCGCTGGAGTAAGGAGGGCGGGCGCGAAGAGACTTGTTATTGATTCAGTTACCATCCTTGCCATGCAGTATGTAAACAAGTTCTACATACGTCAGGGCCTTATGGGCATGGTGCAGGCTTTGTCAAATCAGGACTGCACGTCTCTGCTGATATCTGAAACGGTGCAGGAAGAAGGTAAGACACCTACAGAGTGGTACATCGCTCCCGGTGTAATAGTTCTGCATTATACCAGAAAGGGAGATACCATGGAGAGGGCAGTACAGGTAATAAAGATGCGGGGAACAAGGCATGGCGAAGAGATCTATCCTGCCAGGATAACCGAAAACGGATTTACCGTACTTCAGCCCAGAGTGATTCCCTAAAAATAAAGAAGGCGTGTATGAAATTAAAGATTCTTTTTGGCTTCCTTGAATGGAACTGAATTCTTCCACAGCTCGTTGAACAGTATGTGCATTGCTTCCATGAACGGCTTGCAGTCAGTCCACATTGCCAACATTCCCTTGTTACTTGTTCCAGTGTTCTTTATGAAGAACAGTAATTCTGAACGGTCGATCATCACGAAGCACAATGGCGCATTTACAGTGTTTGGAATGTGTTTTACCGTGTCTGGATCGATCTCCTTAAACATGTCCAAGGAATTCGCCGAGAAAGTAGCCAGCATTTTTACGGTTACTCCAGAGTTCATTAGCTCATTGACGCCATCCATGAAGTCGTAGTGGTAAAGTTTCAGGTAGTCTTTTTCATAGCCAAGAACGATTACTTCTTGTTTTGCCTTGGTTCGCATTTCTTTGGCCCTAGAATAAATCTGCACCTGTCCTTCCAGGATCTGGAACTTCTCCTGGCCAATGCTGTCATCTTCCATCTTAAAGTCTGGTATCGAATCCCATAGCGACAATAGATCTTTTTCCTTTCTTTCGAAAGTTCTTAATCTATCCTTTTCTATTTCGATCAGGATGTTCAGTGCCTTGTCAAATGGTACTGCGTTGAATTTGATCGGATGCTGGAATGTTGCTGTTACTAGACCCTTGTTCTGCAAGCTCGACAGCAAGTGATATGTTTCTGTTCTTGGTATATGGATTGATTTTGCAATCTCTACTGCGCGTCTGTGTCCGTACTTTGCAAGATAGATATAGACTTTGGCTTCATTTGGCGTTAGTCCAAATTTCACTAATTCAGCTTGGATCTTATTTGCCGCTACATTATTGCCGTTAGTATTGCTTGTAGTGTCATCCTCTGCCAGTTCATACACTTCACTTATAGGGCTTGACATATATCGATCTGACAATATTATCAGTTATATAAGATATTGTCAGTCTATTTAGTGACATATGGTGTACTGATCTTTTAGCTGTAAGTGAAAAACCTCAACGAACTTCAAAACAGGGTTGATAAAATTAGTTTAACATACGTGTTAATCCATTTTTTGGCCATCTCAATGGCTGTAATCAATGACGGATCTATCATTATTTCTCATCGAGTATTGCGCGCCGTTACACATCTCATACTGAGATGTTTCTTGCTTTACATGAGAATAATTTGCTGTACTTCTCACTCCACCTGCCGTGCCGGTTTACTCCTCGTTTACTGATACTAGTCGACCCATTGAGGAATTGTAGGCAGTTTTCTTCACCTAATGTAGATCGGGAACTATACACTCTCACTTGTTAAGCTCTGAGGCTCGCTCTCTCGCTTTCTGAAGAAGATCGACAACATCGTTTTGTTTAGTAATACGAACAAGGTATTCATTATCAATTGAGTCGGAGAACATACTAAGGAGTGCTGTTGCCTCTTCGAGATCACGTTGCGGGCTGCTCTTCCAGAATTTTGCCGAATAGAGTCTGTTCACTATCAGATCTTCGACACCAACAACTTTCACCTCAACATCCCCAACCTCGACTATCCTAACTTTGTCAAGGTCTCCCGTGTAATCCTTGTCACCAGCGTCTACAATCATGTCCAGTTCTTTATTATACCATACTGCATCCTTCGCTTCAAATCCAAGGCTCCTGAGAATCTGTGTGGCCTTGGCTCTATCTGTCACGGCAAAGTCAATATCGGCAGTCTGAAACTTGCCACGAGTGTAAAATTCTACTGCTGATCCACCAACGAGGATTGCATCGATACCAATTTTTCGTAACTCCTTCACAAATAATGCAGCGAAATACACTTTCCTCTTGAATGTGTCTGACTCGTTCTTTATTCGACTGTAATTATCTCTAGAACTATCTGTGCCCAACAGAGGCTTGTACATTTCCCTTCAGATTAAGGGTTGCGCTGCTGAGCCGTCTGTCTCTGGTAGGAGATACGATCTTGTCACGCTTTCCCAGCAAAAATTTCATGGTGATTCGACCATCTTGTAGCGTCTGGTTCCAGTTCGTCTAAATGTTTTGTTGAAGCTGTTCTCGGCAGATTCTACAAGAGCTTCCAATTCACCGGCATTTCTCTTCCGTAGAAACCACGCAACTTGGTTAATGGTAAGTGGTTCTCCTCCGACCAGTTCTGCAAGTTCTTGAGGAACCAGTCTCACTTTTAGAGAAGCCTCACTGCGTCTAGCTATCGCTTCGGGAGACATCCATTCCTCAAAGTCAATCACTTGCGATCCCATGATTATAGAATGCTCAGGTAGCAGTATAAATCTTCGGGTGGTTCCCGATCTGACTCAGGCGAAGAAAGCATCAAGCAATTCCTCAAAATGCTAGTAGACTAGAGGAAACAATTTTCGTACACAGCAGTAAGGGACACCTCACCACACACAAATGATGAAATACTTATTCAGCAAGCATAATATGCTACATTATCTTTAGTTGCATATATCCTACAGTAATTCTAGAAATTCATGTTTTGTAAGACCACAGTCAGAGATTATCTGTAACAGCAACCCTTTTCCGAGTTCGTGTTTCCTTGGGATTGATGTCCACAAGCTTGACCATTTTCTACTATAATATGTCTGCCGGATTGCCGCGTCGGATAAAATCCTTTTTTCCTTAATGCTCTAAGAACTTCTTTCCAACCTATAATTGGAAGACTCAAATTGAAACAGTTACCAGCCCTGACGTGTTCTTCTTTTTGTTTTCTAAATAAGCTCTACAAAGTTTGATGGCACGTTTAGTGTCCTTTATTGCATCAGCCTTTGTGTTTCCTTGTCCTCTAGCCTGAGGGATTTCAAGACAGTAGCCCACGTAGAATTTACCATCCTTCTTGATAACAATGCTGTATTCTCTTCTTTTCGTCACAATACAACTTTAGGCATTTGGCATATAAAAATTAGCCTATAAGAACTCACGGACATAGAAGTGGCTACAGATAGGCTAGATTCCCATTCGTGACATCATGAACATACCACCACACAAATGATGAAATACTTATTCAACAAGTATAACTTGCATGTCATTGCAGTGACACATTGCTAATCATTCGCATTATTTTATCCATTGATGGATAACAAGACTGATCTTTCGCGTATGCAGAATCTTGATGAATGTTACATCATGCTTTAATATTATGATTCTGACAGGCAATGTAATATGGAGAGCTTGAAGCCAGGCCAATCTATAAGAAAGACAAAATTATACGAAACCAAGTTTCCTGTTTATGAGGATCTGAGGATAAACGATATGCACATAGATCGCGAATGTGAGACATGCATGCTTCTCTGGTCTGACATATGCCGTGCACGTGATTGCAACGCTGTTATCATTGAAAAGCATATGATACGATTACTTGAACAGCATTTGCAAAACAAAAATGCAAACTCGCATCAGAAATAACTTGTTTATACAACACGCCCGATTCCAAGCGGTATTACCTTCATTATGGATCGACCTAAATCATCGTATCCGCTAAGACGTACGTATACATAATACTCTCCTGGTACATCTTTTACACTCTCCCCACTACCTGGATCACCAGGAATTATTCTAGGCTCCGAGAAGTAGAATTTTAGTTGCTTATTCTTTTCCCAAGCGTCAGAGTCAATTGTGCTGTTAATGTTGCCGATTGTAGAGGCAGTTACATTCTCCCACTTTTTGATGATGCCAGCATAGACTTTTCCAGTCGAGGTACTATTGAATACTATAGCTGTATTCCTGTCTACCCATAGAGTATTCATTCCAGCGTTCGTCATGTTGACTTGCACCTCTGCTGTGTTATAGACTAGCGTAACGTTTCCAATTGCTACATATAATATCTCATCTGCCTGACTGTCATTATTGTACAACCAGTTCAACCTGAAGCCGTCTGATTGGAATGAGTTCAAAGTTGCGTTGGCCCTAAGCGTACTCTGTGAAGCATGAACGGCTAATCTATTTGTGGTGGTTCGCTGATTTGCATCCGTGTTGATAAGATTATCCTTGTCGTGAAACCATATAGCACCACTTCTAGTTCCATCTGTTGCGCCAATAAACATCCTACCCTCTCCCTGTTCTGCGGCGTTTGTAGGAAGGTTGCTGGACATTAGTAGTAAAGCACCAGGTCTAAAGGGAACACCTGGAACGGATTGAATTCCAGTAGTGGATGGTTTTGTAAATGAGCCTATCTTATAGGCTCCACCCTTCAACGCAAGATAATGAACCATTGTTGCATCTGGAGTAGGGGGAGTGTATTTCTTTATTGTAAAACCATTTGAATCAAAGGATTTTATATCAATGACCATATCAGCCCCGCCAGAATCACTAAATTCCATCAGTACTCGGTCATTTCTTTGCCATACCCGTGTGTCTCTATTGCTACCCAAGTTCTCATTATCCTCAAAATTAATCGCAGTGGTCCCCCTTGAGCTCGGCGATGATGCGAAACCTACGTGAAATTCTGATGGAGCAGAGCTTGCGGTTCTGTTGTCAATGGACATAAACATCAGCAAGTCAGGCTTGAACCCCACTGCTACAGATTGGTCGCTTGAATCTGCAGTCACTTTGAAACTACTAGCGAGAGCGTTTGTAAGGTCTGTGCCTGCAAATGCCATATAATGAATGATATCAAACCTGTTTTCATTTGTTATCCAGTTTAGCGTGAAGCCATTTGGATCAAAAGATTGAAGCTCTGCTTCTGCAGCAATCGAAGGTGTTCCGTTTAATAGAATAGCTATTGATGTTGTCTCTGACTCGTACTTACCAGAGTTGGATGTAGCGGCATTATCATCTGATGCTATTGCTACCACTCTTTCGTTTGAGGGGCCTGATGCAAAACCCATTCCCGTGCGGATTTCTGTCGCATTTCCCTCTGCGTTTTGCCTAGTCCAGAAGAATACTACGGCTTTTGGTTGAAAGCCTACACTAACAGACTGAACTCCAGTTTCATTTGTCTTCGCAAAAGTGTCCTTCTTTACTAGTATCTGAGCCTGAGTCGTCACACCCAGTGTATCAAGAGAAAACGAGCTTTGCTCGACGAATGAATCAACCACAACTTTAACGCTCTCCGTAAGATAATTGCCCTGCTTTGCGTTGATAAGTGTAGCATTGAAATCTACCTTGTCGCCTTCATCTCCAACAATATTGTATACCCACTTGAAGAACATTGTCTCTGCAGGAACCAAAGTTTGCTTTGTATCTGGTGTAGGTCCTGAAATTAGTGTCGCAGTAGCAGTTATGGTACCAGTAGGTCCTTCTACTGTAGTTACGTTTAACACAGGCTTTAAGGACTGAACGATAATACCATCTGTCAAATTATTTGTAATGCCAAACATCAGAGTCACATCCTGTCCCGTCGGTATGGAACGTGGTGATGCAAACAAGCTCATCTGAACGGCTCTATCTTTGGCAGAAAACATCATGAAGCTAGCCGAACTTCCTCTTTCACTTATTACACTAATTTTGTAAGATGATGCATTATTTGCTGTGATGGGCAGGGCACTACCAAGGTTAAACAAAGAATCTCCTGGACTAATGTTGCTGTTAAGATCATAACTCTGGTGCCATCCGTTAGTAGCCGTCGTATTGGTAACCCACATCTTTACAAGTTTGACTGGGAGCGCACCTGTGTTAAGTACAGTCATGTTTAACTTACTGCTGTCTATCTTTGCATCACGGATCTCAAATCTCTCATTTACTCTTTCGATGTCACTTACACTCTTTTGGGTAACAACGCTACCTAGACTATTCTGAAACCCAAGACTCCACGTCATCGCACCGAGTCCGAGTACAAGAACTGGGATAAGAAGAACGACGGCTATGACAGTGCTTATACCTTTCTTCCGCTGTCTCTGCATCAGCTCACCTCAAGAGCGACAATCACATAGGGCGCAGAAGCAACCTGACTATGAAAACGGCAATTCTTCGCTAATAGCATGCCTTTAGCATATACACTAGATGCGTCCATACTCTTTCATGATTCCTGACGCTCAAGAACTATTATGGATTAGTATGTGTTGCCAGAAACTTACTACATAAGATAAACATGATTTCGACTTTAGATAGATGATCGAAATTCAGAATCATAACTGCGGTTGGGATCGTGAATGATAACTACGTCACTTGTGCAGTTCCCACGAATATCGGTTTTATGACGAATTTACCCGCTTCGTCATATCCGCTGATACGAACATAAACGTGATACTGCTGGCCTGACACAATAGCATTTGAACTTGTATCGCCTGGAATCACTCTTGGCCAAGAAAAGCGCAGCTCTAATATTGTGTTAGATTCCCACGCGTCAGAGTGAAGAGTACTATTTATTGTTCCACTTGTTATCGGAGATGTAAAGTTCTTCCAACCTTGGATTAGTCCAGCGTATACTGCTCCATTGGCAGTATTGTTGAATATCACTCGTGTGTTCTTATCAATCCATATTGTGCTTGTCCCTGTATTTGTCATATTGACTTTCACAACTGGGGAACTTACGATCAAGTCTGAAGAGCCTTTGAACTCGAGTACCTGTACACCTATTTTGGCTGAATTCGAGCCAGTATAACCTCTAGTTACTCTGACAGTTTGACTATCGTCTAGTTTTACCGTAAATTGCATTCTATTGATAGCGCCATCAGTAGTGGTAGCACTCCTTGATCCTCCATGTCCGAAGGGAACAGATACAGTTCCAAATGCGGTAGAATTAGCCAGAGTTACTGCGCTAATAGTCGCGGTTTTTGTTCCTGAAGTAATACTGTCAATTGTTACGTGTTGCACATTTATCGCATTCGGTTGGAATTCAACTAATTCCCACGCAATACTCAGTTGAACGCCTGAAGCATGTCTTTCAATGATAATATTCCCACTTGCGTCTATCGTAGCAAAGAGTCCCATATGTTGTGGATCTTCGTCTGCAGCAGATTCACCTACAGATTCTGCAGAAACGAATAACAATGTGTGAGTTCGATCAATAGCTATAAAATTAGTAGGTGCAGATAGTGTTACCGATGTAGCACCAGACGACATGCTTGAAGTGCCTCTTTGCACTCTTTTGATAAAAGTTGCATCGTTCCAATCTACAATCTCTACCCTATTATCTTGAGGTCCAGAGTTTGGTGGACAATCTAGGTCTAGTTCCCACGTTGTTGTGGTGGTCAGCATTACCCTATCATATTCTTCACAGCCTATCGTTGTCTCGGCAGCATTGTGCGTATGACCATGATTCAGCAAGAATGTCTGTGTGAGATCGCCTACATTTGTAAATGACGCAGTTCTGGGGAAAGTGGAACCTGATCCAAAGTTCATAGTGCTGCGTTGCACAATTATAGGACTCGCTGAATCAAACTCGAATATTGTATACTGAAAATCAACCGCATTTGCGCCACCAGAGGAATCACTATATAATCTGAGCGTGTTTGTGTTTATTATCTCAGACGATTTAAAGGTATCAGCATGATCAGCCTCATAGTTATGTCTGTACGAAATTATGTGAAATGCTTTGGTTATGTCTGTAAGTGCAGGCGAGAAAGTAACATCTGTTGTTGTACCGCCGGTAACTCCTGAACCTTTGATTATTTGCTTTAGCTTTGTAGTTGAACTGCTGCCAGTAGTTAACGCCTGAAGCGAAAGATTGCTTTGCCCAGCAAATGAATCTATGACTACTGTGGCACTTTCTGTAACATAATTACTAAGCTTTGCATTAGTAAGTGTAGCATTGAAATCAATTCTGTCCCCAACATCTCCTGCAATATTGTATACCCACTTGAAGAGCACTGTCTCTGCAGGAGCCAAGCTTTGCTCTACAGTTGGAGTAGGTCCAGAAACAAGTGTAGCAGTTGCGGTTATAGTGCCTATAGGCGCTTCAACCTTGGTTATTGTTAGTTTTGGTGTTAAAGAGTGTAACATGGTACCATCTGTCAAATTATTTGTAATGCCAAACATCAGAGTCACATCCTGTCCTGTAGGTATGGAGCGTGGAGAGGCAAACAAGCTCATCTGAACGGCTCTATCTTTGGCAGAAAACATCATGAAGCTAGCCGAACTTCCTCTTTCACTTATTACACTAATTTTGTAAGATGATGCATTATTTGGTGTTATAGGTAAATCAAGACCCATACCTTTCCAAGAGTCAGCTGGGCTGATAACTTTGTCAAGATCATAACTCTGATGCCATCCATTAGCAGCTGTCGTATTGGTCACCCACATTCTTACAAGTTTGACGGGGAGTGCACCTGTGTTAATTACAGTCATGTTCAGCTTCTTGTTATCTATCCATGCGTCTTTAAGCTCAATTCCCTCGTTCAGCTTTTCAATCTCACCTACATTCCTTTGTGTAACAACTTGACCGAGGTTATTTTGGTGCAATAAGCTAGATGTCATTACAGCGAGTCCCAATACTATCACGGTAACGGCGAAAGTTGTTGCCAATATTGTAGTTATCCCTTTGTTCTGTCTTCTTAGCATCAATTCACCCCAGAACAAATCATGTTGGACACAGCTGACGTAATGATATTTGAACCAGAATAATCTACTGTACGTCTCATACTAGTGTATACACTAGCCTCACTGTTACTCATTCAAGAAGAACGTAACTTCTCAGAACTATTATGGATTAGTATGTTATCCTACGAACTTACTAGGAGCATCCCAAATCGACCGATTATAGAAATATGCATATTGGAAATCTGATAATTTATACATCATAAGAAACGGATTGTCTGGTAGAATCAAGTAACAGGTATCTCGACTGTTCCAATCGGTATTTTCAAAACAAATTTTCCTACTTCATCATAGCCGCTGAGGCGGACATACGCAGAATAAATCCCAGGAGTAGCCTTCACTCCAGCTCCACTTCCAGGATTACCCGGAATAATTCTTGGTTCGGCAAAAACAAGTTTCAGAGTTGCATTCTCCTCGATCGCATCAGAGTCTTGTGTATTGTTTATGTTGCCTGTTGTAGATGATGTTTCATTTTTCCAGCTCTTAATTATCCCTGCATAAACCTGTTTTGTTTGCGTATTGTTAAGTACTATCCTGCTGTTGTTGTCAACCCATATTCTGCTCGCACCTGTGTTCTTGATCTTAAATTCCAGATCCTGTGTATTATAGACTACATAATCACCAAACTGTACAACAAAAGCGCTCCATTTAGCTGTGCCTTGGGTATTGTTCCTAACGACCTGCACATTGGTTGAATTTGTAAGCGTAAACTTCCCCGTCATAGCTCCTATAATATCGTCTCCTGCATACGAGCCCTCACCCAATGCTTGCCCGTTTGTCCATTGGCCGCCAGCAAATATTAGGCTCTTTGTAGGATCAACAGCAGCTATGTTGACATTCGCTGCGCCGTTACCATTCATGTTGACCGTTATAGGTCTTACAAGACCTCCTTCAGTGAACTCTACAACTTCCCAAGAAATCGCATCAATTTGTGTTGTTCCAGAGCATCCCGTTGCCCTCGTAAAGGTAATCTGTGTTGAAGACGTTATTTCGCCTCTTACCATCCTCTCACACATGTCAGCACCTGAACCAGCAGTTCTCCAAGAGTATAGTAGCATTGTCCTCGAAGTATCTATGGAAGGTGAGAGAGTAGCGGTGATACTCGTTCCAGTCATCGCACCAGTCACACCTCTCTTTACAGATGTACCATTAAACTGAACAACCTGCAACGCCTGACGCACTGAACCACAACTGCCCGTAGATGGGATGCCGACCATTACTTGATCTGTAGCGGTCAATCTAACTGTTCTGAACTGATTCTGATCCTGATCAGTTCCGTCTCTATGGCTGCTGTAGAGGAGAAAGGTTTTGTTCATATCACTCACCTCAGATATATCCACAATTGTGTTCGTTCCATAGCATGGTGGAGTTAAATGGTCAACTTTCACACCTTCAGCAAATTCCGCAACCTGCCACCTTATATCTACGATACCAATAGTGCCATTCCGATCGCATTTTATGTTGCTTATGCTTTGAATGAAGCATCTAACGTTTGAACTAGCTGGTGTATTGTCGTTCGATGTTGCTTGAAAGAGCATGAATGTTTTATCTCTATCGGTTAGTGCTGGCGATATAGGACAATCAACCAACGTGACACCGTTACTTATACTACACATACCACTCCTGACAGACGTTAAACTACTAGACAATTCCAAAGTTTGAAGCGAAATGTTGCTTTGTTCTGCAAATGTATCCATGATAACATTAACGGTTTCGATGACATAATTACCCTGATTCGCATTACTGAGTGTAGCATTGAAGTTTATCTTATCACCAGCATCCCCCACAATATTGTATATCCATTTGAAGTATACAGTTTCTGAAAAGGTAAGACTATTTTCTGTCGCAGGAGTAGGTCCAGAAATTAGTGTTGCGCTTGCGGTAATGCTACCACCAACAGTTTCAACGTTAGTCCAATTTAGAACGGGTTTTATCGAATGCACAATATTGCTATCTATGAGATTGTTTGTAACAGCCAAGACCAGAGTGATATCCTGTCCAGTTGGTGTTATGCGCGGAGAAGCGAATAAGTTCATCAGAGGTGATCCGCCTTTGAGTGATATTATTTGATAATTGGCTGAACTCCCTTTCTCAGTTACTACACTGATTTTGTATGAGGATGCATTGCTTGCGACAATGGGTACGACGGTACCTAGATTGACCAATGATTCACCAGGGTTAATAATGTCATTTAGATCGTACTTCTGATGCCACTCAGTCGCAGATGTTGTATTTGTAACCCACATTCTTACAAGTTTGACAGGTGTAGAACCGGTATTGAATACAGTCATGTTGAACTTGTTATTATCTATCTTAACGTCTCTAATCTCAATACTTTCGTCTGATCTTTCAATATCCACACTGCTCTGTTGTCTAATAACTTGACTGAAGTTATTCTGCAGTCCCAGACTCCATGTCATCGCACCAAGTCCTACGACCAGCACGACTACAAGAAAAACTGTAACTATTACTGTACTTATTCCCTTCTGCTTTCTTTCATGTGCAAGTTTTTTGCGATTCGACTTAGACCACGGAAAATGTGTTTTCAATCTATCTATCAAGAACATGGATACATTTCACCTCTAATCATCATGGGAGTTCGACAACATAGACTGTCCAAGTTGCCATACCAAGGTTAGCATCCCTTGTGACTTGGAACTGGGTTGAGCTATTAAGAACAAATCTTC
>Ga0187892_10006949_pt1 | contig 16442 bp, 10 predicted proteins | sample MA1701073metaG_FD_139345 | JGI IMG/M metagenome (GOLD analysis project Ga0187892, IMG submission 139345) | Bio-ooze microbial communities from a basaltic lava cave in the Kipuka Kanohina Cave System on the Island of Hawaii, USA - MA170107-3 metaG ... | reverse complement strand
GATCTGCCCCAGAAATTTTTGCAGCGCGGCGTATTTGTCGTTTTCAATGTGTTTGGGGTTCCACGAAAAATCCTCTTGCACGATCAAACACAGGCAGGGTTTGCCCAACTGCTTCGCCAATTCATATTCCTGCTGGGTGATGGATTTGCTTTGGCCGTCCGGCACGAAACCGAAGCGATGCGCATAAATGCCGATGAGAATATCGCAGTCGCGCACTTCGTTGTCGCAAACGCGCGACGGCTCGCCGGGCTGCGCGGCAAAAAACTCCATCGCCAGCGGCGCGCATTTGTAGCGGTTCACCACCTCGATGGCGACTTGCCGGTAGTCTTTGAGGTCGAGGTGGGTTGAGGAAATGAAGACTTTCATGTCAAACCCCGGTTGTTTTTTTAATCGTAATTTTTGCCGTGAGGCCTTATGAGTTTTGACGATCAAGTTCGGTAATGCCATCCCCCTCATCATGTCATTCGAGCGCAGCCTCCGAAATCCGGCGGACGCAGGCTGCTTCAAAAAGATTCCCTGCGGGTGCAGCCTCCCTTCGGCCGAATGACAGCTCGAGGGTAATTTAACATTGTCAAGTTACGCACGAATGTGAAATGGAACAAGGGGAATTTTCCCAAGGGGAATTTTCTTCTTGCTATTCTATCGGACATTTTGTAGCATACACTCCGGATTTGTCAAGGAAAAGAAAATGAAATTCGTCGCCGACCTGCATTTGCATTCGCATTTTTCACGCGCCACCAGCCCGCAGCTCGATCTCGAGCATCTCAGCAAATGGGCGCAGCTCAAGGGCGTCACCGTCGTCGGCACCGGCGATTTTACGCATCCGGGGTGGCTCGATGAAGTGGAAAAAAAATTAGAGCCGGCGGAAGAGGGGTTGTTTAGGCTGAAAGAAGAATTTGCCCGAACCACCGCTGCCGAAGTTCCCAAAGCCTGCCGCGGCGAAGTACGCTTCATGCTGACGACGGAAATTTCCAACATTTACAAACGCCTCGACAAAGTCCGCAAAGTTCACAACCTCATTTTCTCGCCAAGCTTCGCCACCGCCAGAAAAATTCAAGCCCGTCTCGAAACCATCGGCAACATTCGCTCGGATGGCCGGCCGATTCTCGGCCTCGACTCGCGCGATTTGTTGGAGATCACGCTGGAATCCGATCCGCTCGCTTTTTTCATTCCGGCGCATATTTGGACGCCGTGGTTTTCGATGCTCGGATCGAAAGGCGGATTCGATTCCGTCGAGGATTGTTTTGCCGATTTGACGCCGCACGTTTTTGCGGTGGAAACCGGGCTTTCGTCCGACCCGCCGATGAATTGGCGTTTGCGGCAGCTCGACCGTTTCGTGCTGGTTTCCAATTCCGATGCGCACTCGCCGCCAAAGCTGGCGCGCGAGGCGAATTTGTTCGACACCGGGCTGTCTTATCCGGGAATTTTTAACGCGCTGAAAGATGAAAACAATTCCGGTTTTCTCGGCACGATTGAGTTTTTTCCGGAAGAGGGCAAATATCATTACGACGGCCATCGCTTGTGCAAGACGCGCCTGCATCCGCAGGAGACGCAAGCGAACCAGGGCAGTTGTCCGGTGTGTGGCAAGCCGGTCACTGTCGGCGTGATGGCGCGCGTCGAAGAATTGGCGGATCGTCCCGCCGGCGAAAAATCGCCGCGGGCCCGGCCTTACGTCAATCTCATTCCGCTGCCGGAAATCATCGGCGAGGCGAAAAATCAAAAACCCGCCACCAAAGCCGTCGAAGAGCTTTTTCATAAATTGCTGGCCGGGCTCGGCAGCGAGCTTTTTATTTTGCAGGAGGCGGCGCTGGATGACATCGAGCGCCTTGGCGGCAGCGTTGTTGCGGAGGGTGTTCGCCGCATGCGCGCCGGCGAAGTCAAGATTGCGGCCGGCTATGACGGCGAATACGGCACGATTCAGTTGTTTACACCGGAAGAGCGCGAGCGTTTGAGCGCGCAAGTGAGTTTGTTGGACACCGGTACCGATAAAAAAGAAAAAAACGATAAAACGAAAAACGGAAAACTAATTTATCTGGAAAACAAGTCAGTAAATTTTCCGACAGTTCGTGAAGAAGTCAGGGACTCATACCAAAAGCCAAAACCACTGTTGCAGCAAGCTGGGACGCTGAATCCCTCGCAACAGCAAGCGGTGAAACATGGACGCAGCCATTTGTTGATCGTGGCCGGCCCCGGCACCGGCAAGACGCATACGTTGACGCATCGCATCGCTCACGTGATTAAAAATTTTGCCAAGCCGGAGGAAATTCTCGCGATCACGTTCACCAACAAAGCCGCGGAAGAAATGCGCCAGCGCGCGCTGAAAATCGCCGGAGCGTTTGCCGCACAAATAACGATTGGAACATTTCATGCTTTTTGCCTCGGCGTGTTGCGGGAATATCATGAGCAGGCCGGTTTGCCGCCGGATTTTGAAATCATTGGCGAGGAAGAACAACGCGATGTGGCGAAAGAGCTGTGGCCGGAAAAATCCGCGGCGGAACGCGATCATCTTCTCGACGCTATTTCTCTTTTAAAAGCCGGCGGCAAAAATTCCGAACCGGGTCACGAGATGCCTGCTGCTCGCGAGGTTTATGATTCGGCGCTGCGAAAAAGCGGGCGCTTGGATTTCGATGATTTGCTGCTTGAAACCGTCCGGCTGTTGCAGGAAAATCTCGCAGCGCGCAGCGATATTCACCGGCGCTATCAATGGATTTTTGTTGATGAATATCAGGATATCAATCCGGCGCAGCACCGGCTGTTGAAATTGCTGGTGCACGAGAACGCGGTGTTGACGGCCATCGGCGATCCGAATCAGGCGATTTACGGCTTTCGCGGCGCCGATGCCGGTTACTTTTCTCAATTCGAACGGGATTTTGGCGGCGCGGTGAAATTTTTCTTGGAGGAAAACTATCGCTCGGCGCCGACGCTGCTTTCGGCTTCGACGCAAGTGATTGCGGCGGGAAGCGAAAACTTCGCCTTGCCGCTTTCCGCGGCTTTGTTAATGCCGGGCCGGTTGACGATTCACGCCGCGCCGACGGAGAAAGCCGAAGCCGAGTACGTGGCGCATCAAATCGAAAAAATGGTCGGCGGCACGAGCATGTTCTCGCAGGATTCCGGGCGCGTGGAAAAAACGCGGGCGGGCGAGTATACCTTCGGCGATTTTGCGGTGTTGTATCGTTTGAATGCGCTGCGGCCGGCGTTGGAAGAAGCCTTGTCGCGCGCGGGAATGCCATATCAAATTGCCGGCGATGCTCCGCTCATGAGCCGGCGCGGCGTGCGCGAGCTGGCGACGGCGATGCATTGGTTTTGCAGCGTTGCCCGGCAAAATGCCGCGGGAAAAATCGACCCGAAAAATTTGGCGGCGTTGCTGCAATTCGCCCTGCCGGGCATCGGCGAGCAAACCGCGCGGCGCGCCGAAGGCTTTTTTAAAAAAATTCATCAACTCGAAGCCGGGGCCTTTGACCGCTTTCTGCGCGAGGAACAATCATTAACGGAAAAACAGAAACTGGCGCTGGCGGCGTTTTCATGTGAATTGGATGAAGCCGGCCGGCGCTTTGCCTCCGGCGGATTGGTCGAGGCGATGCAATTTCTGTTCACTCTTCCGGCGTGGAAAAATTTGATGAAAGGCGATGAAAAGCTGGCCGGGCATTTTCACCGGGTGCTGAATCTGGCGCGAGTATATGAGTCATCGAATCGCGCCGCTTCGGTTCACGCCTTCTTCGATGCGCTGGCGCTGGAGGGCGCCGTCGATCATTTCGATCCCCGCGCTGAAAAAATCGCGGTGATGACGTTGCACGCGGCAAAAGGCTTGGAATTTTCCGTGGTGTTTATGATTGGCTGTGAAGAAACGCTGTTGCCGATGCAATTGCCGGGCTTGCCGAGCGCCGTCGAAGAGGAGCGCCGCTTGTTTTACGTCGGCATGACGCGCGCCAAAGAGCAGCTTTATCTCTTGCGCGCCAAGCGCCGGCCGTTGTTCGGGCGTTTGCAGGAGAATCCGGCGTCGCGCTTTTTGGCGGATATCGAAGAGCAGCTCAAAGCCTATGAAAAATGGCAGGCGCCGGCGCGGAAAGAGCCCAAAAAACACGGCGATGAAAATCAGTTGGGATTGTTTTGATTATATGCGACTATACGATTTTTCAAGCTGAAAATCAAATTCAAAGTTTTAAGTTTACGGATTAGCGCAACCGCATTTTTACGAGGAGGAGAAACGATGAGCAATTCGCGGCAATTCAACAAATGCGCCGGCATCACACTCTTGGCGCTTTGTATAATGGCGGCCACGGCGTTGGCGCAGCCACGCGGCAATTTCACCGCCGGGCCGGTCACGGTGAAAGCGGGAGAGAAAGTGTCGGGCCTGATTCAAGTGCCCGCTGCTGCCGACGAGGGCACGACGATTCCGATTTCGGTTTTGCACGGCGCGAAGCCGGGGCCGGTGCTGGCGCTGATCGCCGGCAATCACGGTTACGAATATACCTCGATCATCGCGCTGCAACGTTTGTTGCCGCAGCTCGATCCCAAGCAAATGGCCGGCACGGTGATCATGGTGCACGTGGCGAACATGCCGTCTTTTCTGCGCCGGACGATTTACTACAGCCCGGTCGACGGCAAGAATCTCAACCGCGCTTATCCCGGCAAAGCCGGCGGCACGGTGTCGGAGCGGATCGCGTATCAGATCACCAAGGAAGCCATCGAACGCGCCGATTACGTGATCGATTTGCACTGCGGCGACGGCAACGAGTCGCTAAGGCCTTACAGCTATTGGGATGTCAACACCGGCGGCCCGGACGTGGTCGAACGGTCGAAGCAACTCGCGCTCGCTTTCGGCCTCGATCACATCGTCATGGATCGCAGCCGGCCGGTCGATCCGCAAAATTCGATTTATTGCTCGACGACGGCGACGACGCGCGGCAAGCCGGCGATCACCACTGAATCGGGCGCGCTCGGCCAGACCGATCACGAATCGATCAGCCGCATCGAATGGGGCGTGATGAATGTGATGCGCCATCTCAAGATGATCGACGGCCAGGCGCAGATGGTCGAGCAGCCGATTTTTATCGACCGCAACGAGGTGTTGCGCAGCACGGTGACGGGCATTTTTTATCCGCTGGTCGAGCGCGGCCACACGGTGGCGCAAGGCACGCTGCTCGGCTACGTGACAGACTTCTTCGGCAAACGTTTGCTCGAACTGCGCGCGCCGTTCGGTGGCGAGGTGCTTTACATTCTCGGCACGCCGCCGGTAAGCCAGGGCGAGCCGCTGGCGATGATCGGGCAGATCAGCGAAACCGCGCGCTGAACACGCCAAATAAAATGCAAAGAGGTATGAACTCAGATAAAAAGGCCGCCCACAGAAATAGAAATCCCACAGAAATAAATTTTTTGAACTCAATTCAGCGGGATTTCAATTTCAGTGGGCGAAAAAATTGGAGAGCGGCGCATGAAAAATTTTGACCGCAGAGAATTTCTCAAGCTGGCCGGCGCGGCTTCGCTTGGCGCGACGGTTGGCGGCAGCGCGCCGGCGCAGTCTTTTCCCGCGCTTCACGACAATCATCTCGCCGACCCCTGGCTGGAGATCGATCTCAAGAACATGGCGTGGAATCTGGCGCAAATCCGCCAACGCGCCGGCAACCGTCCGGTCATGGCGGTGATCAAGGCGAATGCTTACGGCCACGGTCTCGTTGAAACCGGCAAATTTCTCGAAAAGCAAAAGATTGACTTTCTCGCCGCCGGCAAATTTCTCGAGGCGCTGCATCTTCGCGAAAGCGGCGTGAAAACGCCTCTGCTCAACCTCGGCGCTTTTTCACGGCACGAGGCCGAAGAGATTGTTCGGCGTAATATTTCGCAATCGGTTTACACGGATGATTTCGCGTTGCTCGCCGAGGCGGCTGGCAAGCTCAAGCGCCGCGCCAAGGTTCATCTCAAAATCGACACCGGCCTTGGCCGCGTCGGCGTGCCGCATGATCGCGCGCTGCCGTTGATCGAAAAAATTGCCGCAAATTCTGCAATTCAGATCGAGGGCATTTTCACGCCATTTACTGAAGATGATGAATTTGATAAAATCCAGCTCGAACGGCTTCTGGAAATTTGCGAGGCGGCAAAGCAGCGCGGCATTGCGGTTGGCCTGCGCCATGCGGCCAGCAGCGCCGGCATTCTTTCTTTTCCGGCCTCGCATTTGGACATGGTTCGTCCCGGCATTGCGATTTACGGCCAATATCCTTCGGTGCGGGAATATCAAGCGCGCCAGATCGATCTGCGGCCGGTGATGTCGCTCAAAGCGAGAGTGATGTACGTGAAGACACTGCGGCCGGGCGATTCGGTTTCCTACCATCGCGCCTTTGTGGCGCAGCAGGAAACGCCAGTGGCGACGCTGCCGGTCGGTTATTCGGACGGCTATCCCTCGCCGGTAGCCGGCAAAGCGGAAATTTTGGTGCACGGCCGGCGCTGGCCGACGATTGCGTTGGTGACTTCGAATCATACGACGATCAATGTCACCGGCGCCGAGGGAATCAAGATTGGCGACGAGGCGGTGATCTTCGGTAAGCAAGGCGGCAACGAAATCAGCGCCGAGGAGGTCGCGGCCTGGGCCGGAACTTCGGTGTACAAAATTCTTATCGGGATGAACCCGTTGCTGCCGAGAGTTTATTTGGAAACGTAATTTCTCAAAAGTGCCCTGCGTATGAAAACAAAAACTATTCTCTCTTTTTTCTGCACGCTGTTGATTATTTGCGGAATAAACACGCGCGTCGACGCGCAGCCCGTCAAAACGCGCGCGGAAAACGTCTTTCTCGTGCTCGTCGACGGTCTGCGCTGGCAGGAGGTTTTTGCCGGCGGCGATTCGGCGCTGATGAACAAAGAACATGGCGGCGTCGAAGATGTTGACGCGCTCAAGCAAGCTTATTGGCGCGACACTGCCGAGGCGCGGCGCGCGGCGCTGATGCCGTTTTTTTGGCATGTCGTGGTTAAACAAGGCCAGCTTTGGGGAAATCAAAACCGCAACAGCGTTGTCAAAGTCGCCAACTCGTTTCATTTTTCGTATCCCGGCTACAGCGAGATGATCGTCGGTTATGCAGACACGGCCATCAACAGCAACGCCAAGCGGCCCAATCACAACGTCAGCGTTTTTGAGTGGCTGCACCAGAAGCCGCGTTTCAAAAACAAAGTCGCCGTTTTCGGCGCGTGGGATGTTGTGGCGTGGATCGTCAATCGCGAGCGCAGCGGCTTTTATGTCAACGTCGGCATCGAGCCGGTGACGGACGGAAAAATTTCCGCGGAGCAAAACTTGCTCAATCGTTTGAAAAAAGACATTCCGGCGCCGTGGGGCAATGAGCCGTATGACGCGATCACGTTTTACGCGGCGCTGGAGTATATCAAAGCCAATCGCCCGCGCGCTTTTTGGCTGACCTTCGGTGAAACCGACGAGTTTGCGCACGCCGGCCGTTACGATCATTATTTGCAAGCGGCGCATCGCACCGACCGGCTTTTGCAAACCTTGTGGACTACGCTGCAAGAATCGCCGCCGTATCGCAACAAAACGACGCTGATCGTTGCGGTCGATCATGGCCGCGGCGGAACAAGGCAGGATTGGAAACATCATGGCACGAAATATCCCGGCTCGGACAACATTTGGATCGCCCTGCTCGGTCCGGATACGCCGGCGCTGGGCGAGCGCACGAACACGGCGCCGGCGACGCAGAGCCAAATTGCCGCCACCATCGCCGCTGCGCTCGGCGAAGATTACAACGCCGGCCAACCCAAAGCTGCGCCGCCGCTGGTTGATGCCATCAAGGTTTTGCAACGATAAGTCATCAGTTATCGGCGGCCTTCTATTATGTCATGTTGGAAACATCTTTTTTGTTGCAAGCACAGTGCTGGATTGAAAAAAGATTCGTACTGCATGACATTCTTCTTCATCAGTCGACACGCCAATATTCGCGGTGTTTGAGCTTGACATTTCAGCAAAACTTCCGTAGCTTGTTTCCCATTGCAAAATACATTTAACCAGCTCACCGACTTGCCTCGAACAAATCTAACCGGTGCACTGGCTAACCAGAAAGTCAAGCGAACATAAATGAAAAAACACAAAGGCGCGCTGAGCTGGGCGATGTACGATTGGGCCAACTCGGCCTTCTCGACGGTGGTGCAAGCGGGATTTTTTCCGATCTTTTTCAAAAACTTTTGGAGCCAGGGCGCGGAGGCCACGGAAAGCACGCTGCGTCTCGGCATTGCAGTTTCGACCGGAAGCCTGATCGTCGCGCTGATCGCGCCGATCATCGGCGCCTTTGCCGACCGCGGCGCGGCGAAGAAACGCTCGCTTTTTGTTTTTGCCATGCTGGGAATTGTTTCCACCGGCAGCTTGTATTTTGTCGGCGAAGGCAATTGGCAGCTTGCCGCGGTTTTTTACGTTCTCGGCACCGTCGGCTTTCTCGGCTCGTTCGTTTTTTATGACTCGCTGATCGTCAGCGTCAGTGACGAAAGCACCGTTGACGTGGTTTCCGGCCGCGGTTACGCGTTTGGTTATCTCGGCGGCGGCGTGCTGTTTCTGTTCAACGTCATCATGGTGCAAAAACCGGCGCTGTTCGGCTTGTCGGGCGCGGCGGAGGCGGTTCAACTTTCTTTTCTCTGCACGGCGATTTGGTGGGGCGTTTTTTCGATTCCGCTATTTTTAAATGTCGACGAGCCGGGCGGCGGCAAAAGGCTGCCGTTCCGGCAGGCGGCGCGGGAGGGATTCGCGCAGCTCGCCAAAACCTTTCGAGAAATCCGCAAGCTGAAAGTCGTGTTCACGTTTCTCGCGGCGTATTGGCTTTATATCGACGGCGTCGACACGATCATCACGATGGCGGTCGATTATGGCAAATCCCTCGGCGTCGCCGATGATGATTTGATCGTGGCTTTGCTTTTGGTGCAGTTCGTCGGCTTTCCGTTTGCTTATCTGCTCGGTTATCTCGGCCAAAAGCTGGGCGCGAAAAAAATCATTCTGTTCGGCATCGGCGTTTATCTGGTGGTCACCGTGCTCGGCGCAAATTTGCAATTGAAACCTTACAACATTTTCGGTTTTCAAATCAGCCAGTTTTACACGCTGGCGTTTTTGATCGCCATGGTGCAAGGCTGCATTCAAGCCCTCAGCCGCTCGCTTTATTCGCGCCTGATTCCCCAAGACAAAGCTGCGGAGTTTTACGGCTTTTACAACATGCTCGGAAAATTTGCGGCGATCTTTGGGCCGTTGATGATGGGAACGATTGGCAGATTATCCGGCAATCCACGCTGGGGCATTCAGTCGATCGCGATTCTCTTCCTCGCCGGCGGCTTGCTGCTATGGCGCGTCAACGAGGCGGAAGGCAAAAAGATGGCGCAGGCGATGAGTAAAACGTAAAGAATAAAACGTAAGAATTTTTATCAGATTGCAGTTCATATTTATGATCAAATTTCGGAAAGGAGAAGTTATGCGAAAGTTTTTTGCCGTCCCCTTCGTTTTGCTCGCGCTGCTTGTGTTTTACGGTTTTCAGAAAAATGATTACCGCCCGGTCAAGCAGTACACCATCGAGCAGTTCATGAACACAGTTTCAATCGGAGGCAGCTCGCTCTCGCACGACGAGAAAACCGTTTTATTTTCCAGCAACAAAACCGGCATTTTCAACGCGTACACCGTTCCCGTAACCGGAGGCGAGCCGGCGCCGCTTACCAAGTCGAAAGATAATTCCGTCTTTGCCATTTCTTTTTTCCCACAAGACAATCGCATTTTGTATTCCAGCGACAAGGGCGGGAACGAGATCAATCACATTTATCTGCGCAGCGAAGACGGCAGCGTGCGCGACCTCACGCCGGTCGACACGGCGAAAGCGCAATTTTACGGCTGGAGTTATGACGACAAGAGTTTTTTCTACGGCTTTAACCAGCGCGACAAGCGGTTCATGGACGTTTACGAAATGGAAATCGCGACGTTCACGCCGACAATGATTTATCAAAACGACAAGGGCCTGAACTATGGCGGCATGTCCCGCGATAAGCGCTATATCGCTTTCTCCAAAAGCATCACCACCAACAACTCCGATCTGTATCTGTATGATCGTGAAACCAAAGAATTGAAGCATTTGTCACCCCATCAAGGGGATGTGCAATATGCACCGTCGAGCTTCGGCCCCGACTCCAAAAGCCTCTACTTTTTGACCGATGAGAACAGCGAGTTCATGTTTTTGAAACGCTACGAGATCGCGACAGGCAAATTCGAGAAAGTCGAAGCGACGAACTGGGATATTCAGTACGGGTATTTTTCGCACACCGGCAAATATCGCGTCATCGGCATCAATAACGACGCCAAAACCGAAATCAAGATTTACGACATGGCGGCCAACAAACCGCTGGCGCTCCCCAAGCTGCCGAATGGCGAGATTACATCGGTCAACATTTCCCGCAGCGAGAAGCTGATGACGTTTTATCTCAACGGCTCGCGCGCGCCGAATAATTTGTTCGTGTATGATCTGGCGACGAAGAAATACACGCAGCTCACCAACACGATGAATCCGGAAATCGATCAGAATGATCTGGTTGATGCAACCGTCGTGCGCTACAAATCTTTCGACGGCGTGGAGATTCCGTCGATTTATTACAAGCCGCATCATATCAAGCCCGGCGAAAAAGCGCCGGCGCTGATTTGGGTTCACGGCGGCCCCGGCGGCCAGTCGCGAACCGGCTATTCGGCGCTCATTCAATATCTGGTGAATCACGGTTACGTGACGATTGCCGTGAACAATCGCGGCAGCTCGGGCTACGGCAAGACGTTTTTCAAAATGGATGATCTGAAGCACGGCGAGGAAGATCTCGCCGATTGCGTCGAGGCCAAAAAATTTCTGATCGCCACCGGCTACGTCGATCCGAACAAAATCGGCATCATCGGCGGCAGTTACGGCGGCTACATGGTGCTCGCCGGCCTGGCGTTTCGTCCGGATGAATTTGCCGTCGGCGTCGATATTTTCGGCGTCGCCAATTGGGTGCGAACGTTAAAGAGCATTCCGCCCTGGTGGGAGGCGTTTCGCGAAGCGCTGTACAAGGAAATGGGCGACCCCGCGACGGATGAAGAATATTTGCGCCGCATCTCGCCGCTCTTTCATGCCGACAAAATCAAGAAGCCGCTGATCGTTTTGCAGGGCGCGAACGATCCGCGCGTCCTCAAAGTCGAATCGGATGAAATCGTCGACGCCGTCAAGAAAAACGGCGTGCCGGTGGAATACATCGTTTTTCCCGACGAGGGCCATGGCTTTGTGAAAAAGGAAAATCAGATCAAAGGCTACAAGGCGATTTTGGATTTTATCGACAAACATCTCAAAGGCGCGCCAAAGTCTCTCTGAGCCGGATTAAAAGCTTCGAAAATTTTTTTTGGCGTTTTGAAGAACTCCCGCTGCAATGTCGGTCAAACGATTCCGGCGGGAGTTTTTTATTCTTTCGTGATACTTTCGCAACAAAAATTTCTTATATTATGGGCGCGAGCATATCATCAACAAGAGAGAGCTATAATTTCAGATGAGCGATTCCAACAAAATCCTGATTATCGAAGACGACCCGTACGTCGCCGATTTGGTTGAAATTCATTTGAAGGACTTGGGATACGAGCTGGAGCGGGCCGCCGACGGCCTGGCCGGCCTCAAAAAAGTTCAGGAGCGCGACTACGCGCTGGTGATTTTGGACCTGATGCTGCCTAAACTGGACGGCATCGAAGTTTGCAAGCGCGTTCGCGCCGAGAACAAATACACCCCCATTTTGATGCTTACCGCAAAGTCCGAAGAGTTTGATAAGGTTTTGGGCTTGGAATTAGGCGCGGATGATTATCTTACCAAACCCTTCAGCGTTCGCGAACTGACGGCGCGCATCAAGGCATTGTTTCGCCGCATGGAGGCGGATCGGGAGAAAACAGGCCAAAAAGACAAAATCGCGGAATTGATTTTCGGCGAGCTGCGGCTTTCCTTGGAAAAACGCAAGGTGACTGTATCCGGCCAAGCGGTGGAGTTGACGGCCAAAGAATTCGATTTGCTGGCGCTGTTTGCTACGCATCCCGGACGCGCCTATAGCCGGCAGGAATTGCTCGATCTGGTTTGGGGGCATCAATTCGACGGCTACGATCACACCGTCAACTCGCACATCAACCGGCTGCGCAGCAAGATCGAAAAAAATCCCGCCGAGCCGAAATTCATCCAAACGGTTTGGGGCGTCGGCTATCGTTTTGCCGAGCCGGAGGAGCTGGACGAATGAAAAAATTATTTCACACGCTTTACGGCAAAATTTCCGCCGTGTTTTTGGTGCTGCTGCTGATTTTGGGGTTGATCCAAACCTGGGTCTCCGTGCATTCTTCGATGAATTTTGTCAATGAATCCGACCAAAAGCTCAACCTCAATTTGGCGCGCGATTTGGCGAAGGAGTTCACGCCGTTTCTCAAAGACAGCATCGCCTTCGGCGACATCATGCACACCATGCACTACATGATGGTGATGAATCCGCGCGTGGAAATCTATCTGTTGGACGGCACCGGAAAAATTCTTGCCTTTTTCGCCGAGCCGGGAAAAACCGTGAAACAGGACTACGTGAGTTTGGGGCCGATTCAAAAATTCATTCACAGCGCGCACGACATGCCCATCGAAGGCGACGATCCGCGCAATATCGGAAAAAAGAAATTATTTTCGGCGGCCACGCTCGACATCGGGGCCAGCATTCACGGCTATCTCTACGTCATTCTCGGCGGCGAGCAGTACGACTCGGCTGCGGCGATGATCAAGGAAAGCTACATCATCCGCACCACCGCCATCAGCTTGACAGTGATTCTGACGCTCACTGCCGTCGTCGGCCTGGTGCTTTTCCGCCTGCTCACCAAGCGCTTCCATACAATGACGGCAACGGTAAAAAGATTTGAACAGGGAAATTTTGCACAACGTCTCAATCTCGCCTCAAACGACGAAATCGGCCAGCTCGCGAAGGCTTTCAACCTAATGGCGGACACGATTGTCGCGAACATGGAGGAGCTGAAGCGGACGGATGATCTGCGGCGCGAGCTGGTCGCCAACGTTTCGCACGATCTGCGCAGCCCGCTGGCTTCGATACAGGGTTATCTGGAAACGATTTTGATCAAGGACGAAAAGCTGCAAGCCGGCGAGCGGCAGCGCTATTTCCAAATCATTTTTGACAACACCCAAATGCTCGGCAAACTGGTCGGCGAGCTGTTCGAGCTTTCGAAGCTCGACGCCAAGCAGATTCAACCGAAGGCCGAGCCTTTTTCCATGGCGGAATTGACGCAGGACGTGGTGATGAAATTCAAGCCGCAGGCGGAAAAACAGAAGGTGAATCTCCAGGCGAATTTAGCCAGGGATTTGCCGATGGTGCGAGCGGACATCGGCATGATCGAGCGCACGCTCTCCAACTTCATCGACAACGCGCTGCGTTTCACGCCGGAAGGCGGCAGCGTGAAAGTCGATTTGCACAATCATCACGGCAAGGTTCGCGTCGTGATCTCCGACACCGGCTGCGGCATTCCGGCCGAGGAGGTTCATCTGGTCTTCGAGCGCTTTTATCGGCTGGAAAAAAGCCGGACGCGAAATTCCGGGCCAAATTCCCTGGCGGGCGGCGCGGGATTAGGGCTGGCCATTGCGAAAAAAATTTTGGATTTGCACGACAGCAAAATCTCGGTGCAGAGCGCGATCGATGTCGGCACGGCGTTCTCTTTTGATTTAAACGTTGCGGCAAAATAAGTTTTATTGTTTATTGATCGCCTCGTGATACTCCTGTGATCTTCTTTTTGTTAATTGAAACGTACAAACCACGCGGTTTCATTAACATCATCACATCATCAGGAGGTATCGCATGTTGCGTCAAATGCTGCGTCTCGGAATGGCCGCCGGCGTGCTGGTTTTCAGCGGTTGTGAAAATGATGAACCCAGCCGGCCCGCTGCGCCACAGACGTTGAGTTTGAGTCTCACCGGCGTGCAGCCGCTGGCCAACGGTTTTCATTACGAAGGCTGGGCCATGATCAACGGCTCACCGGTTGCGACGGGAAAGTTTAATGTCAATGCCAGCGGCGCTTTGGTCACGCTGAATGGAAATGTGATTGCCAACGGCGATTTTCAAACCGGCAAAGACTTGAGCGGTTCAACCGCCATCGTCATCACCATCGAACCCAGCGGCGACACTGACGCCGTTCCGGCCGCGACCAAATATTTAGGAGGAAATATCAGCGGCGCTTCCGCCAATCTGACTGTGGCGCATGCGGCAGCTTTAAACAACACTTTTTCCACCGCAGCCGGCAAGTACGTCTTGGCGACACCGACGGACGGGGATGGCAATAATGAAAAGAGCGGAATCTGGTTTTTGGAACTGCCGCCGCCTCCAAAGCAAGGTTTGCAGCTCCCGGCGCTGCCCGCCGGATGGGCTTACGAAGGCTGGGCCGTGATCAACGGCACGCCGGTGACAACAGGAAGATTCACCAATGCTGCCGCGGCAGATTTGAGCGCGCCGTTCAGCGGGCCGCAAGGCGCGCCGCCGTTTCCCGGCGAAGACTTTTTGAAGAACGCGCCGGCGGGTTTGACTTTCCCAACCAATCTCAGCGGCGGCGCGGCGGTGATTTCGATCGAACCGGAGCCGGATGACAGCCCGGCGCCGTTTACTTTGAAGCCGCTGGTTGGCTCGATCCCCGCGAATGCGGCAGATCATTTTACGTATGCGTTGGACAACAAAGCCTCCGGTTTTCCAAGCGGGACAGCGACGATTAAATAAGCGCCATCTGTGAACAACCTCAAACAGCCCGGCCAATCGGAATGGCCGGGCTGTGCTTTGTAAGTATTTTATAGTTTAGCCGACAAATCTCCGCAAAAATTGCGTCTGCGACAATGTTGTGAGCAAAAAGTCAACTGTTATCGTAATGAGGAAATTGATATGCAAAAGATCAAATGCTGTTTAATATCGGTTGCCGGGCTTCTCATCGGCTGCGTCGGCACCGACCTCATCAACGAGCCGGTCGTGTTCGTGCCGGCGCGCGTCGTCATCAATCCAACGAGCTCCGCAGTCGAGGTTGGCAAGACCACGAATTTTCAAGCGACCTATTATGACAGTTTGGGCAATCAAGTTGCCGGCGTCGCGTTGCAATGGAGCAGCTCCGATCAAAATATTGCGACGATTGATGCGAACGGGCAAGCCGCTGGCAAACAGGCTGGGCAAGCTCGAATCACGGCTCGAGCGCGCGGCGTGACGAGCACGGTTGCACTGTTGACCGTCGTCGCGAATCCGAATCAAGTCGCCCGCGTCGTGGTCACGCCGGACAGCGGCGCCATTGCCGTTGGCGGCACGCAGCAATTTTCCGCGGTTGCGCGCAATTTGAGCGGCGCGGTGATTGGCGGCAGAACGTTTTCGTGGCGCAGTTCCGATGCGACGATTGCCAGTGTCAACAGCAGCGGCCTGGCGACGGGAATCAAAACCGGTCGCGTCAATATCATCGCTTCGGTCGATGGTGTTGACAGTCCGGCGGCGCCGCTCACGATATTGGGAACGAGTCGCAGCGGCACATTTACCAAACGTCCCGGCACCTCGTACAACGTCAGCGGCACGGCGACGCTGGAGCAACAAGCGAACGGCAGCCTGGTTTTGAAATTCGGCAGTGATTTCAGCACCAGCAATGGTCCGGGGCTTGAAGTTTTTCTTTCGACGACGAATACAGTTGGCGCGAACAGCCGCAATCTCGGACGCATCAAAAGCACTTCCGGCACGCAGAGCTACAATGTGCCCGCCGGCGTTTCGCTCACGACTTACAGTTGGGTGATCATTCACTGTGTGCCGTTTAATGTGACGTTCGGTTATGCGCAGTTGCAATAAAACCGTTTATCTGTTTGCCGGTTTGCCCGTTAGCCGGTTTAATCGTGGATTTTTAAACGGCGAATTGGCTAACCAGCTAACCAAGCAAGGAAACGACTATGCGATCTCTGCGGATTTATTTTTTACTTTTTGCCGGCCTAATGTTGGCGAGTGAAGCTGCTCATGCCGGCGCATGGACGCAAAAACGCGGCCAGGGCTATTACGAGCTGAAGTTTTATTTCATCAAAGCCAATCGTTTTTACGAGCCGGATGGGAGACTCATCACCATTCCGCGGTTGGCGGAATACACGACAAGTTTTTACGGCGAATACGGCCTCAACGACTGGCTTACGCTCACCGGCGATTTTCCGTTTTATAAGCGCATTACGTTGAACCGCCAAATCGGCAATCGCACCGGCTTCGTCTTTTTTCCGGGCGATTCGGTTTCCGGCATTTCCGATGCTGAAATCGGCGTGCGGCTCGGCTTGCTGCGCGGCGGCGCGACGGTGATCAGCGCCGGACTCAAATTCGGCTTGCCGCTTGGCGACAACACGCAAGCGAACGGTTTGCTCACCGGCGACGGCGAGTTCAATCAAATTCTTTCGCTGCAACTCGGACATTCATTCTAT
>Ga0187892_10006948_pt1 | contig 16446 bp, 18 predicted proteins | sample MA1701073metaG_FD_139345 | JGI IMG/M metagenome (GOLD analysis project Ga0187892, IMG submission 139345) | Bio-ooze microbial communities from a basaltic lava cave in the Kipuka Kanohina Cave System on the Island of Hawaii, USA - MA170107-3 metaG ... | reverse complement strand
GGCCTCCTGAAACAGACATACACAGAACGCTGAAAGAATTCGCAAATGATGAAAACACGTTCGTCAAGCATTCCTTCTCGCCCTTCAAGTCAGGAAAATTTGTCGGTTTTGTGAAAAGAAACAGGTTAAACGACTTCTACTTGTGCGGCAACGACACCGAAGCCTGCGTATTCTGCACAGCTGTGGACGCCTTTGATTCCGGCTACAAGGTGAGGATACTGAAGGATCTGTGCGGCAGCCACCTGGGAAAGGCGATGCACAGGTCAGGAGTAGCGATAGCCCGCAACAGCGTGCCTGTAGAATAGCTAGAACTTATACAGGTATTTGTCTAAATCTATCTTCCCGTTCTCGAATCTTACTCCGTCCCTATTCAGTTTCGCTATCTTCCTGTCTATGCTCTTGCCGCTGGTGTGTCCGTCAAAGCCTCCTATTGTTCCATCAGACCTTACTACCTTGTAGCACGGGCATGTCTCGGGCCACGGATTTCTCCTCATTATCTGCCCAATTGCGCGAGGGCTGCTTTTTGCAGCCTTGGCCAGCGCGCCGTAGGTCGTCACTTTTCCTCTGGGTATCTCTTTCAGCATGTGCAGTATCCTTTCGCTTTTCTTCATGATAATAATAGATAACTTGAATTTTAAAAAGGCAGGATGGAAAGTTAAGCCATGGGCCACATACACGAGCTTATCGACTTTGTCATCACAGTGTACATCGTTCATAGAAACAAAGTCCTGCTAATACACCACAAGAAGCTGAACAAGTGGCTTGGGGTAGGCGGTCACATAGAGCTCCATGAGGATCCTGACCAGGCACTCATGAGGGAAATAACGGAAGAGACAGGATTAAAGGTGGAGATATGCAGCCCAAAGCTGAAGATGCGTACGCCCGGAACGAAGTTCCTTTACACGCCGAAGTTTGCTAACATACACAGGATAGACAAAAAACACAGGCATGCTACGCTGATATATTTTGCGCGTTCCAGGACAGACAAAATAAGGCACAACATAGAGGAGCACAACGCCATAAGGTGGTTCACGAAAGCGGAACTTAAGAAAATAAAAGTAAAGAACAGCGTATATTTCTATGCCACGCAGGCTCTGAAAGAACTGGGAAATAGATGATGCATATGTTAGACATAAAACTGATAAGGGAGAACCCCGAACTCGTTGAGGAGAATCTGAAGAGACGAGGAGACACGGAGAAGATAAAGCTCCTGCACGAGCTCGTGACAGCAGACAGGGAAAGAAGGAAAATAATGACGGAAACAGACGAGCTCCGGAGGAGAAGGAACGAGATGACAGGGAAGATCTCGAAAGAAAAGGCAGAAGGCCATGATGTTTCAGACCTTGTACTAGGATCAAAGCAACTGGCTGATCAGATAAGGATAAACGACGGCTCGCTTGAGGAACTAACGAGTAAAGTGAACAGCCTTCTTCTTCGCATACCCAACCTGCTCGATAAGAGCGTCCCACAGGGCAAAGACGAGTCGGAGAACAGGGAGGTCAGAAGATGGGGTGAGAGAGAATGGGATTTCAAACCGAAAGACCATATAGAGCTGTGTGAGAAGCTAGGTCTGCTGGACTCCGAGAGGGGAGCCAAGATAGCCGGAAGAGGATTTCACTTTCTGAAAAACGAGCTAGTCGTCCTTGACATGTCGTTGCAGCGCTTCGCTATAGATTTCCTGAAAGAAAGCGGCTTTTCCATTGTCGAACCGCCTTTCATGATGAACAGGAAACCGTACGAGGGCGTGGTAGACCTTGGCGATTTTGACGACGTGCTTTACAAGGCGGAGGGTGAGGACCTGCAGATGATCGCAACGTCCGAGCACCCGATGGCGGCGATGTTCATGGATGAGACCCTGCTGGAGAAGGACCTCCCCATAAAACTAGCGGGAATAAGCCCGTGCTTCCGCAGGGAAGTCGGCACGCACGGGAAGTACACGAAAGGCCTTTTCAGGATGCACCACTTTAATAAAATAGAGCAGTTCATTTTTTCTAATCCAAAAGACTCGTGGAAAATATTCGAGGAGATACAGAAGAACGCAGAAGACCTGGTGCAGGCATTAGAAATACCGTATCAGGTCGTTAACGTCTGCTCAGGCGACATAGGAAGCATAGCAAGCAAGAAATACGACATAAACTTTCTTATGGCAGACGGAAACTACCGTGAACTGGGCAGCAACAGTAATTGCACGGACTACCAGGCAAGAAGATTGAATATCAAGTTCAGGGAAAAAGAAGGAGCAGCACCGTCTGGCTTTGTCCACACACTGAACAACACAGGCCTCGCGACGAGCAGGGCGATGATAGCGATAATAGAGAACGGTCAGCGATCTGATGGAACAATAGACATTCCTAAAGCCCTATGGAAATACACAGGCTTCAAGAGGATAGGATAATGTTCGGGCCCTATACTTACCTCGTCTTCATGCTCATTTTTCTGGGAATTCCTATAATTTATTTCTGGGTAAGGTGCTACAGCCTCCTTGCCAGGAACAGGGAAATATTCTTCCAGATAGTGCCTGTAGCGCTTGTCTTCGGCATCGCCTGGGACATCTTTGCTGTGAAAAACGGGGTGTGGACGTTCCGGAACGTCACGGACGTATGGTTCCTCGGCCTGCCTGTCGAGGAGTGGATATTCTTTATTCTTTACAGCATAGCAATAGCCTCAGCGGCGCTGTTCTTCATAAAGGACGTGAAAAAATGAGCTTCGGTATATTTTCTTACCTCGTTTACATGGCGGTATTCTGCTGGCTGCCGCTTGCATACTTATGGATAAGATACAGGAAGGTCGTATCGAAATACAAGACGCCTGTAATGAAGCTTCTCACGGCTTCCATTTTACTCATATACGTTCCGTGGGACAACCTAGCCGTCTATTTTGATGTGTGGTCATACCCCCCAGAGAAGAATCTAGGTGTATACCTGCTCTTTTCTCCGCTGGAGACACTGCTCTTTTCGGTAAGTGTTGTCCTTGCGATATCCTTCGTCACCATATTGCTTTACGAAAAACAGAAGTAACCTTTTAAGGCTTTCTCTATATTATATGCCGAAAGATAGATGGTGAAAACAAGTGGCTCATACCTTGATAATAAGCGAGAAACCAAGCGCTGCCAAGGCCATTGCCGAAGCCCTTTCCGGCGGGGAGCCAAAAAAAGTCGGGGACAAGGCATTCTACTACGAATTCAGGAAGGACGGCGAGAAATTCGTGGTCGTGCCTGCTGTAGGCCACTTGTTCACATTGAAACAGAAGGGCAAGGGCTGGTCTTATCCTGTTTTCGATGTTGAATGGGTTCCTTCTTACAAAGCAAACAAGTTCGCGTCCTTCTCCGAGCCATATTTCCAGAATATCGAGTCGCTTGCTTCTGAGGCGAAGCGCGTTATAATTGCAACAGACTACGACGACGAGGGTGAAGTCATAGGCTACAACATACTGAAGATGATCCTTGGAAGGGAGAACGCGGAAAGAATGAAGTTCTCGACAATGACAGAGGAGGAGCTCCTGGAAAGCTACGAGAAGATGGGCAAATTAAACAAGAACCTGGTAGAATCCGGTCTCACAAGGCATTACATGGACTTCTTCTGGGGAATTTCTATCACGCGAGCATTGACTCTGTCTATCAAGAACTCGGGCCAGCGATTCCGCATCCTTTCCACAGGCCGGGTCCAGGGTCCTGTTTTGCATATGCTGGCCAAGCATGAGAAGAAAATACAGGCTTTCAACCCTGTCCCGTTCTGGCAGATAGAGACCCATGTAACAATAGGCAAACAGACTCTGGAAGCGATTCACCAGAAAGACAGGATATGGGACGAGAAGGAAGCGAAGAAGATATTCGAGAAGGCGAACGTGAAGGAAGGCGTGGTAAAAGGAATAACAAGCAAGGTCATGACACAAGCGCCTCCGAAGCCGTACAACACGACGTCCCTGCTGGCTGACATTTACCGATACTTTGGTTACAGTCCCCAGCAGGGCCTGAACATAGCCGAGTCCCTGTACCAGGCAGGGCTTATTTCTTACCCAAGAACGTCCTCGGAGAAACTGCCGAAGGACATCAACTACAAACGTATCATAACAGCTTTGGGCAAGCAGAAGTCCTATGAAAAAGACGTAAAGACAGTGCTGGCAGGTAAACTCGAACCAGTCCAGGGTGCTCGCGACGACCCTGCGCACCCTGCTGTCTACCCGACAGGCGTCTACAAGAAAATAGGCGGCACCCAGCAGAAAGTCTACGACTTGGTTGTAAGAAGATTCCTCGCCACATTCGGCACCCCTGCCAAGAGGGAGTCGCAAAAGATAACATTGGACATGAACGGCGAAATATTCTTTGTCTTCGGGATAAAGACCATCGAGCCCGGCTGGACAACGCTCTACGGAAAATACTCAAAAAGGGAGGAAATAAACCTGCCAAACCTGAAGACAGGAACAAAAGTACCTGTAAAGAAGATGGACATGACAAAGAAGGAAACACAGCCGCCAGCGCGTTTCTCGCAAGGTTCTGTACTGAAGGAGATGGAAAATCAAGGGCTGGGAACAAAGGCTACGCGTGCGCAGATACTCCAGATATTATACAACCGCGGCTACCTGCTTGGAAAGAGCATAGAGGTCACGGAGCTGGGTATGAAATTGTCAAACGTTTTGGAAAAGAATATTTCTGAAGTGATATCCGAGAAGCTCACACGCCATATGGAGGATATGACCGACCAGATCGAACTGGGAAAAGCAAAGCGTGAAGACGTGCTTGACGAAGTAAAAAAGCAGGTAGAGCGCATCTGTGAAGAGTTCAGGAAGAAGGAAATGAAAGTTGGAAAAGACCTGACAGAAGCTGTGATAGCGACCCAGGACAAGCAGAATATACTGGGCAAGTGCAACTCGTGCGGCGGCACGCTGAAGGTCCACAAGAACTGGCGCACTGGAAAGCGCTTCGTGGGCTGCTCGGGCTATCCAAAGGGCTGCAGGACAGGATTCCCGCTCCCCCGCGAGGGTATAATAATGTCCACGGAAAAGATCTGCGACCAGTGCAAGTCGCCGATAATCAACGTCCGTCCTGCAGGCCGCCGTCCTTTCAGGATGTGCCTTGACCCGAACTGCCCGACAAAGAAAGACTGGCTCGACAAGAAAAAGCTGAAACAGGTCCAGCAGGAAAGCCGTGCTGCTAGCAAGATGGCCGCCCAGCTGAAGTGCCCTGTCTGCGAGAAGTACATGAAATCCAAAAGAGCATTAACCCTGCACGCCAAGATCCACAAAAAGGTCAAGGCAAAGATAAAAGCGAAGGAATAGCATCTGGTTCTTCTCAGATCTCCGGGCCCTTTCTTCGTGCTCCACTTTAATAGTTTCTTTCCTTATTCTCATCATGAATTCGGTAAAGATCGGAGACGTGGAGGTTGTCTGGTTCGGTCACGCATCTTTCATGATAAAAAGCGGAGAAAAGAGAATATACATAGACCCGTTTGTCCTGCCTGATTCTCCAGAGCCTGCAGACGTTATTCTTGTAACGCACGATCACTTCGATCATTGCAATGCCGAGAACATAAAGAAGCTCAGGAAAGACGACACTGCAGTCCTTGGACCGCCTAGCGTTATCAGCATGATTAATTTCGGCACCACTGTTCATCCTGGTGACTTCCGCGAGCACAAAGGTGCTTATTTCCAGATCTACGAAGCCTACAACACCAACAAGTTCCGTTCTCCCGGCTCTCCTTTTCACCCGAAAGGACTTGGAGTTGGTTTCGTAGTCAAAGTCGACGGAAAAAGAATCTACCACGCAGGCGATACAGACCACATAGAAGAGATGAAATCCCTAGGCGACGTAGACCTTGCGCTGCTTCCAATAGGCGGTACGTATACGATGACCTACCAGGAAGCAGCAGAAGCTGCGAAAGACATAAAACCCAGGTTCCTTGTGCCTATGCACTACAATTCAGACAAATACGGAGTGACAGGGCTGAACGTCAATCCAATAGAACTGGCGAAACTGCTTATAGGGAAAGGCATTGTGTGTTCTATCCTGGATCCAGTGTGTTAGTTTTCGCCGTTTAAATCCTTCCCTCTGTTACTTTTTCAGATGTCGTTTCTCCGACTTCTTGGAATCGTGGACATAATAAGCGCCCTCGTCATATTGTTCAGCGCGTACAACGTCCACTGGATCCTGACTTACGGCCATGCGTTCATACTGCTGGTGAAGGGCGTGCCTAGCATGCTGGACGGGCCTGTTGGTATAGTCATGGGCCTCACCGACATAATTACAGCTGTCTTCATCGTCTTCGCCGTGACTGGCCTGCTACCGGTAAAGATAGTGCTCGTGATTATTCTTGTCTATAAGGGTGCTGTGAGTTTCCTGTAAGCATTCAGAATACTCAGGCGGGTTCCTCTGCTTGCAAAAAAATTCTTTCAGCCCGCGTTTTCCCGGTGCTAAAAGAGAGAAAACTTGCCTATCTGCTTCAATCCATCTTTTGTTATTTCGAATCCTATTGTTTTTCCTTCCGGCAGGCTACGGTGCTTTCTTAAGACAGCTACTCTTTGGTTCTCGCCCTCTGTTTTCTTCAGTTCTACAAGCGTTTTTGACCAGTAGTGCGCTATCTGCCTGCTTGTTAATTCTATCTCGCCGCCCCTGCTGTAGACCTGGTTTGTTACAAGCACTGGTACGTTCTTCTGCCTAGCTATCTTCGAGAAAACAGAGTATTGAGTAGCCAGCTGCTTGTTCACGGTCTGGAAGTTCTCCTTGTCCAGTTCCAGCCTGTACAATGCTACGAGCGAATCGATGATGACTATGCTTGCCTTAACTTTCTCTACCGCCTTTTCCAGCTTCATTATCTCCTCGTGCTGCTCTTTCCATTCGTGGACGTGAACCATATGTATCATTTTCAGTTCCTTTTCTGTTCCGCCCAGCTGCTGGAAGCGTTCCAGCGAGAAGGAGCCTTCTGTGTCGACGTAGACCACGTGCTTGCCCTCGTTACACAGGGCAAGTGCAGCAGCCAGCGCGATGTTCGTTTTTCCAGAGCCCGCCGGGCCGTAAACGTTTGTTATCGCGTCATTTTCCAGTCCTCCGTCCAGGAGCTTGTCAAGCGGCGTACCTGTTTGCGTTTTCGGCATAAGAAATAGATAGAATAAACGCTCAAAAAGCGATTATTTTATGCCAGAAACAGGTGAGGAGAACACGCCTCTTTCGATCGCCGCCCTCATCTTCAGGGAGTCGTCCTCCTCTGATAAGTAGATATCCTTTCCAAAGGTCTTCTTTGCCTCCCTGATCTTTTCCTTGTCCAGGTCACTGCCGAAGACTACAATCGCAGGTGCGTCAGGGAATGCGCCCCTGATTTCGTCGAACGTCCTTTTCTGTGATCCCATATCCTCGGCAGAGCCGGCGAATACTACCATGCGCGGCTCCTTGTCGGTCATGTGTATGCAGTCGCACTTTATCTCGTGCTTTGCTGTTAGGGAGTGGAAGCATACCATCCTGAAATTCTGCTGCCTGATTGTCATGTCGCACGAGTGCACCCTGCCTACGTAGGGCACTATGTTCGTCCTGACGTCCACGGGTGTGATCTTTTTGAGTATGTCCTTCTTGCCCTTCTCAGAAGTGCCTGTGACCAGTATGACCGGATATTCAGAGACGAGCTTCTTCCTGAACCTGTTCGTGACAAGTATCTTTATCCCGAAGAGCACGGTCATCGCCACGACAGAGACGTAAGCTACAGACAGGAACGACAGCGGCGTGAATATCATAGCTCTCCTCCCCTATTGGCGAACTTCTTCACGAACCTCACAAAATATAGATGCTCCTCGAACCTAATAAAGGTCCTGTTGAGAACCATGTACTCGCCGTATATGAAGACAAGGATCCCGCCCACCAGGCTGATTATTTCTGCAGCCACCATCCCTGACACGCTCGTGAGATCGAGACCTGCGGTGTATATCCCGGTGCCCATTATTACCAGGGAAAAATACTTCTCTGGCATGCCTTTCAGCAGCAGAAAAAGCAACGCGAACGGTACGACCAGGACGAAGGAGCCGAGATAGAGGAAAGCGGTGTTCGTCTCAGCGTCGCACTGCAGTTCTGTGTACGGCCCCGTTATCCTCTCGTCGTAGAGTACAATTGTCCCGGAGCATCCCTGCACTACGCCTGTTACGTAGTGCCCCGTCTCGTGTAGAACTATGGTCGTGGATAGGAAGACTATGTTGAACAGCAGTATGTATATGAAAATTTTAGCGTACGCCTTTTTCGACAATGATACGCCTTCTGCACCTTCCATGATATTATTTTTCGCAGCGCTGTATAAAAATGGCATTACGTCAGCACCACGTTGCTGACGTCTGTTTCCGCAGAGAGAGGTCTCGCAACCCTTAAATACTTTTAGTATTCTATGATACTCTAACTGGTGATAGTGTGAAAATAGAAGTGCGCAGAAACGGAGTTCCTGTCGCAATAATCACTTTCCATACAAAGCCAGAAAGGTTTGACTCCGACTACGAAAGAGTGAAGTTCTTCAAGGAGCTGCACGGATGGAACCAGACCGTGCCGAGGAACGGAAAAAGATACACGTACAGGCGGTCCGGTTTGCTGGATGAAGTCCCGCACGTGAAACTTGCAGACAGTGCGTTCATGGTCGCCCTGCAGCATATGAAACGCGTGGAAGAGTATTTCGACGCCTGGGCGGGCAAGGTGCACTGCGACATGATGGAAGCCATGCTCCGCGACCAGGCAAGGATAAGGGAGCTCATGGCGCAGGAATAAGCAGTTGGAAGGCTCTGTTCCGGGCTTTCTGCTGGCGGATTGGCAAATAAATAGAAGATCGGGGTAAATGAAATAAAGGAAATGAGCAGGGTATACACGTTTGCTTGATTGGTGATTATCGTGCCGGAAAAGGACATCAGATTAAAGGTCGGCGAACTGACTGAAAGAAGCGACTTTGGCCGCGGAATAGTCAGGATCTCTGCCAAGGACATGAAGACGATCAATGTTTCTGAAGGCGATATAGTCGAGATAGAAGGCAAGAGGAAGTCAGCTGCGGTCGCTGTCCGTGCCTACCCGGTCGACGTCGGGCTTGACATTATAAGGATGGACGGCCTCGAGAGGAGAAACTGCGGAGCAGGCATAGGCGAGGGCGTCAGGATCGCGAAGGCAGACGTCAAGGAAGCCAAGTCAGTGACCATCGCCCCTGCCAGAAAAGGGATCATCATACATATGGGCGGCAACCTTCTGAAACAGAACCTTCTAATGCGGCCGCTAGTGACAGGCGACATAATTATTCCTAATCCTATTGTTCAGGACCGTAGGTCGCAGACCACCTTGTTCGAGCAGTTCTTCGGCGTAGAGTTCGGCGACTTTTTGTTCACTCCTTTCGGCGAGGAGAAGTTTGTCGTAGTCGCAACAGAACCGAAGGGCGTAGTGCGTGTGACGAGGAGCACGGATGTGGAACTGCTGCCGCAGGCGACGCGCCCGCTGGAGGAAGAGAAGATACCGGAAGTCACATACGAAGATTTAGGAGGATTGCACGAGGAAGTAAAAAAAGTAAGGGAGATGATAGAACTTCCGTTGAAACACCCGGAGCTATTCGAAAGACTGGGTATCGAGCCGCCTAAAGGCATCCTGCTTCACGGCCCGCCGGGCACCGGTAAGACTCTGCTGGCAAAAGCCGTGGCTAATGAAAGCGGAGCCCGTTTCTTTGTGATAAACGGACCCGAAGTCATGTCAAAATTCTACGGAGAATCCGAGGAGAATCTCAGGAAGGTCTTCGAGCAGGCCGACAAGAACGCGCCTTCGATCATATTCATAGACGAGATAGACTCTATAGCGCCGAAAAGAGAGGAGGTAAAGGGCGAAGTGGAGAAACGGGTCGTCTCCCAGTTACTGACATTGCTGGATGGACTGAAGTCCCGCGGAAAAATCGTAGTCATAGGCGCGACCAACATCCCCAACTCGCTTGACCCTGCGCTCAGAAGGCCGGGCCGTTTTGACCGTGAGATAGAACTCGGGGTACCCAACAAGGACGGCCGCAAGGAGATACTGCAGATACATATCCGAGGCATGCCCCTTGCAAAGAACGTCGACGTCCAGGAGATAGCTGACGTCACTTACGGCTACGTGGGCGCTGACCTGTCTGCCCTGTGCAAGGAAGCTGCAATGCACGCCCTACGGAGGGTATTGCCGGACATAAGCGCGATAAAGGAGGACAAGCCGATACCGCAGGACGTGCTGAAAAAACTGATTGTAAGGAAGGAAGACTTCGACCATGCGATGAAGATGGTGGAGCCTTCTGCCATGAGGGAAGTCATGATTGAGGTGCCTAAGGTCACGTGGAATGACATAGGCGGGCTGGACGAAGTGAAAAGCCTGCTTAAGGAAACAGTCGAATGGCCGCTGAAATACCCTGATTCTTTCAAGCGTCTGGGTATAAAACCTCCCACAGGCGTGCTTCTTTATGGCCCGCCTGGCACAGGAAAAACACTGCTGGCGAAGGCCGTAGCGAATGAGAGCGGCGCTAATTTCATTTCTGTCAAAGGCCCTGAACTCCTGTCGATGTGGGTTGGAGAGAGCGAGAAGCACGTGAGAGAGGTTTTCCGCCGTGCAAAGCAGGTCGCTCCATGCATAGTTTTCTTCGATGAGGTAGACGCACTCGTGCCGAAGCGTGGTTCCAACGCGGACAGCAGCGTTACAGAGCGCGTCGTTTCCCAGCTGCTGGCAGAGATATCCGGCCTGGAAGACCTGCACGGCGTCGTTGTTATTTCATCTACTAACAGACCGGACATCCTTGACCCCGCCCTGCTCCGGCCTGGCCGCCTTGACCGCCAGATACTCGTGCCTACGCCGGACGAGAAATCCCGCCTCGCTATCTTTTCCGTCCACACAAAAGCAATGCCTATAGACGACAACGTGGACATAGAGAAGCTTGCGAAGGAGACAGCTGGATATTCTGGAGCTGACATAGAAGCGCTTTGCCGCGAGGCTGCGCTGTACGCGATGAGGGAGGACATCAATTCCGACATTGTTCGAAGAACACACTTCGAGAAGGCATTGAGGGAGATAAAGCCTTCGCTTACAGAGGAGATGAACCAGTTCTACCAGTCCGTGCTGAACAGGAGGAAGCAGCAGCTCCTCGAGGACGAAGTAACTTACATGGGATGATGCAATGAACAAACTAGCTAAAGCTCTTGACAGGGCAGAGAACGTAAAAGAACTGTTCGAGGTCGTGAAGGACGCCGTGCGCCTTACCCTGAACGAGTCGCGTGCAGGCCTGGACCTCGGCCTGGCAGAATTGGGTAATGGAGACCGCCAGCTTCTTAGTGCGTACTACCCGATGGGCTCTAACATCATCGTCATGAACAAGACCCCGCTGAAGCGGATCATGCAGACAAAGCCCGGCCTCCTGAAGCCGTATTCATTTATCGTGCTCCTTCACGAATACCTGCATTCCTTGGGCTACGTGGATGAGGAAACGGTCCGCGTCCTGACCTACCGCATAGCTAATTCTATATTCAACGGGTCCGTGGTTACAGACATGGCAAGGGACCTGACAAAATATTTCCCCTACCTGCTCTACCCCGGCGGCCGCCCGGCTGGCGGCGAAATGGACGTAGTGGAAATGGAAGACGTCGACTACATAGGCTGATTCAAAGAAAATAATGGGTCTAGGCTAACGGAGTTAGGGTAGTATGAGAAAATGCATAGTATGCGGAAAAGAGACGATGTTCCCGTACAAGATAGCAGAAGTAGAGGCTCCTTTCTGCTGCGGGCACCTGCCGGGACAATCGTCAAGAACAAAGCTGATGGCTAGGGTTTGCTTCTGTCGCAAACTCGATATCGGGCAGAAAATTATTTGATGTACCGCATTTAACAAAATCAGTTGAAGATTACAGAAAACATGTAGCAACATTGAACCCTGCTGCTTGAAGTTTATTATGAGAAATAATTTACTTGTGATACTTCCCCCACATCTCGACGAAATGTGCGAAGTTATCGAGAATCTTTGATCCTTCGCTGCCTTGTTCGGGGTTGAAGTGCACGCCGAACAGTGGTTTTTCATTGTCCTGGATTATCTTGAATTCGTACTTCGAGGAAGATGCGAAAACGTCGAAATTCTCCGGTATGTCCTGGATCCTGTGCGTTACCGTCTGCACCACCGAGAACACCCTCTTCATGTCTAACGTCAATGGAGACGGCCTCTCTATCTTCACCCTTTCTATCTTGTCGCCTTTTGTCGGCACAGCCTTGGCGCCGAACGCTGCGCCCAGGAAAACGTAGCCAGCGCCGATGCCGAGGACGGGTCTGTTGGTTTTTTCTATTAATTTCACGTTATCCTTCTGGTGTTTCAGGTCGCCGTCTGAAAGTATGTAGGCAGAAGCTTTTGCAGAGGCTGCATCCTTTGGTTTAACTATATCCTTTTGTGCCCTGAGAAACCGCGCTATCTCGTCCGCCCCCTTCCCGTTGTCCACGATCGCTATCATGTTATCTTTTCTCCGCTTTTTCTGGTTATTACTATCAAAAATAAGTTTTATATTCGTAATGCAATCGAAAAAAGAGCACGGTGAAAAGCAGATATTGCTTTTACCTGATTTCTTTGTAGATATTCCTGGAAAAATATGCGCGATGCTTTATCCTGCTGCTTACTGCGTGATTATTATCGGATTGTCCTTCACTATGACCGTATGCTCTGCCTGGGACACCATCCCGCCTTTTGCTTCCTTCAGCACGTGAAAGTCGTAGAGGTTTCCTGCGTTTCTTAATTCTCTCAATGCTAACCTTGTCTTGAACAATGAACCTGGTATCCACCTCTCGGCAAAAGGCAGGCCGCTGTACTGCTCTGCGAGATTCATTATTGCCCTCGCGTCCATGTTCCTGACAGGTGTATTGCCGACGATCATAAATATGAAAACCTGCTCGCTGTCTTTGACCACGCCTGAGCCATCAGTAGCAAAGGGCTCTATCGCTATGACCTGGTCCTCCTTTAATCTCTGGTCTGATTTGAAAGAAACGTTGGGTATCGTCGGCTCTGTATGAAGGTCCCACCTGTTCAGTCCGTGACCCGTGAGGTTAGCTATCGGTTTGTATCCTGCGTTCTTTATCGTATTCTCGATTGCTTCTGCGATGTCCGCTATTCGTGCGTCGGGCCTGACTTCTTTTATCCCTTCTGCCAGCGCTGCTTCTGCCGCCTTCACAAGGTCTGCATAGTCAGGGTTGAAATTCACGGTAATGGCTGTGTCAGCTACGTACCCGTCTATGTGCACGCCCAGGTCTATCTTTACTATGTCGTTTTCCTTTACCAGTGTCGTTTCTCCGTGCGTCGGTGTGTAGTGTGCTGCAACATCATTGACAGAAATATTGACAGGGAAAGCAGGCTCGCCTCCTTTCTCTCTTATTGCTTTCTCTATTGCCTCTGCTACTCTGAGGAGCGGCTCGCCTGTCTTTACGATCTGGTGTACGTCTCTCTTGATCTCTGCCGTGATCCTCCCAGCACGCACGTAATTTTCCTGCACCTCTTTTTCCATGCATCTAGATTCAGAAAGAGTGTTTTAAAAGCGTGAAAGTCTTCTTAAGTCTCTTAATTCCTGAAGATTTATATACCTGTCTTCTCTGAGGCGATCGGATACGCCCTGCATAAGTCTTCTTGCCAGACCGAGTCCGTGGTAAGTATAAGGCGTGTAGCCTTCCAGGGCGTCTGCCCCTGCCAAAAGGGTGTCATACGCGTCTGCGGGATGTGTTATTCCGCCTGTTGCGAAAATAATTGAACCGGGAAATGCTTGCCTGGATTCTCTAACAGCTGCCCTCCTGTAAGGCGCGAGAAATCTTCCGCTCCTGCCGGCTGATTTGTAGCCCCAATCCTTTGAAGGGACGCTTTCCTTAGGGACCATATAGGTGTTAACAGCAACAATTCCGTCACCGCCGTCGTCCTGGAATGCTTCCGCGAGTTCAAGCCACGATCTTTTTCCTTCTTCTTCATAAGGCCCCATCTTTACAAGAACAAGCTTGTGGCCTGCCTTTTCCCTTATCAATTCTGCGTGGTCCCTGAAGACTTCCGGCCTTCTTAGCGCTGTTAATGCTTCCGTGTTCGGCGAGAACGGGTTCCAGACAAAACCATCGACGTAGGGCTCAAGCTCTCTTAAAATTATTTCCATTTCGTCCAGTGCGGCACCGAGTTTGTCAGGCGATGACGGTAGTCCGCACACGCTTGCATAAACTACTGCCCTGCCTCCTTGAGCCCTGTAAGCCCTTATTTTTTTAAGAAAGTATTGAAGCCCCATGCTCGGGAATCCCTGCGCGTTGTAGATCTCTTCTCTTTCTTCGTCAACAGCTAATCTTGGCCTGTCGTTGCCCCGTCTTTCATTGAAGACTATTGTCCCTGTTTCCTGAAAGCCGAACACCCTTGACAGCGGCTTCAGTGCGTCGCCGTTCTTGTCCAGTCCTGCTGCTGTTCCGAAAGGCTGAATGTCTCTTCCTTTTATGCTGACTACAAGCTCCGGGAAGCTGAACGCACCCCTGTTCTCGTAAAGAATATCGTCGTATTCATTAAGCATCCTGAGCGCTTCTTCGTGCACTCTTTCAGGATCGGTCCTGCCTGATTCGTCGCGCAGTCTTCTGTAAAGAGCCCGCCTCACAAAACACCTGAAGAACCACGGAGAATAAAGCGACTGCTCAAATCCAAGCCTGTCCAAAATCCTCATCGTTTGCTTTTCTTGCAAATCTTTTTATCCTTGTATCCGATTTATTCCGTAATTCCTCCGAATGCCGTGCGTGATTGATGAAAAGATCAACACAGCAATTTATAGGTTAACAGCAATGAAGAATGAAAGGGTTGTGAAAATGCCGAGAAACTTTGCCGACCGGCTTCTTGACGCTATAGACGAGAAGCAAAACCCGAGCTGTGGCGGACTCGATCCAGTTGTTTCTGAATTGCCCCCAAGTCTGAGAAGAGAGGTCCTAGACGAATACAAGATAGGTGAACTAGATCCTAAAGAAAGGACGCAGAGATTATTCGAAGCGACAGGCGAAGCTATATTCAGATTCATCAGGACTATAATAGATGAAACATATAGTATTTTTCCCGTCTTCAAGCCTAACATTGCGCCCTATGAAAAATATGGCCCAGAAGGTGTAAGGGCTTTCTGGAGGACCATAAGATACGCGCACGACAAAGGCGTTCTCGTCATAGCCGACGTAAAAAGAGAGGATATAGGCAAGACCGCAAAGCATTATGCAGACGGATGGCTTGGTGCCGTAGAGCTTCTTGACGGATCCTACGTATCCGGCTTTGACGCAGACGCTGTAACGCTAAGCCCGTATGTAGGCTATGACAGCGTAGGGGAATTTGTTAGTGTTGCTGCAGAACACGGTAAAGGTGCGTTTGTCCTCGATAAAACTTCTAACCCAACTTCAGGTCAGTTGCAGGATCTGAAAATTGACGAATTACATGGCGGGCGCCTGATTTACGAGCAGATAGCCTTACTGATAGATCAATGGGGAGCTGTGTTGAAGGGAGAACGAGGGTATTCGTCCCTAGGTGCTGTAGTTGGTGCAAATTATCCTGAGCAGGCTGCCAGGATACGCGAGATGCTTGAAAGCGGCATAATAGTTCAGCCTGCGTATGGGGCGCAAGGAGGTAGGGGTAGAGATACTGTTCCTAGTTTTAATCGGGATGGATACGGTGCCGTTGTTAACAATTCCAGCGGCATGAATCTTGCCTATAAAAGGGAGCCTTACAGGAGTAGATTTGGTGAAAGAAATTTTGGGGGAGCAGCAAGAGAGGTGGCGCTTGAGATGCGTTTAGATATAGTCGGCGCGTTGCAGGAATCTGGAAAATTGCCTCAGGGGTGGGAACGTGTTTAATCTAAATGATTATCGCGACTTTCTTTTTGACACAAGGTGTGTTGGATTCTTTGATCCCCCCATAACGCTGAAATCAGGCAGACCAGGTCATTGGTATGTCAACATGAGGAGCGCGCTGAACTCACAGGCGTCAAAAAGAATGCTTGCACGATTTGTCTACGATTTCGCCGGTGATTTAGAACTACAAACAGGCACTTTTCTTGGTGTGCCGGAAGGTGCAACACCTCTTGGCGAGGCTTGTAATGATTTAATCGACTATAAAGATCCCTCTGCAGTACCTGCTATAGTGCTCAGAGGTGGGAAAAAAGTTCATGGAGATCCTCTGAATAGATATTCAGTAGGGGAAATTCGGCCAGGTATACACGTTGTGTTAGTAGAAGACGTCAGCACTACAGGCGGTTCTTCTATGGAATACATACTTCGCCTTCAAGAAATTGGAGTTGTAATTGACCACGTCATCTCCTGTGTATCGCGTTTTGAGCGAAGGGATAGGGGAAGGACTGTAGCCGACGTGCTGGAGCGCGATTACCATGTCAGATGGACGCCCATGATAGATGCAAGAGACCTCCTTCCGGAAGCTGTTCGCAGATTGAATCCTAGTGAAGGGCTTGTCAGAGATATAGAAGCGTATTATG
>Ga0187892_10006946_pt1 | contig 16451 bp, 21 predicted proteins | sample MA1701073metaG_FD_139345 | JGI IMG/M metagenome (GOLD analysis project Ga0187892, IMG submission 139345) | Bio-ooze microbial communities from a basaltic lava cave in the Kipuka Kanohina Cave System on the Island of Hawaii, USA - MA170107-3 metaG ... | reverse complement strand
CTTCGTAGACCCCTGGCAAGGGGTCGACGTTCCCTGTGTCCGGCAGACGCGCTGTCCGGATCGCGTCTGCGCAGCGTCTGAGTAGCCGCGTGATCTCTTGCAGGTGCGATCGCCGATGAGTGAGGCGTCGACCGTCGAGCTCGACGCCAACGTCATGGCCGCCGCGCCGCGCGTGGCGACCAAGCGCGGGGTCGCCGTTGCCGTCGTGGTGAACGATGCGGTCAAGGGATTCGTGGCCGGGAGCGATCTCAGGGAGCTCTTGCGCGGGTGGCGAGACCAGGACGCAGCGCGGCGTGCCGTCATCGACGACGAATCGGCGATGCAGATCGCGAACGAGGAGATCGCCGCCTTCCGCAGGGCGCGAGACGAGCAGGGTGAGGTTGCTCGTCGCGTACCGCGGACGTAGAGGTCAGGCCGCGTCGGGTGGCACGCCGACGATCGCCGTTTTGCCCTTCTGACCACGGGGTAGCTTCCGGGCAGCACGACCCAATCCCCACGTGCCGAGTCGGCTGGTGTGCCGCCCCGGGAGCGATGCTCCAGACCCTGGTAGCGCTTGATAGCAGCGCCAGAAAGCCAGGAGAACGCCATGGGTCGTACGCCCTCTCTCGCCGTCACGTCCCCGCACTCGAGCGTGAGGCAGCCGGGAGGACGGTTGGGGAGGAACGGCCTGAGCATTCTCACCCTGGCGACCGCACTCCTCATGGCCGGCTGTGGCGCCGGCGCCCTTGGGAGCCAACAGCCGGCGGGCGCCAGCGGCGCAGCCGCCAGTGGTTCGCTGGCGGACGTGCCCACCATTCCGGCCGCCGCGCCACTGGGCCCAGCCCGCGCGGACGGTGGCACCTTCTCTCGGCGCCTGAGAGTCCCGAACATCACACCCGACAAGGTGATGGTGTCCTTCGACAAGGCGCTTGCCGGCTGGTCGGTGGCGAAGCCGACCACCTCGAGCGGTCCTGGCACCTTGGTGGCCAGCTGGACCAAGGACGACCTCCACCCTGGTCGTCAGGGCCGGACGGGCACCCGAGTCGGTGGCGCCCTCGGCCACCGACTACACGGTCAGCCTCGCAGGCCCCTCGGGCGGCGGTTGATCGAGGCGACGACCCGGGCGTGTGCGCTCCGAAAACGTCGATGATGGCGCATTTCGGGCATTACGACGGAACCGTTGTACCCTATGCTCTCGTCCTCACATCCGGTGCCAGGATGCCGAGGAGCAGCCGTGGTCAGCGCGCGCCGCCCGTCGATCGAAGGGGCCCCATGAGATTCGCCCGCCCCCGGGAGACGCTGCTGTGGGCGGCACTGGCATCGGTCGTGCTGTTCGTCGTCGTCGCGCCGGCCGGCCCCGGCGGCGCGGCCGGGCAGGTTCCGATCAGGCGCTTCGCCGGCGCCACCCGGTACGGGACGGCGGCCGCCATCGCCATCCCCGGCCTCCCGCCCGCCCCCGGCTCGAGAGTGGTCCTCGCCTCGGGGGAGGATTTCCCCGACGCGCTGTCGGCCGGGTACCTGGCCGGCGTCATGCAGGCTCCGGTGCTGCTCACGCCACGCGACGGACTGGCCGAGGAGACGCTCGCCGTACTGCGGAGGCTTCAACCGTCGGTGGTGTCGGTCCTCGGTGGGCTCGCGGCGGTCGGACCGGTGGTTCGGGACCGGCTGGCGGCCGAGGGGTGGGTCGTCGACAACACCTCGTACGCAGGGGCCAGCCGCTACGCCACGGCGTCGGCCGCGGCCCGGTCGGCGCCCTCGGATCTGGTGGGCACCATCGACGGGAAGCGGGCCGCCATCGTGGTCAGCGGGGTGAGCTTTGCCGATGCGCTGGCGGCCGGGCCCCTGGCCGCGGGCGCCAGGCTGCCGATCCTGCTGACCGAACCGGGGCGCCTCTCGCCCGAGGCCCTCGACGCGCTGAGCCGCCTGGGCACCCGCCACGTGCTCCTCATCGGCGGCGAGAGCGCGGTGGCGTCCGGCGTGGCCGACGAGCTGGCCGGCGGCGGGCGGACCGTGGAGCGCCTGGCCGGCTCGACCCGGTCGGGGACCGCGTTGGCCGCGGCCAACTTCGCCTACGGCCGGCTGGCGTGGCCCGCCACGGGCGGGATCGGTCTCGTGAACGGCCAGTCCTTCGCCGACGCGCTGGCCGCCGGTCCCTACGCAGGGCGCCAGCGCCAGCCCCTGCTGCTGGCGCCCGGGCGTGACGAGCTGGGCGAGGGCAACATCGCGTGGCTCCAGGCCAAGGCCGGCGCCGTCCCGGCGGTGACCGCCTACGGCGGCGTGGCCACACTGTCCGATCCGGTGGTGGACCAGGCGGCCTCGGCCGCGGCCTCCGCCACGACACCGACCAGCTCGACCACCTCGACGTCCACGTCGACGAGCACGACCCTCCCGCCGGTGGCCAGGCCGCCCATCGCGTTCGCCGGGCCCGACCTCTACGACGTCGGTTCGTGGCCCGACTCCGTTGCCATCGGCGACGTGACCGGTGACGGGCGCAACGACGTGGTCATGACCACGAGCTACTACTTCGACCCGGGAAGGGACTGGCGGGTGTGGGTCTTCGCCCAGCGCAGCGACGGCGCCCTCAGCGCGCCTGTGAGCTACGCCACGGGCCGCAGCCTCAACGTCGGCGCCATGGGCCTGAGCATCGGCGACCTGAACGGTGACGGCCGCAACGACGTGGCCGTGTCGGTGAACATCGGTGTGGCCGTGTTCCTGCAGACGTCCGGAGGCCTGCTCGGGACGCCCGAGTTCCGGCCCACCCCCTCGTCGGTCGAGGGCACCACCGTGGCCGACATCGACGGCGACGGCTTCAACGACATCGCGGCGGCGCTGAACGACGGGCTGGCCGTGCTCTACGGCTCCGCCACCGGCCTCTCGCCGGCCGTGCTGATCGGCACCGGGCGCACGGGTGAGGTCGAGGTCGGCGACGTGACCGGCGACGGCGTCAAGGATCTGGTGACGGTCGGGATGGGCCAGCCCAAGGTCTACCGCCAGCTCACGCCCCGCAGCTTCCCCTCGGCCCAGACGCTGGTCACCGACGCCAACGTCTTCAACCAGTCCTGGGGCGTCGAGGTGGCCGACGCCACCGGCGACGGGCGCAACGACGTCATCGTCTCCGTCGGCGGCAACCGGCCCAACTCACGCCTGAACGTCTTCGTGCAGACGGCGGCCGGGGCGCTGGCCGACCCAGCGGTCTACCCCGCGTACGACCTGCCGGAGCCGGTGGAGGCCCGGGACCTCAACGGGGACACCCGACCGGATGTCGTGACGCTGCACGGCGGATGGAATCGGGCCGGCGTCTTCCTGCAGGACGCCGCCGGGCGGCTCGCCGTCGAGGTGCTCGTCCCGATCCCCTACGCCAGCCACTACCAACCGGGCGGCCTGGCCCTGGGCGACGTCAACGGGGACGGACGTCCCGACATCGTGGTGGCCGACTACAACAGCGGGCTCGTCGTCCTGCGCCAGGTCCCGGCCTGATCCGTCGCCCCGTCATGCGATGGGGCCGTAGCGTCACGTGAGTGGACCTGAAGCCGGGCGCCGGCCGCCTGCTGGTGGCGACGCCGGTGCTGGGCGACCCCAACTTCGACCGGACCGTCGTCCTTCTGCTGGAGCAGGCCGAGCAGGGCGCGCTCGGCGTGGTGCTGAACCGGCCGGGCCCCACCGAGGTCGTCGTTCCCTTCCCCGGGTGGCTCGCCCACGTGGCGGCCCCGCCGGTGGTGTTCACCGGGGGACCGGTGGCGCCGGCGGCCGCCATCGGTCTGGCCCGCACCGGCCTGGACGCCGAGGCCGACGGTTGGGCGCCGCTCCTCGGCCGGCTGGGGACCATCGACCTCAGCCGGGACCCCGACCACCTCGCCGTCCCGGTGGAGGTGCTGCGGGTGTTCGCCGGCTACGCCGGGTGGGGCGCCGGGCAGCTGGAGGGCGAGATCGAGGCCGGCGCCTGGTTCGTGGTGGAGGCCCGGGCCGAGGACGCCTTCTCGACCGCCCCGGCGGGGTTGTGGCGGACGGTGCTGCGTCGCCAGCGGGGCCGCCTGGCCATGTTCGCTGACGCCCCTCCGGACCCGACCGTCAACTGACGGCGCGGTGGCGCACCACGGTGCGGGTGCCCTCGCCGCGGCCGAGGCGGTCCAGGGCCTCGTCGACCTCGTCCAGCGCCACCCTGGCGGACACGAGCTCCCGCAGGAGGAGTTGGCCGGACCGGTGCAGCTCGACGAGGCGGGGTACCTCGTCGCGGGCGGTGGACGACCCGTACCAGCACCCGGTGATCGTCTTGCCGGCCAGCACGAGCCCGAAGAAGGCGGGCACGCTCACCACGGTGTCGAGGGCAGGGAGACCGACCAGCACGGCCTGCCCGCCCCGGCGTGTCATGGCGATGGACTGGTCGATGGTCCGGGGCAGGCCCACCACCTCGATGGCGACGTCGGCACCCCGCTGGCCGGTGAGGGCCATCACCGCCGAGACCGGGTCGCCCGTGGTCGCGTCGACCGCATCGGTGGCTCCGAAGACGGCCGCCAGCTCCAGCTTCTCCCGGGACGTGTCGACGGCGATGATGCGGCCGGCGCCGGCGATACGGGCGCCCTGCACGGCGTTGAGCCCCACGCCGCCGCAGCCGACCACGGCCACCGCGTCGCCGGGCTGGATGCGGGCCGTCCGCAACGCGGCGCCCGTGCCGGTGATGACGGCGCAGCCGAGCAGGGCGGCCAGTTCCAGGTCGAGGTCCCGGTCCACCGGCACCGCCGCCGTCGCCGGCACGACGACCCGCTCGGCGAACGTGCCGCTGCCGCTCATCTGGAACAGCGGTGCCCCCTGCGATCGCAGGCGGGTGGTCCCGTCGAGCATGCCGCCCGCCGCGAGGGCCGTCGTGGCCCGCTCGCAGAGGTGGCCCTCGCCGCGGGCGCAGAACCAGCACCGGCCGCATTGCGCCACCCAGCCCACGACCACGTGGTCGCCGACGACCGGGGAGACGACGCCGTCGCCCACCGCCTCCACGACGCCGGCGCCCTCGTGGCCCAGCACGACCGGGGTCGGCACCAGCACCGTCCCCTCCCGGGCCGACAGATCCGAGTGGCAGACACCGGCGGCCACCATGCGCACCAGCACCTCGTCGGCCTGCGGCGCCGCCACCTCCACGTCGTGGCGCAATTCGAGGGGCCGACCCGTGGCCACCAGCACCGCCGCCGTGGTCACAGCGCGGTACGAACGACGTTCGACGACATCGCACCAGTCTCTCCGAGGTTGGTGTCAGCAGTGAGCAACGGCGGCGTGCCGGCTACACCGGCGCCCGCTCTGCGCCGCGCACGAGCTCACCTAGGGCAGCCATCATCGTCAGGGCCACGAACACCACCGCCACGCCCCCGGCAGCGGGGTAGTCGCCGTAGTCGTCGATCGGGCCGATCTCGGCTTCGATCCCGCCGATCAGCACGGCGATGCCCAGGAGCTGCGCAGCGGCCATCGCCGCCAGCGCCCGACGGGAGCCGACCCCCGTCGCCCCGGCCAGCATGGCGAAGCCGGCGCCCAGAAGAGCCATCCACGCCGGCAGCGCCCAGGCCCCGACGAGGGCGACGGCGCATCCGACGCCACCGACGAACAGGCCGGCGACCCGCAGCCGCGGCCGGTCGCTCTCCCGGGACAACTGGGACGCCCCGACCAGGCCGAGCACGGCCCCGACGACCAGCGCGACGGAGAACACGGCGTAGGCCGCCCTCCAATTCGCGTCGCCGTCAGCCATGGCGTCGCGCATTCCCGACCCGGCCACCACCAGCCAGGCCAGCCCGGCCACCAACCCGATCCTCGGCAGCGTTCTCGTCGTCATCCGGCTCTCCCTCGCGTCGTGTCACCTAACCGGCGGACGCACCACGGCGCCCGCCGGGTGACACCGACGTGTCGCCAGCACCGAGGAGCCCGTGCCCGATTCGGTGGTGGCGGCCAAGTTCCGGACCCTACGTACTACCAAACACGAAGCTCATCTCGCCCGAGAAATCCTTGTGCAGTATAGGGTTCGGGCTTGTAGCAGCAGTCGATCGGGCGTACGGGTGCGTCCAGACGAAGTGGGCGCCATGACGACAAGGAGGTTGTCGTGACGTAACTGCTCAACAAGCTCGTGGCAGCCCTCCAGGAGTAAGCCGGCCAGGCAGTCGACCGCCGGACCGCCGGGCCGCTCAGGGCACCGAGCCCTTGGCCACGATCCACTCGGTCGGTTGTCCGGTGATAGCCGCTATGCGGTCGTAGTCCTCGTCGTAGTGCCACACCGTCGCCCCGGCGGCCTCGGCCGCCGCGGCGATCAGGAGATCGTTGACACCGACGCTGCGGTGATGCATGGCGCGCCGCGCCAGCCGGGACTGGACATCCTCGGCGCGACGGGCGACATCGGGGTCGAGCGGCACCTGGTGGAGGGCGTCCAGGCTCGTGCGCAGGCGGTCGAAGGCGGCCGTACCGCGGGCCATGTACAGCACCTCGAGGCGTACGACCGGCGTGATGGCCACGCGCCCGCGCTCGAGCGCCTCGTTGAATCGCTCGGCCACCGCTCCAGTGGCGGAGCGGGCCCACACGCTCGTGTCGGCCAGGAGATGCTTGGTCACGACCGCCGAGCGTCGGCCGCGACCGCCGGGTCGGCGTCGATGAGGCGCCCGGCGGAGAGATCGTCGGCAAGCTGCGCCAGCGTCTCCCTTCGTACGAGTTCCCGCCACGCGGCCTCGACGGTGTCGCGCACACCACCCGTTCCGAGTATGCGCTGCGCCTCACGCAACAGTGCCTCGTCGATCTGGATCGATGTGCGTCGGAGAATGCGAACAAGCATACCTCGAGGCTCAAGTGACCGCCCAGCGGTCGCCGCAGTCGCACGACAGCGAGGATCACTCAACCGGTGCCACCGGGCGGCGGAGCGACGGAGCTGGGGGTGGCGGCTGTCGGCGGCCTTCCACGCGGTCGCCCTGGGCGACTCGTCGCCCGTTGCTCAGCCCCGCCATCGCACCAACTTGACACGGGCACGAACCGGTACCCGAATCCGTCGCTCTGGCGACCGATGTGGCACCAAGTTCGCTGAACGCTCAATGCCCGCCCCCGACCTCGCCGCGGTCCGCACGCTCGGCGGCGTGGACGGCGTAGCCGACCACGATGGCGGGGGCGAGGGTGACGGTGGTGCCGATCATGCAGACGACGACCACGGTGGTGACGGCGCCGCCGAAGCCGCGAACCCAGCCGGCGGCGAAGGCGGCCGTGGCCACCAGCAGCAGCAGGTAGCCGGCCCGCTTCCCGGCCGCGGCGGCCCGGGCGAAGTTGGCCCGGCGGACCAGGACCGGGTCGTCGCTCATCGGGGCCATCTTCGCTCGCCCAGCACCGAGTCGAGGAGCGGGGCCAGGCGGCCGGGCAGGTCGGCCCGGGAGAAGTGCCGCCGGGCCAGCGCCCGGTTGTGGTCGAGCAGCGCCGGGTCGGGCTGGCGCAGCCAGGCATCGATGGCTCCGGCGTCGCCGGCCCCGAACCACCGGAACCCGAAGGCGGCCAGCTCGGCGGCCACCGGGTAGGGCCCGATGGCCAGGGGGCGGCGGTACAGGGCGGACTCGATGACGGGGTTGCCGAAGCCCTCCCAGCGGGAGGGAAAGGCCACGACGTCGGCGGCCGCGTAGGCGTCGGCCATGGTGGCCGGCCCGAGGCCGTGCACCACCGGCACCGCGGCCGACGCCAGGACGCGGGCCAGCTCGCCGGCGTAGCCGTCCTCGGCCGGGCCGAGCAGCCAGTAGGTGGCCTGCAGCGACTCGGCCAGGCGGACTGCGGCCGGGACGTCCTTGCGGGGCAGGGCCCTGGTCGGTTGCACGACCAGCCGGCCGGCCCGCCCCAGACCGAGGCGCCGGCGGGTGCCGTCACGGTCGCCGCGGGGTGGATCGGGGTCGAAGGCGTTGCGGACGGTGACGGCTTCGATGCCCCGCTCGGCCAGCTGGCGGCGGCTGAGGTCGTTGATGGTGACGTGGGCCCAGGCCGGGTCGTCCGGAGGGGTCGCGCCGCCGGACGACCCGGGGCGCTGCCAGGCCAGGTCGTGGTGGCGCAGGACGGCCGGGCGCCCGGCCAGCACCTCGACCAGCGCACGGCCGGCCGCCGGGTTGAGCGGGAGTGACAGAAGGTTCTCGACCACCACGACGTCCGCGCCGTCGAGGGCGGCGGTGAGCTCCCCGGCCGTCGGCCCGGTGGCGGCGTCCAGCGCCAGTCCGGGTACGAGCAGATCGGCCGAACCGGCCCCGGCGACGGTGCACACGGCCAGGCCCAACCGGCCCAGCGCCCAGCTCCACGTCGCCGCCTCGACCGAGACGCCGTCGGCCTGGCCCAGGCGGTAGGAGACGACGGCGGCGGTGGTCAGGGCTCGGCCGGTGCCGGGTACCACAGCCGGGGCGCCGGCTCGGCCGCCCCGGCCCCCCGCCGCCGCAGCAGGGTGGCGAGCACGTCGGCCACGCCCACCGCCAGGATGAGGTCGCCGAACGAGAGCACCTCCCGCAAGGGCCGCACCGGCACCACGTCGGCCAGGACGGTGAGGCGGTCGCCGATCCCTTCGATGTGGCGCTGGCCGGCGGGCTGGAACGTCGCGACCTCCTCGGGCCCGGTCACGCCTGCCTCCACCAGGGCGGCGGGGCGGACGGGCATCCCGTCGTTGAGCGCGATCACCGCGAAGTTCAGGGTGACACCCAGGGCGACGAGCCACATGCCGACGACGGCCAGGTTGGCCAGAGCGAACGCCACCAGCAGGAGGTAGGACAGCAGCAGCAGCGTCACCGCCGTGCCGTCGTCGATGCGCCCGGCGGCGAGCTGGAGCACCAGCCCGCTCAGGAGCACGGGCCACAGGCGCACCGGGCGGTCGACGCCGTGACGGGGGCGCCCCGTTCTCGACAGCCCGACCGCCGCCCCGATGCCCACCGCGACGAGGACGAAGCGCACCGTGTCCCTCAGGCCGGCGGGCGGCGCGGGTGCGCCTCGGTCAACGACCGCAGGGCGAGGTCGAGGGCGTGGCGCTCCCGCCGGTCCAGGGTCGCCTTGCGCAGGATGCGCAGCCGCTCGGGCCAGTCGTCCAGGGCGGCCCCGTCGCCCGCCTCCACGTCGCGGGCCAGCAGCCGGAGCTGCAGCTCGGCCTCGGTGTAGCGGCAGGCCACCACCGGGAGCCGCTCCGCCTTGGCGACCGGATAGGAGGTGGCGCCGACCAGCTCGTGCGGCTCGGTCCGGAACAGCCCGGCCAGCAGGGTGACGGTGCGCTCGCCGGGGATGTTCAGGTCCGCCTCCAGGTGGGACACCGCCACCCGGGAGATGCCCACCCGCTCGGCCAACTCGGCCTGGGTCCAGCCCCGCTCGGCCCGCATCCGGGCGATGCGCCGCCCGAGTGTCTCCGGTGGGGGAAACGGCATGGTGCCAAGTGGCTTAGCAGACGCCCGATGCCCGGCGGCGCGACAACTGCCCATGGCACCGCGCGCCCTCATCACCGGCATCACCGGCCAGGACGGCTCCTACCTCGCCGAGCTGCTGCTCGACCAGGGCTACGAGGTGGTCGGCATGGTCCGCCGGTCGAGCACCGTGACCTTCGAGCGGATCGCCCACATCCAGGAGCGTCTCACCCTGGTGTCGGGCGACCTCCTGGACGAGGTGTCGATGATCAACCTGCTGCGGGAGCACCGGCCGACCGAGCTGTACAACCTGGCCGCCCAGTCCTTCGTGCAGACGTCGTGGCACCAGGCCGTGCTGACGGGTGAGACCACCGCCCTCGGGGTGACCCGAGTCCTCGATGCCATCCGGATCGTCGACCCCGAGATCCGCTTCTACCAGGCCAGTTCCAGCGAGATGTTCGGCAAGGTGGTCGAGTCGCCGCAGACCGAGACCACGCCCTTCTACCCCCGGAGTCCCTACGGGGTGGCCAAGGTGTACGGCCACTGGATCACCGTGAACTACCGGGAGTCCTACGGCCTGCACGCCTCCAGCGGGATGCTCTTCAACCACGAGAGCCCCCGGCGGGGGCTGGAGTTCGTCACCCGCAAGATCACCAACGGGGTGGCACGGATCGCCCACGGGTTGACCGGCTCGCTGTCGCTCGGCAACCTCGACTCGCAGCGCGACTGGGGGTTCGCGGGCGACTACGTCCGGGCCATGTGGCTGATGCTCCAGCAGGATGCCCCCGGCGACTACGTGGTGGCCACCGGCGAGACGCACTCGGTGCGGGAGTTCTGCGCGCTGGCCTTCGGCCGGGCCGGGCTGGACTACCAGGACCACGTCGTGCTCGACCAGGCCCTGGTGCGGCCGGCCGAGGTCGACATCCTGATCGGCGACCCGACCAGGGCCGCCGCCGTGCTCGGGTGGCGCCCCGAGGTCACCTTCGCACAGCTGGTGGAGCAGATGGTCGACGCCGACCTGGCGCGGGTGGGCGCCCAGGTCGGCGCCCCGCTCAGGTAACCCGCCCGGCGCGGTTGCGTTCGACGAGCCACACGATGAGGGCGGCGCCCAGGACGGCGAGCAGCAGCCCGCCCGGGCGGTTGAACAGCAGGCCGCCGACCAGGCCGCCGAGAAAGGCGCCGCCGATGCCGATGAGGATGGTCATGCCGATGGTCATGGGATTGGGGCCGGGGATGGCCAGACGCCCGAGCGCCCCGACCACCAGACCCGTCAGGAGCAGGCCGAGTATGAAGAGGATCACGCCGCCAGTCTCTCCCAAGTCACCACCGCCCGGTTAGAAGTTCGCTGGGAGCAGGCGGCTGAAGTTCTCGAAGAAGACGAAGAGCACGACGAGCAACACCGGCGCCCCCGCCAGGTAGGCCGGCCACCGGCGCCAGTAGCGGCCGGCGGCCCAGGTCGATGTCGCCACCGCGACCGCCACCAAGCCCCAGAGCATGGCCGGGCCGTTGGAGGCACCCTCACCGGAGAGGCCGGCCGGGTCCGACGCCGGGGTCGGCGCCGGGCGCCCGACCGGCGCGGCCGCGGCTGGGGCCGGCGCCGTCCCGGGCTTGAGCACCGCGGTCACGATCAGGCGCCGGGACGCGCTGTAGCGCGGATGGCAGGTGGTGAGTGTGAGCCGGTTGTCGGTGGTCGGATCGAGGACCGAGGTCTCGGTGGGGCGGACCACCTTCGAACCGGTGACCTCGTAGCGGAAGCGGCCCTGCCGGGTCGTCACCAGGATCTCGTCGCCCGGCTCCAGCTCGTCCAGCTTGTTGAAGGGCGCGCCGTAGGTGGTGCGGTGACCGGCGATGGCGGCGTTGCCGGGTTGGCCGGGCAGCGGGGTGGTGGGGTAGTGCCCCGGGCCCCGCTTGAGGTCGGCGGCGCGGACGCCTTCGACGACGAGCTTCTCCACCCCGATCCTCGGGATGCGAAGGACGGCGACGGCGTCGCCCTCGGGCGCCGGCGGCGGCGCCGTGGGTGGCGGGTCGGCGGCCTCGGGCCGGGCCGGTACCGGGCCGGCCGCACCGAGGGCGACCTCGAACTGGTCTCGCAGCTTGCCCTGGCTCCGGGCCTCGGCCAGGCCCGTGCCCCAGAGCTGGTAGGCGACGAAGAGCAGGATCAGCGTGCCGAGAGCGATCAACGCCCGGCCGACCCCCGCCACCGCGCGCCGGACGTCCATCGACGGCAACGGTAGCGGCGGCTGCGGTGGCGCCCCGGTGGGCGCGCCTGGTACCTCCGCGACCACCGCCCATAGCATGGTGCCCGCCGCTATGGCCCCTGCTGTCGAACTCCGCTCCGCCGTCGCCCTCCTCGGCCGCTTCCCCGCTCTCGCCGGTGTGGACCTGCGCGTCGAGACGGGTGAGGCCTTGCTGGTCCAGGGGCCGAACGGGGCCGGCAAGACCAGCGTCCTGCGGGCCTGCGCCGGCCTGCTGGCCGTCGTCGGCGGGGAGGCCTGCGTGCTGGGCCACGACCTGCGCCGGGACCGCCGGGCGGTGCGGCGGCGCGTGGGTCTGGTGGGCCATGCCGGCTTCTTGTACGACGACCTGACCGTGGCCGACAACGTCCGGTTCGCGGTGCGGGCGTCGGGCGCCGACGTGGCCGGTGTGGGCCCGGCCCTGGCCCGGCTCGACCTCGACGGGCGCCTGGAGACCGTCCTGGTGGGTCGGCTGTCGGCCGGCCAGCGGCGTCGCGTCTCGCTGGCCGTCCTGGTGGCCCGCCGCCCGGCCCTGTGGCTGCTCGACGAGCCTCACGCCAGTCTCGACGGGGAGGGTCGCGACGTGGTGGACGACCTCGTCCGGGGGGCCGTCGCCGAGGGAGCCACGGTGGTGTTCGCCTCGCACGAGTCGGACCGGGCGGTGAACCTCGCCTCCCGGACGGTGCGGATGGCGGGCGGCCGGGTTGTCCCCGACGCGGCAGTCGAGCCGGTGGCGACCGCGGGGCGGGAGGCCGTCGGTGTGGCGTGACGCACTGCTGGTCGCCGGCAAGGACCTGCGCATCGAGGCCCGGTCGCGGGTGGCCAGCAACCAGGTGGCGCCGTTCGCCGTGCTGGTCCTGGTGCTGTTCGGGCTCGCCCTCGACCCGGATCGCGGGGTGCTGGAACGCGCGTCCGCCGGCTTGTTCTGGGTGGCCGTGCTGTTCGCCTCGGTCCTGGCGGTCCAGCGCAGCTTCACCATCGAGACCGGCGACGGCGCCCGAGACGGCCTGCGCCTGTCAGGCCTCGATCCCGGCGGCATCTTCCTGGGCAAGACGGCGGCGGTGGTCGTGCAGCTGCTCGCCCTCGAGGTGCTCCTGGCGGTGGGCATCGTGCTGCTCTACGGCGCCGACCTGGGCCGGGCCGCCATGGTGGCGGCCTCGGCGGCGGCGGCGACGGTCGGGCTGGCCGCGGCCGGCACGGTGTACGCCGGCGTGGCCGCCGGCCTGCGGGTCCGCGAGACGCTGCTGCCGCTCCTCATGCTGCCCGTGGCGGCACCGGTCCTGCTGGGAGCCACCCGCGCCTGGGAGGTCGCGATGGGCGTGAGCGTCGACGACGGGTGGCGCTGGGTCCAGCTGCTCGCGGTCTTCGCCGCCGTGTACCTGGCCCTCGGCGTGGCCGCCTTCGGCACCCTGCTGGAGGAGTCTTGAGCAGCCCGACGGCGCCGGCGGCGGCGGGCGCGACCGGGCTGCTGGGCGCGGCGGCCGTGCTGGCTCTCGGCGCCACCGTCGTCCTCGGGCTGGGCCTTCCGCCGACCGAGGAACAGGGCACCTACGCCCGCCTCATCGCCATCCACCCGCCGCTGGCCTGGGCGGCGTACCTGGCCTTCGGCGTCACCGGGGTGGCCAGCGCGCTGTGGCTGTGGCGCCGTACCCGCGCCCCGCGCTTCGACCGCCTGGCCGCCGCGTCGGCCGAGATCGGCGTGGTGTTCTGCGCCCTCACCCTCGTCACCGGCTCCATCTGGGGCCGGCCGACCTGGGGCGTGTGGTGGACCTGGGACGCCCGCCTCACCAGCACGGCCCTGCTGCTGGCCCTGTTCCTCGGCTACCTCGCGCTGCGGCGGGTCGGCGGCCCGATCGATGTCCGGGCCCGTCGTTCGGCCGTCGCCGCGCTGATCGCCGTCGCCGATGTGCCGCTCGTCCACTACTCCGTCGAGTGGTGGCGGACGCTGCACCAGGACCGCTCGCTTCGCCTGCCGGAGAGCGATCTCGACGGCGCCTACACCGCAGTCATGCTGCTCGGCTTCGTGGCCATGACCTTGTGCTACGGGTGGCTCCTGGTCCAGCGGTGCCGCGCCGAACGGCTGGAGGAGGAGGGCGAACTGGCCGGGCTGAACGCCGCACTCGCCGCCCGCCGGGCCGAGGTCCCCGCCGCCGAACCGGCTCCGGCGCCGGCCGCCTCGCTCCCGTGACCAACAGCGCCTATGTCCTGGCCGGCTACGGCGTGACGGTGGCCACCCTGGCCCTGTACGCGCTGCGGGTCCGTCGCCGCGCCCGGGGTGGCGGCCGGGGCGCGTCGCGGTGACGGCCACCACTGCGGATCGGGGCGGCCCCGCCGTCCCGCCCGCCCGGTTGCCCAACCGGCGGATGTGGGCGGCGGGACTGGTCATCCTGGCCGCGCTGGCCTTCCTCGTCTTCCAGGGCCTGAGCAACGCCACCGTGTACTTCAAGACGGCCGACGAGGCGGTGGCCGAGCGGTCGAGCCTGGGTGACCGCCGCTTCCGCCTGGAGGGGATGGTCGTGGCCGGCACGGTCCGGGAGGCCGGCGCCGTCGTCGACTTCACGATTCGGGGCGAGGCCGGCGCGCTGGTGCCGGTGGTCCACGACGGAGAGGTGCCCGAGCTGTTCCAGCCCGGCATCCCGGTGGTCATGGAGGGCCGATGGGAGGGCGACCGCTACCGCAGCGACCGCATCCTGGTCCGCCACACGTCCGAGTACCGGGCCGAGAACCCCGACCGGGTCTCCGACTACCAGGCGCCGGCGCCTTGAGCGCGATCCTCGGGACCGGCGCCGTGCTGCTCGGCTTCCTGGCCGCGTTGGGAGGGATCGCCACCCTCGTGGCCGGCCTGGTCACCCGCCGGCCCGTGCTGCTGCGGCGCGGCCAGGTCTACGTCTGGGTGCTGCTCGCCGCGGCACTGGTGGCCGCGCTGGTCATGGAGCGGGCCCTGCTGACGCACGACTTCTCGCTCGCGTACGTGGTCGACAACCACGCCCGCTCGACACCCCTGCTCTACACCATCGCCTCCCTCTGGGGAGCACTGGAAGGCTCCATCCTGCTGTGGGCCCTCGTCCTGGCCGGCTACCTGGCCGTGATGGTGCGCCACTTCCGGAACCGGGCCACCGACCCGCTGGTGGGTTGGGCGACCGTGGTGGGCCTGGCCGTGGCGGTGTTCTTCTTCGCCCTGATGCTGGGGCCGGCCAATCCCTTCCGTGAGGTCGTCGGCGCCATCCCACCGGACGGCACCGGCCCGAACCCGTTGCTGCAGAACAACATCTTGATGGCGTTCCACCCGCCGATGCTGTACCTGGGGTACGTGGGCTTCACCATCCCCTTCGCCTTCGCCGTCGCCGCCCTGGCCACCGGGCGACTAGGCGAGGGGTGGCTGGTGGAGACCCGCCGCTGGACGCTGTTCGCGTGGGGCTTTCTGACCATCGGCATCGTGCTGGGTGCGTGGTGGTCCTACGAGGTGCTGGGCTGGGGCGGCTACTGGGCCTGGGACCCGGTCGAGAACGCCTCGTTCCTTCCGTGGCTCACCGGGACGGCCTACCTGCACTCGGTCATGGTGCAGGAGCGCCGGGGGATGCTGCGGGTCTGGAACCTGTCGCTGCTGGTCGCCACCTTCAGCCTCACCATCCTGGGCACCTTCCTCACCCGATCCGGGGTCCTGGACTCCGTGCACGCCTTCACCGCGTCGCCCGTCGGCCCCGCCGTGCTCGGGCTCTTCGCGGTGACCGTCGTGGTGGGCGTCGGGCTCATCGGGTGGCGCGGCGACGTGCTCCGGTCACCCGGCTCCATCGATTCACCCCTCTCCCGGGAAGGGGCCTTCCTGGCCAACAACGTGCTGTTCGGCGCGTTCGCGTTCGTCGTGCTGCTCGGCACGGTGTTCCCGCTCCTGGCCGAGGCGTTGAACGGTGAGCGCGTCACCGTTGGTCGGCCCTACTTCGACAAGATGGCCACGCCGGTGGCCCTGTGCCTGCTGTTCCTCATGGCCATGGCACCGGCGCTGCCCTGGCGCAAGGCGTCCGGCGAGCTCTTGTGGCGGCGGGTGCGCTGGCCGGCCTGGGCGGCGACGGCCGTCGTCGTGGTCTGCGTGGCCACGGGGCTCCGGGGCCTCGCCCCCCTGGTGGCCTTCGGGTTGGGCGCGTTCGCGGCGGCCGCCGCGGTGCGCCAGCTGGGCCTGTCCGCCCGGCGCCAGGGTTGGCGCGGCCTTCTCGGTCGAGCCAACGGCGGCATGATCGTGCATCTCGGCGTGGTGCTCATCGCCGTCGCGTTCGCGGCCAGCTCGGCTTACGGGCAGCGGGCCGAGTTCCGCCTCACGCCGGGCCAGTCCGCCACCCTCGCCGGCCACACCGTCACCTACCTCGGGTCGCGGACGGTCCTGCACCCCAACCGGCGATCGGAGGTGGCCGACGTTCGGATCGACGGCGGCCGGATCTACCGCCCGGCGCTCAACCTGTTCCCCAACGGCACCCAGGCCATCGGCACGCCGTCGGTGAGGACCGGGTTGGCCAACGACGTGTACCTCAGCGTCATCAGCACGCCACGCCAGCCGGGCGCCCCATTGGTCCTGGCCGTCATCGTGCAGCCGCTGGTGGTCTGGCTCTGGATCGGCGGCGCCCTGATGGCGGTGGGGACGGCGATGGCCGCGGTGCCGGGCCGCCGACGACGTCCCACCGACGCCGCGTCAGCCCCGGTACCGACGGTTCCCGCCATCGCGCCGGGCCGGCTACCCGAGCCGGAGCCGGTGGCGTGACGGGCACGGTGGCGTCCTCAGGGGAGGCGTCCACGGACTCCGACCCCCGCGCCGCGCCGCGCCCGCCGGACCGGCCGCGCCGGACGGCGCGGTGGACGGCGCTGGCCGTCGGGCTCGTCGTCACCGTCCTGG
>Ga0187892_10006944_pt1 | contig 16462 bp, 16 predicted proteins | sample MA1701073metaG_FD_139345 | JGI IMG/M metagenome (GOLD analysis project Ga0187892, IMG submission 139345) | Bio-ooze microbial communities from a basaltic lava cave in the Kipuka Kanohina Cave System on the Island of Hawaii, USA - MA170107-3 metaG ... | reverse complement strand
TCACGATCGCGGTCTACGATCCGCGCGGGCAGACGTTCGAGGGGCGGACCTTCGAGTGCCCCCTCCAGCGGCGGCCTCCCCTGCCCGGCGGCGAGGTCGGGCTCTTCGTCCTCGTCGAGAAGCGCGGCGCGCGCCGCTCGGAGGAGTGGATCGATCCGGGGAGAGGGACCGTCCTCTTCGAGGCGAACGGCGCCGACCTCGTCGCGCGGCCCTGCGAGGAGAAGGCGGCGACCGGAGTCCTCCTCGAGGATCTCGCCCCCGAGCCGAGCGCCGAGCCCGCGCCGGAGGTGGGGGGGATCCCCCTGGCGTCGCCGCACCCGGGCTGGACGCGCCTCGCCTCTCCGGCGACGGACGCCCACTTCCTCCACGAGAGGGCGTCGGGAGCCCTCATCGCCGCGTTCGAGTTGAAGGAGGTCGACTCGACCGTCCTCGTCGAGGGGCTCTGGCTCCACTTCGAGAGCCGCCTCCGGCAGAGCGTCGAGGGGTACAAGCGCACGGGAGAGCCCCAGCGCACCCGGCTCGACGATCGCCCGGCGCTCGAGTTTCTCTTCGAGGGGTTGGGCGAGCGTGGGCGCGTGCTCGGTCGCGCGATCGTGGCGCGCGGCGAGTCGGGCGGCGTCGCCTTCGTCGTGCTCGCGCCCGAGGCCTCCTTCGGATTCGCCTCGGCCGACTTCGCGCGCGTCGTCTTCCTCGCCGTCGCGTCGTCCTGATCCGCGGCGCCCCGCGTTACGATCGCGGGGTGGACGCCGTCCAGCACGCCGGCGGCCCCCATCCCGACAAGTCGGTCGACGTCCACCTCGTCGGCCTCCACCTCGTCCACGAGCGGGGCTTCGCCCCGCCCGACGTCCCGCGCACCCTCCAGCGCCTCGTCGGAAGCGTCTCCGCGTGGCCCCATGCTTCACGAGGGGTCCCTTGTCAGACCCTGCCTCCAACAACAAGCGGCCGCTTGCCTGGGACCCGGACATGGACGAGGTGCCTGACCGCCCGCCGTTCATGTTAATGATAGACAGCTACTTCACGGTTTACCAGGGCCGCCGCCGCACTATCGTCACCGGCGAGGCCCCGGCGGGCATGCCCGCCGGCCGGCCGCCCCAGGAACGCACCTGGCGGGCCTGCCGGAACCGGATGAGCGAGGAGCCCGCCTGGGAGCGGGCCGAGCGCTACCACCGGCTGATGGAGGAGAAGGGCTGCCGCAGCATCCGGGCCCTCGCCCGGGCCACCGGGGAGGACCACTCCCGGCTTGCCCGCGTCCTCAAGGTCCTCGAGCTCCCCGAAGCGGTCTTGGCCGCGCTCCGGGAACACGCGGACGACGTGCGCGTCAGGGCCCACTTCACCGAAAAGCGCCTGCGCCGGATGGCGGCAGGGAAGCTCAGCGAGCGAACGATTCTCCGCGAAATCCGGCGCGTTGTACAGGGGGCCCAGCCCAACGCCTGATGGCCTACGACCCGCCGCCACGGCTTCCCGCCTCCCCCTTGTCGGCGTCCTTGGCCTCCTCCCCTTTGGTCTTGAGCGAATCCCGACCTCGCTTCTGAACGTAGTTCACGATCAGCTCGGCAACGGCGTCCACCACCTCGTCGGTCTCCTTCGGGCTCAAGGTCTCGTAGTGCCGGATGAGGTTCGGCGGCTCGGGTCTCCTCGACGTTCTCTTGGGTTTTTCCATCACGCCTTCCTCATCCGATCTATCCAACAAGCTGCAGGGGGGTGCGTTGCCCAAGCGCCCTCTGCACCGACCCAATGAATGACTTCTCCTCCGGGGAGAGATCAATCCCAGATCCTCCGGCCGACAAACACTGAAGCCCGAAGAACCACAGCCGATGCTCCGAGGCGGAGCATCGCCATGGGTTCTTGGCCTGAAGACCAGCGATGCCTGGTGCGTCCCGCCCAGCCGGGTACACGAGCCCGCCGTCGAGTGACTCAGAGCGTCGGCCGTAGGCAGAGAGGTAGGCAACCATCTGATAGAGGTCCTCGCGCAGGATGCCATGCGGCCTATCTGGTGTGGGCGTCGTCGCCTTGTACTTCGCGTCAAGGATGCCGAGGAGTCGGTTCGTACTGGGGGTGAGAAGCAGAATATCCGGCTTGAGACCGCCAAGTCGCTCGCCGGTGTGGTCGCTACGGAGAAGAAAGTCGTCCGGGTCGGTCTCCCTCCCAGTGTGCATGACCTCGATACCAGGGAGCGAGCTTCGGAGCAGGTGGTACACGTAAAGCTCCCAGACCTCGGCCATATCGATGAGGACGCCGAGCACATCATTGGAGCCAGCCGCCGACGAGGTCGGCTGTTGCCGCGAGATCGCCTGGGAAAGCTCCACTACTGGCCGGTATCCTTCCGTGATGGGCGTGTATCGGATCGGAGCGCGGGACTCGGCCGCCTCCACTGCCTCTTGTTTCGTAATGTGGCCGCGGAGCTTGGTGGTAAGGTTTACACCCCGTTCGGTGAGCCAACTCCGCTCGTCGCCAAGGTGATGGAGTTCTTGACGCAAATGCTCGAAGGCATGAACGACGATCCCACCAATGTGGCGGTCGACATTCCGGCTCCGTGCGCTGCTTACAAGGCGTTCCCGTCCAACCGCGAACTCCTTCGCCGTCAGTCGTATTTCCAATCGACCGCGGATGGTCTGGCCTCGATGGATCTCATCCCGACGAATCGTAGGAAGGCCATGTTGTGCGGCGGCCAGGAGGCGCGATTCCCAAAGCTTGGCGAGAAGCTCCCACAGCCAGACGCGGGCCCTCTCATACCGCCCCTTTGTCGAGAAGAGTCGCACGCCCCAAATCCGGCTGAGCCAGCGCTGGAGCTGCGGCATGCCAAACCGAGGAAGGATGCGGAGCGTCTTCCCCTGGTATTGGACCTCACCAATGTAGCGCCCCGCCCACCAGTTGCCGAACCGTTCGTCGAAGAAGACGACCGGTTCGGTGTCGACGCTCCGGCGCTGCGACAGCTTGAGCGATAGCGTGTTTGTATCCGCAACCTTGGCCACCTGGCGTAGCCAGGCCTCGTCTTCGCCCGTCAAGCCGGGGATGGGCGTGAGGTCGGTCGCTTCAACGGCCCGATCTTCGGCAAGCGAACTCACGAGGTGCTCCCCCTCAGGAGGGTCTGTTCGGCGGTCGAAAGGAATGTGTGCCTTTCGGCGCTGTCCACGCCTGACAGGTACTGTTCGAGCAGCGGCCTAAGGGAGTATTTCCACAGCGCGCCGACGGTCTTGTCACGCCCGTTGCCCTTCTGGCTGTAGAGCACAAAGTGACGTCCCGGTCGCGCCGCGAGATCCTTCTCGATGAAGTACACGACGTCACAGAAGTACGTATGCCCCACTTGATACTGCGCACCCAAAGAGGGGTGCCTCTCGATTTCGCGGTTGATGATCTCGGCCCTATCGGCGAGCACTTCAAACTCCGCCGCGAACCTGTCCCAATCCTTCCTCAGCCGACCTTCCTTTCGGAGCTCATCCCAGCGATAACGGCAGACCTCGAGGAACTGCTCACGGTCAAAGCCACGGAAGAACCAGAGGAACCGACGTCGAAGGGCAAAGTCCACCTGCTCCAGGGACTGATCGATGAGGTTCATGGTCCCGACGACGTGGAGCTTCGCAGGGATACAGACGCGGCGTGGCTGTTCGTCTTGCCCCGCGAGCTGCACCGGGGCGTCGCGGTCTTCCAGCAACGAGAAGCACTCGCCGAGGACCTTGCTCAGGTCAGCCCGGTTCATTTCGTCCAGGATGAGCACGAATGGGACGTCCTTGAGATCGGGCGGGTCCTTCTCGATCTGGCCGATGACTCGGAGAAGGATTCCGTCGGCGTACTCGGTCCTGCCGCCATCGCTCAACCGCAAGCCGCGGACGAGATCCTCGTAGCCGTAGCCTGGATGAAACTGAACGCGCCGGACGCGATCTTCTACGATTCGCGTGACGGCGTCGACCTCCTCGAAGTACCGTTTCGGGCCCCAAGCGCGAAGGAGGCCTTGTCGGACGAGCCGGTCCGCCAGAAGCCGTGCCTCGAAGGTCTTCCCGGTTCCGGGAGGACCGTAGAGAATGATCTGTCGTTTGATGGAAGAACCCTGCAGCGGGTTCAGCTCTTCCTCTTCACCGGACACGTACCAGCACTCGCGGAGGGGCGGCCAATAGAAGTCCAGCCTCTCCCCCGGGATGAGTTCTTCGAGTTTCGTCCTTACGGCGAGGAGCCGGTCGTCGAGGTCTTCGGGCACCTTGCCGGCGTCGAGAATCTCCTTGAATGTCTCCGCGATCAGCTGCTTATGGCCGCGACTTGCGATGCGCTCGTATTTCTCCGGGAAGAGCAGGTGTGGGAGAATGTCCCTCCCCTGCTTGGTCGCGTCGCCCTCTATCCGATCCAGCAACTCTCGAAAGCGCGCGTGGTCGCTGAGAATGCCTTCCCGCTCCTCGCTTGGCTTGGAAGCGAGTTCCAGTGAAACGTCTCCGATGTACGCGATCTCAAAGGGCCGGCGCGTGTTGTACGCGAGACCGGGCCCGCCGATGCCGGTGTCGAGGTGAGAGAGGAACTCGGCACCTTCGGCTTCGATCTTGATGTTCTTCCATGACGCGATGGAGTTGATGAGCTCGCGCTTCCGATTGCCGGAGACCGACGACGGGAACAGGAAGTAGACGAGCACGATCTCGCACGCAAGCTTGGTCACATTCGGACCTGCGGGATCGAGTTGCTGCTTGAACTTCTCCTCGAAGCTCCTCTGGGACTCGTCTGGATTGTCAGTGAAGTATTTCTTGAAGTCCTTCAGGTTCTCTGCCGACCAGATGTCCTCACCCTTCCAGAGGAGCGACTTGCCGCCGACTAGGCACACCTTCCGCCAACTTGCTGCAATCTCGTAGATCGCGGTCGCGTCGCCTTCTGAATAGCGGGCCATGTCACTTCCTCAGGGTTTCTTGAAAACGACCACGGTCTCGCGCGATGGATTCCTGCCGAACTTACCCATCTGCTGGGCGCTGTTGCCGCGATACCGTGCGATCAGCAGTTTCTCGCACTTGAGGCCAGCCTGCTCGCCGACCTCCGCCGTGAGCTCGTCTACGGCAATAGGGACGCCCCGATACTGGGCGTTCCCGACGACGAACGCGATGCGTGCCTTGCGCCTGCAGACGCGCCGGACCTCTCGCAGGGCCAAGTAGAGATCGAGAAAGTACCCCTCGATCATCTCCTTCACCCGAGGGTCCTTCTCCTTCCGCCCGATTCGGGCTACCGCCCGGGCGAGGCGATACGGCCGAGCGTAGCCGTTCGCGTCGGGACGCGCCGGACGGGCCTCCGGGTGTGAATGAAAGCTCTGGTAACGGAGCTGGCGTGTCTTCTCCCAATCGAGGAACCCGAACATGAGCTCGACCCCGAAGACGCGGGTGTAGTCGTGGCGGTTCGGGTACGGCGGTGACGTGATGACCGCGGAGTAGGTGGAGGCCGCGTCGGGCAGCGCCCTGGCGTCGCCCGCCCGGACATGCCAGGAGGCCCCGCGCTGCGCAGGCGCTTCCTCGAGGTCCTCCAACATCAAGTTGATCTTCTCGGTCAAGTCGGCAAGGAGCGTCGAGGTCCTACGGCGCCGATCAACCCATCGGAGCCAGCCGCCCTCGGCCAGCGCGCGACTATACTCGGGTATCGTCGCGAGCAGGGCGAGCCGGAAGAAGTCTCGTTCTGTTCTCGTCGCGTCCAGCCCGCCGATGCTACGGTCCAGCGCGTCGAAGGCCCCCAACAGCTTTCCGGGAAGCGCTTCGCGTACTAGGTCGGGATAGTCCTTGGCGCCACCGTTCCACCGTGCTGGATGGATCTTCCGACGGAGGCGAGACCACAGATCGTCGAGGCGCGTTCCCTTGTAGTTGGCGATCTTCACCCGCGCCGCCAGCACGGCGAGCGGGGACAGGTCATAGCCTGTTGCCGGAATGCCCTTCTCCTTGGCCGCCAGCAAGGTTGTCCCGGCTCCGGCGAAGGGGTCGAGGATGTGGTCCTTCGACGTGAGGCCCCAGTCGTCAACCAGCGCATGGACGAGTTCGCTCGTGAAGCTGTGCGGGAAGACGTACCAGCGGTGGATGGGCTTCCCGGCCAGAGGCTTCGGGGTCACCCACCATCGCCAGTCCTTCCGCTCCTCAACAGCAAACGTTCCCATGTCCGATCACTACCTCATTCATGGCCAATCGACTGGAACGCGGGGCGTGGGAACTCGATCCTCACTGGCTGCCGATAGATCGGGTGCGAGAGGAGAAGCTCTCCCTTGTCGAGCCGGGTCAGATGCGCCTTCAGATCCTGGGAAATGAAGCGGTACGCCGCGTCAGCGAGCTCCGACGAGTCGCTCCGGCCGATGACCTTCGTCGCGCAGTTGCCCACGACCTGCCCATGTACCTCGCTCATGAACTGTTCCGCCGAGAGCAGGATGACACCGAGGGATCGGCCTCTTGCGGCGATGTCCAGCACGTACTCCAGAATCGAGGACTCGCTTTCGCCGCGTCGGGCAGGAGCGTACTTATTTAGCTCGTCGACGAAGATGATGACCCTCTCGGGCAAGTCGGCTCGCTCATCGATGGTCGCCTCGGCGTACATGCCGTACACCTCCTGGATGATGTGCCCGAAGACGAGAGCGCGTTCCTCTTCGGTTAGCTTGGCGATGTCCACGACGGTGGTCTGGCCGCCCTGGATCTTCCTGATCTCCTCGCCCAGATTGACCGCGCGCCGTGCGGCCCGCTGCTCCACGAAGACGCCGGACTGCCTGTTGCGCACCACCCGGCGAAGGACGCGGACGAAACGTCCCACGGAGGAAGGGCGGACCTCGCCCACGGACTGCGGGATGCCCTTATCCATCAAGGGAGGCCCGTTTAGGAGATTGTTCCAGGTCGTGACGTTGCGCCATTTCGGTTCCTGGTTCGAGACGCCATGCTGAATCTCCCCGATGAGCGCTCCGAGCGTGTCCCAGGGGTCCGGGACGCGAATCAGCAACCCGAGGCCCGGGCCGGCATTCATCCGGGTTCCGACGACGTCTTCCAGGGCGTAGGCATAGGTCTGGAACTGGTCGGGCGGCTCCCCCCCGAAGCAGTTGGGGAGCCCCGTCGTCTGCGTGTCCTTGCCCCACGGCAAGAGGTAGCGCACGTTCTCGAACGGTTGCGGCTTCACACCCAGCTCGTCCCAGATATCGTGTTCTTCTGGCTTCATCCCCTTCCGGGGCTTGTCGATGACCAGGAGGTCGTTCTGCTTAACGTTGAGGAGGATGACGGCGATTTTCTTCGCACCGACCGTCTGCAGAATCGACTGGATCAGAAACATGGCGTAAGAGGTCTTCGTGGCCAGCCCCGAGATACCAGCGACGTTAACGTGCGCGCCTTCCGGCCCCAGGACGTACCGGGAGTCCAAGTAGACGCGGGCGCGCGTTCCGTTGGACATGCGGATCAGGCCTGCGGGGATGCGGTTCTTCTCCGGCATCTTGTCGATGCCGAGCGCCACGTGAATGCCTTCCTCATTGGAGAAGCGAACGGCCGCCTCGCTCTGCACGGGCATGTAGATTCCCATCGGGTACTCGCCCGACGGGTCATAGTTGGCCAGCACGTTCACCTCGGCGATGTTCGCGCCTTGACGTGGAGTCTGTGGAGTAGCCTCCGTGCTCCCGAAGTCGCTCGAGATGTAGTTCGACAGGTGTGACGGCGCATCCGTAATCTGTTTGACGTTCGTGACGAGTCCGAACGTCCGCGTCTTCCCCATCTGCTCCGCCTCGACGATGTCGAACGGGTTGACGATCTCCTCCGCCGCGAGCCAGAAGGAGAACTTCTCGGAGGAGTTCGGGTCGCGCTCGGTCGCCGAAGCCTTGCCGATGATTTGGCGATCTTCCTGTTTCTGATCGCCCTTTTTCTCTTCATCCGCCATGTGGATGCACCTCCGTTATCGAATCAAGGCTCCGGCTGCCGAGGTTGGCCATCTGATCCCCGCCTTGAGGGCCTCGGTCGACACGAAGCCCGTCTTCACGGCCTGCTCTGCCAGATAGATCGCGTACAAATGGGCGTGCCAGCGAATGTCCTTCCCGTGAGGAGTCACCTGCCGTTCGGCGACCAGCGCCCTGGAGATCTCGTCGATGAGGGTCGAGGGCACTGCGTCTCCCGTCGGGTTAGGGAACTCCACCTTCACGACACCCATGAGCGGATAGTCGAGATGCTTCTGCTCCCGCAGACGGACATACCAGACCAGCACCTTGCCCGACCGAGCGGAGAAGGCGCATGTACGCGCAGAGAACGGAAGCTCCGAAAGAAGTCCGTAAAGGTTGACCGTTTGTCCCCCTCGTGCGCCTGGCAGCTTGAAGAGAGGCTCCCGGCTGAAGGATTTCGTCACACCAAAGAACTGCGGCACGTCTTTCCACGAATGGAGGTCCTTCCCCAGGCTACCGTCGAGCACCAACCACTGATCTTTGTCCCGCTGGAGCCCGCGACCCAATTGTTCTTCTTCGCCCGCCATGATGTGATGGGCCTTGTGCGCCGCCCGGGATCGCGGCTCCTTGCCCGGCGCGCTCTTTTCGGTTTCCCCGTCTTCCTCCAGGGTGTCGTGGAAGTCGAAGGCTGGCCCCGCCTTCTTCACCAGCTCTTCTACCTTGTCGCCGAACGAGACGGCCTTCTTGGCCAGCATGAGGACGACCTTGTGGACCGACCTCGCAACCTTCATCTGGCCGTTGGCCTTTCGGAAAACAGCGGCAGCTCCGACTTGGGCCACGTGGATCGGTGTACGGCGGTTCCCCTCGACCGCATCGCCCAGGAAGAAGGTCCGCGCAGAACCGTCCAGGAAGAACCGAAACGGGTGTTTCTCGGTTCGGTGCAGCTCTGTGAGCTCGACGTAGGGCTTTCGATTGGGCGTCTCCAGAAGAACGTCCATCGCCTTGTCGTCGACGCTGCGGAGCCGGTCGATAACCTCCTCGTGGTCCGGGCGCATCAGATCCTCAAGTGCCTGCCCCGTCGCGGGTAGGACCTTCGCCTCTTGTGCGATCACCTCAAGCGCAGGCCGGAGACCTTCAAAAGGGTTGCCCATGTCAGGCCTCCTCCAGAGAGCGATTGATCTCGGCCAAGTCGTCGTCCTTCAGGCCCCACAAACGGGCTGCCGCGCGGTCGATCTCTCCCTCGATCTTTTTGACCTCGGCAGCCTCCCCCTTCGCCGCTGCCTTGTGCGCACTTTCGGACAGCTCGGCGAGGCGAAGGTGCGTCTTGTTGTTCCTGGAGAACTGTGGAACACCGACGTTCTCCAGAATGTGCGTATCCATTTGGATTTGAATGGCGTAGGCGGCGACCGCCAGGCATGACGGTGCCGAATTCAACGCGCCACATAGGTAGTGAGCCTCCGTGCGCGAATCCACCGCCACCATCATGAGCTTGTGATCAGGAATGACTGGACGTTTCTCGTGCGGCCCAACAACCGCCGCCGTGAAGGCAGACGCCTGTTCCCGCCACACGACCTTCCAGGGCGCAAAGGTGTATGGGCTGATATTGAACATCGACCAGTAGGGATCGGTCTCCCGGAAGTACCGACGAAACGCGGCGCGCGTCTTCAGGATCTTCTCGAACTTGGCGAGGTAGGAGTGTGCCTTCGGAAACTTCTTCTCCATCGTTTCTATGGCGATACCGCGTCGGGTGTCGGGGTCCTGCGCCATCAAGATTTGAATGGAGGGAGCCGCACCCCAGCGCGTGACATCCCTACCCCGAAGCAACGGATAAAGGAGATCAGCCTCCACCGCTGCCTGGGTGTTCGCCACCTTCTTCTTCGCGCCCTCTGTCACGTTGGTGACGATTGATAGTCCGCCGGGTCTCGCGCCGACGGTTTCTAGCCAGTAGATCCCGTTTGTCCCACCAGTAAACGACCCAGCATGAGCAGTGTAGGTTGACGGCGCCAATACGTTGTGAAGCGCGCGCAGTGCCTTTCGACGAGCCGTGATCCATGCCGAAGTCGAGTCCTTCCTGTCCACAGGCTCAGCGTGCCAAGCTCGGAACGTGATCTTCTCAGTGGTGACCTCCTCGTAGGGGGTATCGAATCCGATTGCACTTCCACGACCGGTGCCACGCTTCTTCCAGTATTGGTAGGAGACGGGGTAGCGCACTTGCTTGCCCTTGAGGAAGACCGCAACTGCCGTTCGGTTGCTCGCCCCCTCGAATGGATTGAGCGCCACCATGTCCTCGACGACGAGTGGTCCGAAGGGCCTTCCCTTCGGGAGAAGGAAGCGCCTGAAGCCCTGGCCTGCGCCGGTTGTCTTGAAGAGATTCTGGGGCAAGACGAAGCCGAGCTTCCCGCCTTCCGTGAGGTAGCGGTCAATGGACACGTAGGTCATGAGCATCGAGATGTCTTTCTTGCCCTTGCCCAGGATCGTGTCCATCCCGCCATGCGGGAAGAGCCCGTAGTGCTCCCACAAAGGTTTCGTCTGCCCACGGTACTCGTCCGGCAAACTCTCCCAGTTGACCCAAGGAGGATTCCCGACAATGTAGTTGCACGGGTCGATGAATAGGGGCGCGAAAGCGTTCTTGATGATCCTTGCCCATACGCCGTTCAGACCCTGATCGTGAAGCTCCTTGAGTTGCTGAAACAGCTTTACCAGCTCTCCTTCCGCCTCGCTTAGTTCCTTCGCCGGAAGCTTGGCAGCGTCTCTCAGGCGGTGTAAGAAGGCGTCTTTGCCCACGCCCGATTCCACGGACTCGTCGAGGACGTTGGCGAGGGCGTCCATGCGTTCTCGCTCCGCGAAAGTCGCCGGAACGCGGAATTCACCGACCGATGTCTTGAGCGGGTAGACCCCGCCCGTGAAGAGATCCGAGCCTCGGGACGGGGTCAGGACGGAGTCGGACTGGTAGACCGGAATGTCGATGTCGCCCTTTCGAGCCTTGAGAAGATCGCCGAGGGCGAGGAGGTAGTTCGTTCGCGCAGCAATGACCGCGAGCGGATTCAAGTCGAACCCGATGATGTTGCGGAGCACCGCCTGGAGGGCATCGGACGGCGCCACGCTGCGCTTCGCCAAACGATCTTTGACGTACTTGATGAGGATGACGAGGAACGTCCCCGATCCACATGCGGGGTCGAGAACCCGCTTGGTCGGGTCGCCCAAGTCGCCCTGCCCCAGAGTCTGGATGATGAGTCGCTCGGCCAGCCAGTCAGGCGTGTAGTACTCGCCGAGGTCGTGCCGGATCTCGCGTGGCAGCAAGTAGTGGTAGAGCTTCTTCAGCAGGTCGCGTGCATTCTCCGGCGCGAGCTCCAGCGTGCCCGGGTCATACTCGGCGAGCCTTTGGACCAGCTTGCTGGTTGCTTCCTCGATGTCGTGGTCCCAGGCAGCGAGATACCAACCGAAGAAGTCCCCTTCCAAAAAGTTGCGGATACCGTATTCGCGGAAGAGCCCACCGCGCTCGAGGTCGGCGAAGGCCTCACGGAGTTTGTCACCCTGCTTGTTGGCGACGTCGGAGAGCGGAGCCGCAGAGTCGCCGGCAAATCTGGCGGCGGCCAACGAGGCGACCAATTTGATGAGAAGGGCGTAGTATGTGTGCAGCGCGAAGAAGACCTTGGGGGCCTCCGCATACTTGGGGTCGAGCCCCATTCCCTTGACGAAGGTTCGGAACTCCTCCTTGCTCTCAATGCGCTCTGCCCACTCCTTGTAGTCCGTCGCCTCGCTGAAGAAGAGGCGCCACTGCTCGAACAGCTTGACCACGAGAGGGTGCTTGCTGGCATGCAACGCCGTGTAGAGGGCGCGGACGGCACGCTGGGCGCGGAGGGTCTTGGGGCCGAAGTCCTCTACGAGATTTTCGGGTACGAGCGCGGCTCCGGCCGAAAGCGAGAAGAGAAGGCGGAGGAACCGCTCGGTCGAGGCAGGGTTGACGGGAGCAGGGTCGTCAACGGACCACCCCTCGCCGACTCGACGCACGAAGATGAAGAAGAAGCCGTCGGTGGCAACGCCGGCAAGACGCTGGGCTTCCCGGCGTTCGCGCTTGGCGACATCGAGGATGTAGTCCTTGACCTGTGTAATGACCTCCTGGTTGGATCGTCCCTCATTGGACTCGCGGATCACGCCTGGTCGCTTGTATTCGAGGACGAGCCTGTTGTAGACGGAGTCGACGCGCCCGCGCGCGACGGAGAACTCGTCTCGGGGCACAATGGTCAAGCCCGCCCGGGCACCAGCCTCCTCGAGAAGCCGAGCCGCCTCGCGCCGGAAGTCCGCCTCGGTGCCGCCCCGCTTGGCGATGCGAAGCAGCTCCTCGGCGACTCCCCGAGCCTGTTCTGCTGCGATGGTCTCGACTTCAACGCTCACGCTTGGGTTTCCTTCCTTGCGTTTTCTCGGGCGAGCCTTCCCCTTCGAGGGAGGCCTCCATCTCCAAAAGCCTCTTCAAGAGGTAGGGTTGGGGACGGCGATGGCCGTTTTCCCACAGGTTCACCGTGCTGAACGTCACCCCGACCTCACGTGCGAACTGCTCCTGGGTGAGGCCCATCCGTTCTCGGAGCCGCTTCACGAGTCCAGGGACGTCTTTCTCTTCCATCAGCAGTCACCTCGCCGACCGGGCATTTGACCCGCTATATTAAACACAATAGAGGGGGCTGTCAAACTTCTTCCGGGCGAATGGGACCGATGCCGAAGAAAGGCCCGGTCAGCGTTCGACCGGGCCTGGAGAGGCGAGTTAGGCGTTGAGGGCTGCGCGGAGGCGGTTCGAGAGGGAGCCGCCCTTGTTGCCGACCTCCTCCTTCGGGCCGACGTGCTTGTCGGTGTACCCGTAGGCGGCCTTGTTGATCGACTCCTTGAGGGTGGCGAGGGGGATCACCTCCTCGGTCTTCGGCTGGCCCTTGACCATCACGCGCACGCCCTTGTCGGTCTTCTCCACGAGGAAGGAGACCTTCTCGGAGACGTTCGCGCTCCGGCCGCCTTCGTACTCGCACGCGACGCCCGCCTTGTGGCAGGCCTCCCGGTAGGGAGTGAGCGCGGCCCGGTAGGCGTCCTTCGCCTCCGCGAGCACCGCCCGGGCCTTCTCGGCCAGCGCCTTCGCCTCGGCCTGTGCCTTTTCGAGGCCGCCCTTCGCCGCCTCGACCGGCTTCCGCAGGGCGTCGAGCTCGGCCTGGGAGACCTTCGGCTCGCCGACCTTCTCGGCCTTCGGCGGCTTCGCCTGCTTCGGCGCGCGCACCTTGGCCTTCGCGGCCTTAGCGCCGGCGGTCTTTCCGGCTGCGGCCGCCTTTCCGTTCTTGCCTTTCTTCTTCGCCATGGGTTCGTGCTCCTTTCTTCCTGAGTTTCCGACCGACCCCCGGCACCGCGCCGAAGGTCACCTTTTCCGCCACGTCGAGCAGCCGGCACGCCCGGCAGAGGCGATCCTTGACCGCCTCCAGCAGCGCGGCCGTCCGCTCCAGGGACCCAGCCAATCCGTGGAGGTCCTCGTGATCCGAGGCCCCCGGGCGGGACTCCCGCCACGCCAGACCGGTGAGCGCGAGAGCGTCGTTCCGCAGGCGGCTGGCGAGGCCGCCCAAGTACGTGGCGACGTCCGTCTGCTCCGTCTCGATCCTGTCCGCCAAGCCCGCACCTCCTTTCCGTTGGCCCAGGAGGCGGCCCCATGCCGCCCCTTTCAGGGGTGACATGAGGGCGGGCTGTCCGGCATAAATCAAGTCATTCCAGAGGCTTACGACGGGACGCCCGGGCGGGCGGAAAGGGGCGCGGACAGCGCGGCGGGCCTAATCCCCGGGCGGGAACGGCGGCCACGTTCGGCCCTGTCCGGGCCCAGGGCCGTTCCTGGGGCCGACCTCGGGGAGCCGGGGCCCATGGCCGCGGCCGGGCCGGCCGGCCGCCCCGTGGCGCACATGGGGCGATCAGAAGCTCACGCTGAGGCCGACGCCGAAGGCCGGGTCGAAGCGCCCCCGGAAGAGGTCCGAGTAGTCCTGCGTGACGTAGGCCCCGAGGTCCACCTCGAGGCCCGCTCCTTTATATAAGTCCTTGCCGACGCCGAGCCCGCCGCGCGTCGGCGTGGTCACGGCGTCGAGGCTCCACCCCGAGGTGAGCCAGTTGTCGGTCCGGGTCTCCAGCAGCTCGAAGGCGAGCGACGCCTCGGGCTTGCCCTCGGTGACGAGGATGCCCTGCTTGCGGTCGAGCCCGAGAAGCGTGCCGGCCTTGTCGACGAGTTCGGGGACGAGGGAGGCTACGCCGCCGCCTTCGCCTCGCCCCTCGATCCGTTTTTTTCCACCTTCAGCTTTCCGACCACGGCCTCGACCACGACGCCGATGACGTCCTTGCCGACCTCGATCCCTTCCTGCTTCAGGAGATCGAGCGACTGCTCCATGGTCCGCCGGAACGCCTCGGCCGCCTCCTCCTTGGTCAGCTTGCCGTCGGCGTTGCGGGTCTTCACCTCGTCCACGTAGGTCTGCATGGTGGCCCGCGCGACCAGCGTCACGGTGTCGACGATCTTGTTCTTGATCGCCTCCTTCCGCTGAAGGTCGCTCGCCTCGTCCAGGACCTTCGTCTTCTGGTCCATGAAGTTCACGCCCTTGCGGGCCAGCCACCCGATCAGCGCCGTGATCACGGAGCCGAGGGCGGTCACGACCGCCACGATGATGGTTGCCGTCGTTTCGCTCATACGCTCACCTCCTTTCCAGTGGGCATCGTTTCCCGTTCACTGAGCAGCGACGTGTGCAGGCCCTTGAAGACCGCCACGGCCAGCCGCTCCTTGAATCCGTTCAGCTCGTCGCCGAGTAGCCGCGCCTCCTCCGGGTTCGAGATGAAGGCGCACTCGACCAGCACTGCAGGCCGTTGGGTCTTCCGAAGGACCCAGAGCCTGCGGGCCACGTACTCTCCCGAGCGCCGGTCGTAGATCACCTTGACGCCCCGGTCGCGCAGGCCGAGGGCCACGAGCTGCTCCTGGATCGCCCGCGCGATGCGGTGCCCGGCGCTCTCGCCAGCGTCCTCGTTGGTCTCGGCGAAGCACCAGACCTCGGTCCCGCGGGCCCGGGGATCTCCGGCCGCGTTGCAGTGGATCGAGACCAGGTAGGCGTTGCGCGCATTGGCCAGGTCGGTCCGCTCTTTCAAGGCGACCGTCCGGTCGGCGTCCCTCGTGAGCGCCGCCTCGAACTCCGGGTGGGTGTCGAGGATCGCCTTGAGGACGTGCGCGACACGCAGGGCCACGTCCGCCTCCCGGAGGCCCGTGGCCGCGTGGACCGCGCCGGGGTCCTCTCCACCGTGGCCTGGGTCGATGACCAGTCGCAGCTTCTCGCCAGCCGTCATCCGAGCACCTTTGCCACGAGCAGGCCGGCGAGCGCGACGAGCGTCCCGTAGAAGAAGAGGCGGAGGGCCAGCCACAGGCGACCGTGTTCCTCGCGATTCGCATCGGCATCGGCCTTCTTCCCGATCTGCTCGAACAGGGTCCCGATCTCCCGCTCGTGGATCTGGACCTTCTCGAAGTACTCCCGCTCGGTGTCCTCGCGGCCGTTCAGGTGCTCGATCACCCGTTCGACCTTCTCCTCGAGGCGCGGGAGGACGCCGTTGAGCTCGCCGCGCAGCCGCTGGAAGCCCTCGCGCACCTCGGAGAGGGACTCGGTGTTCCTCTCCACGGCCTGGCGCAAGTCGCGGACCTCCACCTGGAGGCCGGTGACCTCGGCTTCGACCTTGCGTTCGCTGCGCTCGGGCACGGGCTTCCTCCTACGCGAACTGGACCTGGATCGACCCTTCCTCGAGGACGCCGCCCGGGTCGAACGCGCGCACCAGCGTGATGACGGTGTCCGTGGCACTCGTGAGCACGACCTCGGCGTAGCCGTTCACGAGGTTGACCTGCACGGCCGAGAGCTTCCCGGCCTGGGTCATGATCTGGATGAGGTCGTCGTCTCCGGCACCGACCATGTCGGCCCCGGTCTGGCCGTCGACCTTCTGGATCATGATCCGGCAGGTGGAGACGCCGTCGGCCGGGATGTCCGGGTAGCCGTCCGGCGGGTTGTCGTCCGTGGCGTCGGTTGTCACCCGCAGGAAGTCCTTCGGCGGAGGCACGTTCGACAGGCGCGTCACGTCGCGCACGAAGCCGCCGGCATCGGTGACGAGCTCGTAGCGGGCTGGGTCGCAGTGGATCTCCGCAGGCGTGATGTCGTAGTCGGCGAGGACGTCCGCGACGACGAGGGGCGTGTAGTCAACGCCCTGGGCGACGAGCGGGCCGTAGTCGGGCCCGGCTTCCATGCCGCCCGCCGGCGCGGGCGTGGTCGGCGTCGTGACCGCCTTCGCGGCCAACACGGTCGCCGTCTCGATCACGCCGTAGCGCGGGCCGACGTTGGCGATGAGGGTCTGCGCCTGCGCCGGGTCGGTGAGCTCGGCGACCACGCATTTTTCCAAGAGGTCCAGGTAGTAGAACGCCATCGCGCTTCCTCCTTACGTCAGCGGAATCCGGTAGTGCGTGAAGTAGATGTTTCCGCTGGCATATGCCGGTCCGCTGCCCCAGTACGTGTATCCCGTGGGCCCGCGGAACGTGTAGTTGACGAGCAGGTCCCAGTGCCGCGCCGTGAGCTGCTTGCTGAAGTCCCCGTTGAT
>Ga0187892_10006943_pt1 | contig 16465 bp, 13 predicted proteins | sample MA1701073metaG_FD_139345 | JGI IMG/M metagenome (GOLD analysis project Ga0187892, IMG submission 139345) | Bio-ooze microbial communities from a basaltic lava cave in the Kipuka Kanohina Cave System on the Island of Hawaii, USA - MA170107-3 metaG ... | reverse complement strand
CTCGGGCGCGGTGCTCAGCGAGTTCGCGCTCGACCAGCCGCCGCGACCCGAGAACTTCCCGCGCCGCAACCGCCTGATCAGCGGCCTGTCCGCCGCGGTCGTGGTGGTGGAGGCGACGCGCAGGTCGGGCTCGCTGGTCACGGCCGGCCACGCGCTGGAGCAGGGCCGCGAGGTGCTCGCCGTGCCGGGCCCGGTGTCGAGCGAGCGCTCGCTCGGCTGCCACCGCCTGATCCAGCAGGGCGCGAAGCTCGTCCAGGACGTCGACGACATCGTCGCCGAGCTGTCGCCGATGTACCGCGACGCCTTGCGGCCGCCGGGACGACCCGGATCCCGTGATCCCGACCCCGCAGCGCCCGCCCCGGGCACGCCCGACGAGGATGCGGTCCTCGCGCTGCTCGACACGGTCGACGCGCTCCAGCTCGACGAGCTGGCCGAGCGCGCACCGTTCGGAATCGCGCGGCTGCAGGCCGCGCTGTTCGGCCTCGAGCTGCGCGGGCTGCTCGACGTGCTGCCGGGCCACCATTACCGCCGGCGCGAGGGAGGGGCGGGCTGAGGCGGTCGAGGCGGGCCGGCTGGCGCATGCGAGGCTCCGTGCAGGTCGCTAAAGCGGGTCTTCGAGGCGGACTCCACTGCTACTCCAGCAGTTCTCCTCTCCTGGCCTTTTTTGGCCGTGCTCGCGTCTCCTTCCTTGTCACGGCACGATCGCCGCCGAGGCTGCGCACCTCGATCGTCTCTGGGGTCTGTTCATCGACGAACCGCAGGTGATACCTGGCGTTTCCGAGTTCCACCTCGGCGCGGTCCAGGTTTCCGGCCTCGAGGTGGGCTTTCCACAGGTAGAAGTGGGCATAGAACTGGCAGAGTGAATCCTGTTCCGCGATGGATTCTGAGAGACCCTGGTTCAGGGCGTTCAGACCACCGGCCTGGTCTCCGATAGCAATGAGTGCCCGGCCCAGATCGATCGTGCGCATGGTGCGCAGCCGGGCATGGCCGTGCGCTACCGCGTGCTCCCGCGCCGCGCGTGCGGCCTTTGCCGCGCCCGCCCAGTCCTGTCGTTCAGCTCTGAGGCGCACCGCAACCCCCAGGGCACGTCCTTCTCCGTGGGTGTCCTTCGCGGTCCGGTAGGCCGCGAGCGCCACGTTGAGCGCGTCGGCCGAGTCCGCATGTCGACCCAGCGAGGCGAGCGTGCTCGCACGCTCGTGGAAGACCCAGGCGCGCTCCCGGTGTGCGCCCTCCGGCACGTGCGCTTCCGCGCGGGAGAGGAAGCCCAGCGCCGCCTCGCCCGACCCGAGCCAATTCCAGCAGTCCGCGGCCTGCACGAGAACGCGCACGAGGACGCTCTCCTCGGGAGGCTCGAGGAGGAGTTCCTCCACGATCTGGCGCGAGAGCCGATAGCGGCCGAGGGAACCGACGACCGTGGCAAGCGAAAGCAGCCGCTTCTGGCGCTCAGCTCTCGATGCGCGGCCGTCCGGAGCTGCTGCGCGGAGCGCCAGAAGATGCGCGAGGCCCCGGCGCAGGTCTCCGGCCTTCCAGTGCCGGAGCCCTTCCTCGTAGAGCGTCTTCGGGTCCTTCGTCGCAGGAAGCTCGCCTGCCAACTCCTCGAGATCGAGGAGTTCTTCGGCGACCCTGAAGTCGATCTCGTAGATCCGGAAGAGCGCGTGGAGCCGGCGCAGGCCCGGGTCGAACCTGCCCTTCTCGACCCGGGCGAGCGTGCTGAAGGGGATCACCTCCCCCTCGCGGCGGGTGCGCTCCTCGACCTCACGAAGCGACAGCCCGAGGCGCTTTCGCCGCTCCCGAAGGAACTCGGCAACCGTGGCCGATGCCCGAATCGCAACTTTCGGCATGTGGCAGACATACCAAGCCAGTGGCTATAACGCAACATGACATGAATTGAATAATTGTAATTTGATGTGCGGGCACTGACGCTTTCGCCGCAAGAATGGCTAGCCTGGTGTGAAATTCTTCTTGCCTATAATGCTACGACTGATGTAGCTACTATGCTCGCACGGGCCGAAAAGCATAAGGAGGGGGTAATGAGGAAGCCCGTCCGGGCGTTTCGTGTGCTCGCGTCGCTCTTGCTCTCGGCAGTCCTTGTTCCCGTCGCGTCAGCCGAGCCGCCGGACCTGGAGTTGAACCCGGTCACGGGCTACGTCGAGTCGGTCGACATCGACGCTGCAAGCGGTTTCCGCGTCCGGCATGTCGTCGACCGCGGGCAGGGAGGCCTCGGCACCAACACGACGATCTCCTCGCCGTCCGCAAACAACCCGAGGATCGCGATCGAGTCGACCGGGAACACCTGGGTCGTCTGGTGGAAAGCGGGCGTGACGCCCGAGGTCTACCTTCGCGTTCGCGACCTCGGCACGGGCACCTGGAACGCCGAGACCCGCATCAGCAACGCGCTCGAGACAAGCCGCTGTCCCGAAATCGTGCACGACGGCGGCACCGCCTGGGTCGTCTTCGAGGTCGAGATCGGCACGTCGAGCGTCGTGAAGGTTACAGGCATCAGCGACGGTCCGGAGCCGATCGGCGGGCCGCTCGCGGTCGCGTCGACGGCCCATGCAGCCGATCTCGACGTCCTCGCGCATTCGGTGTCTGGCCACGTGTGGATCACCTGGGTCGACAGCGAGACGCACGTCGGCTGGTCGGAGTACGACCATGTGGCGGAGACGTGGGACGTACCGCACTTCGAGTCGTACGTCGGCACATCAGTTGCGGCCGCAAGGAGCGCGATCGAGGAAGCGGTGCTCGGACAATGAACATCGCGCCGTCCGGGGATGTCCATGTTGCGGAGGTCTCCCGAGCGTGGTGCCCGGGAGAAACTGCCGAGGAGGGATGCCGATGCCTGGAAGAAAACGCTTCTTGATCTTGAGCGCCCTTGTCGTCGCGCTCATAGGCGCCGTGGTGGGCTCCGCCGCCCTCACGCCCGATCGCGACGCGGACGGGCAGCCGACAGACCTCGCGAGAGCTGCCGACACGGAGGCAGCCCCGCCGGACTCTGCGCAGCCCGCCGCGGGGAATGACTGCCTGTCCTGTCTCTTCGCTCAGGGCGAGTGCCAAAAGGTCGGCGACCCTTGCGGCGGCACGACCCCGTGCGGCCGCTGCCGCATTTGTCCGACGAACAACAACTGGATCTGCTGGCATCCGTGATCACGCGGGGGAGCCGGCACACCGGCTCCCCTTCGCTCTGAGACCTAGAGCGACGCAAACGCTACGCCGAAGGGTAGCCGATGAGCGAGAGTGCAATTCTCTGGTCATGTCCTGGTCGCCGGAATCGGGCTTCTTTCGCTCGTGGCCATCGTCTTCTTTGCACATGTCCTCACGAAGCATTGGTTCTGGAGGCGCCCCCCCGGCCCCGATCTTTTCGAGTGGTTGTTGCACCACATCCCTCCGGATCGCCGCCAGGTGGACCAACTCTCTCGTCGTAGACGCCGTCGTGATCGCCGCACTCATCATCGTCGTCTGGAGCATCCTCCTCCTCATGAAGGCGATCTCGGCGGAAGCAGGACTCCCCGTCCTCTCCGGCGTCTCTGGCTTCGCGATCGCAAGGGAGTTGCGGCTGGCCGCGGCTTTGTTCCGGGGCCCTACGCGGCAAGAGGAGGAGGTAGTGATTCTTGCTGACTCCCGAGCATAGTGCCGGGAGCAAACGGAAGGAGGCGTATCAAATGCCGAAAAGGAAGCAACTGATCATCGCGACCGCCCTCGCTGCGGCACTCGTCGGGGCCGGCGCGCCAGCCCTCTGCGACGAGTCGAAGTGGGATGTTGTCGGTACTGTGAAGAGGGTCCTGCAGAACAAGACGTTCTGGTTGGGTCAGCAGATCGACGAGGTTGACCTTCTGACCAACAGTAACACGAGGCTTCGGGTCCATTCCAACGGCATGTTCCAGGTGAATCCACGCAGCGACTTGATCGGGGGGTTCATCATCGGCGCAGCCGGGCAAGCGCAATACTCAACGTTCCAGATCCAAGGCGGGAACTACTCTGGCCTCGCCTCAATGGCCGGCCACAACTACGACTGGGGCCAGAACATCCAGAGCGTCGTCTTGAGACCGAAGACCGTTTCCTACGTCGTGAACTGGAACGGGTCAGACCGTTTCTATGTTGCCGGCTATGGCTGGCTCTACGCCCAGGGTTCGTATTTCCCTTCCGACAAGCGTTTGAAGACCGACATCATCACAGTAGACCACGCGCTCGACAAGGTCCTCCAGATGCGCGGCGTATCGTACCGCCGCATCCCCGAAGCGGTCTGCGATGGTTGTCCTCCCGGCACGATCAGCGACGACGAAAACGCGCCTGAACTGGGTGTCATCGCGCAGGAGGTCGTTGGCGTCGTTCCCGAGGTCGTCCGCACCATGCCGGATGGGACCCAGGCGGTCGCCTATCCCAACCTAGTCGCGCTCCTCATCGAAGCGATCAAAGAGCAACAGGTCCAGCTCGATGAGCAGGGAGATATGATCGAACGGCTTCAGAGACAAGTTGCCCGTTGAGCCAGCCGGCAGGATGGGAGCGCGATTCCATCCTCGCGAGAGTGTCATGCAGCGACACTCGTGGCCCACGCTTCTCGTCTTCGCCGCAGCTGGCTTCACCGCATCCGCCGCGAGTCTCGAAAACGTCCTCAGATGGACGTCGTCGTGCACTTCGTGGACATGGACGTGGGCGATGGGATCCTCATCGAACTTGCGGATCCGGAGCACGAAGTCGTGATCGACGGCGGGGACCACCGGCAGAGCTTCACCTTCCTGGAGTACGTGGAGCCCTACTGCCCCGTCGAGCTTGCCGTTCAGGCAGTCGCCCCGCGATTCGCCGTGATTTCGAGTTCGTCGACGGCGCGCTACCAGCTTCCGGCCCCGAGAGTCCTGCATCCACGCGCTTCGACCGCACCAGGACCATCGAGGAAGTGCTGCGAACGAACTACGGCAAGACGAGCTTCGAGACGCGTCGGTTCGGGGACGACCACGTGATCTGTGGGACGAACGCCCCGCCGACGTCGTTTGCGACTACGTCTGGATCTTTCGAGGAGTGAGCGACTCTGAGATGGATCTCATCCTCTGGTGGCTTGCCTACGTGATCGTGGTCGGCCTCGTCCCGGCGGTCCTCGTCCTGTATCTCTACTTCCCGGCGCGAACCCGCCAGACGCGGACCGACGGGGTGATCCGGCGGATCGAGAGCGCCGTAGCGTCGGCTCCGGACAAGACGAGGGCGGTGCTCGCACAGGTCAAGGAGAGCACCTACCAGCGCATCCAGGACTCGTACAGGCCGCGGAACTACACCTTCCCGATCCTCTTCCTCGCGCTCGTCCTCGCAGCGGGCTTCTTCTTGATGTTCTCCGTCGCCCACCCGCTCTACAAGCTTCAGGCGCTCGACGATTCGCTCTTGAACGTCCCGGCGACGGTTTTCTTTGGCTTCGCCGGCGGCTGGTTCTTCGCGCTCTACTCGGCGGTGAACCGCTACCGCTCGGCCGATGTTCCGCCGGGGCTCGTGCTCCAACTCGCCTACCAAATTCTCGTCTCGGCCGGAGTCGCCTACTTCGCCGCCACGCTGGCGCCCACGGAGTATGCGGATCCCGGCGTCGCCTTCGCGGCAGGCTTCGTTCCGTATGGAGAGATCGTGAGCTGGCTGCGCGTCAAAGCCCAATCCCGCCTGGGGACGGCCCCTGGGGCGGGCGCCGAGGCAGAGGCTGAGCGTCCTTTCGGAACCGACAATCTCTCCGGGCTTCAGGGCCTCTCGTCTCGACATCGTGAGCGGCTCGGAGAAGAGGAGATTCTCACCGTCCAGAACCTCGCGTTCGCGAATCCCTTGGTCTTGCACCTCACGACGCCTTACTCGATGGCGCTCATCGTCGACCGGATCGACCAGGCCTACCTCCGCATGTACGTCGGCAGCGAGGCCGCGTCTCGGCTCGCCGTGATGGGCATCCGCGGGGCGATCGAACTCGGCCAGGCGAACGACTCGCTTTCAGCGGGGCAGGGCAACGGCAACGCCGGTCTTCTGCCCTCCCTCGCGACGGCTCTCGGATCGGACGAGCCGGGCACGCGGAACTTCATCGAGCAGATGGCCGGCGATCCGCAGGTCCAGTTCCTGGAGCGCATGTGGTCGGAGTTCGGCGGGACGTAGCCGTGGAACAGCGGGCGCACCTGGAGGACCATTCGGCATGAACGCTCTTGTACCGCGCCGGGCGATGACTGAGTCAGGCCGTTTTCGCACGTTTCCGGCCTGGAAACTGTGGCGGGAAACGTGCGTTGCAAGTAAGACACAGATGTAGTATCACGACCGCCACATCTGTCCTGCATCAACCAAGGGGTAGTAGGGGGTCAACGTGGCACCGATTTCCAAGGTTGCGTTTCGCGGGTGCTGTTCGATCGCCGTTCTCGGCTTGCTTGCCGCCGCTCCTCCTTCAGGCTGCGCCAAGCAACAGGGCACCGGTGGACCGGTGCACGGGAGCGTCTACTACCTCGCGCCGGTGAAAAAGGCCGCCCCCGGTGAGAATGATCCGCACATCTTTCTTCCGGACATCGAGCTCTATCTCCACAATGCCGCAACCGGTGTCGACAGCGCTCCGGTGAAGACCGACCTGTTCGGCCGGTACTACTTTCCCCACCAGTCGCCGGGAAGGTATGAGCTGCACTGGAAGGCGCAAGGCGGTTGGTCGCAAGGCAATCATCCCGATCCCATCTCGATCACGAGTGGCCCACGCTTCCCGGTGCCCGCGCGCATCCGGCCTGCTGATACGGGGGCGGTCATCTTCGGCCGGGTGACGCTCGACGATGGCAGCACACCCTGGTCGTATGACGAGCTCTTTCTCGTAAACCACACCGCAACGGTGACGATCCTGAATGTCGCCCGCACCGCAACGCTGGGCGGCCCCGTTCGTGCCAACGTCCTGGGACGCTATGCCGTCGCCGGCCTCCCGCGTTCGCAGGAAACCACTATCCGTGCACAGAGCCAGGCAGCCAGCGTGACGCGCGTCCTTTCGGCGGCGGCGCTCACGATGGGGAACAGCATAGATTCGACGGACGTCGAGCTCCCGAACAAGCGACCCGAGATCATTTCTGTCGTACCCCAGACAGGCGGCGCACTGATCGCGACCGCCGCCCCGGGCGCGACGATCTCGCTCTCCGCGGCGAGCCGCGATCTGAACGGCGATCCACTGCAGCACGAATGGGCAACGCTGAACGGCCACGGCAGCATTGCTCCCGCCGAGGCGAGCTCCGCCAACTGGACCCTGCCCGCAGGCGCCGGCCGCTACAGCGCGTACCTCCAGGTCGCCGACGGGCGCGGAGGGTACGCCCGGCAACGAATCGACTTCACGACCGCGAGGACGACCACGATCTTCTCGGGCGTGGCCGTAGAAAAGGTCACGGGCACGCCCGTGAAGGCCGCCGACGTCAGCGTGAACGGGACGACGTCCGCGACCGACTCGAACGGGTTCTTTCAGGTAGCGGTGCCGCTCAAGGATCGCTACGTCCTGAACATCGCGCGCGAGGGGTTTGCGACGTTCGGTCGGGTCGTGGATTCCGGGCTCACCGGCCAGACCTGGCCGCTCGTGAAGGTCCAGCCCAAGAACGTCGACCCGAGCCAGCCGATCGACCTCGTGGATACGCGGCCGGAACTCGAGCGCAAGAAGCAGCGGGGTGCGCGGATCCGCATTCCGGCCGATTCTCTCGTGGGTCCGAACGGCCTCGCTGCTACCGGGCCGCTCAAGGCGTACTTCGCGACGCTCCTTGTCGACGAAGGTGAAGCTCCCGGCGATTGGGGCGCGATGCTCGGCGGCAGCGAGACGAATCTCATCTCGTTTGGCGCCGCGTTCGTCGAGTTTCGTGACGGCGCCGGCGCCAAGTACCAACTCGGATCCGGCAAGACCGCCGAGGTTGAAATGTTTCCGCCGACCTCGATGATCTCCGGCGCACCGCCCACCGCGAAGTTCTGGTCCTACGACGAGAAGGACGGGTACTGGAAGAAGTCGGGAAGCCCCGTGTTCTCCGCGACAACGAAGAGTTTCCTCGGTAAGGTCGATCATTTCTCGACGATCAACACCGATCTCGAGAAGAACGACGCCGCGTGCCTGAAGATCCTCATCTATCCGCCGATCCCGACCGGAGTCAAGCTCCGGATCACCGACCCGAGCGGGGCGGTGTTCAGCCAGTCGTTTGAGTTCGTGCTCGATGCCGGCATCAACGCCGCCTATCGGCTCCCTGCCAGCACGGACGTTCAGCTCGATCTCTTCAACGACAATGGAACCCCCTACAACGCACCCGTGCTGCTCGAGGAGACCCCCGGCACGCCCTTGCCGGGTAACGTCGTAAACACCGGCCCGCCGATCCCGTCGGGCCAGAGTCTCTGGCCGCCAGAGCCCTACGAGACCTGCAAGCTCGTGATCCTGCGCGAAGCGAACGAGCCGACCGCGACGGCTTTTTTTGCCTTCAAAGGCGCAGGGACAGCCGCACAAGCCCAAGGCTACTACGCATTCATCGATCCAGATGAGAACGGGGATGGGGTCGGCGAGCGCACGACCCTCGGCGCCTGGTGGAGCAAGAACGGATTCACCTTTGACGCGAACGGGAACCCTACGAATGGCGTTCGCACATCGTACTTGAACTTCAACGATCTGGGCTCCGGCCGCGACATGCACTTCCTGCAGCATGCCGACGGAACGGCCGCCGCCTACGTCACGAACTACGGGCTCTTCAACCAGGATCACGGGAACGCGGACCTCGCCCTCAGCCGAACGAATCCCGGGGCAACCGTGTGTATGGAGTACGGCCCCGTGGCCGGGCAAGGAAGCACCCGGATCGTGAAGTTCTTCGTCTTCGCCGGCGGCGACTTCTCGTTCAACGCGCCGCGCGTCGAGTCCGCAGACCTCGACGGGTTCGGGCAGAAGTTCGTGCCCAACCTCTGCGAGAACTGCCATGGCGGGACCCAGTATTCCCCCGCGAACCCGGCATCTCCCACGTTCGCTGAGGTCAATCTCGGCGCGAGCTTCCGTGAGCTCGACATCGCGACCTACAAGTTCCCGGGAGGAAGACTCACCGCGAACGACGCCGAGAAGACCGCGTTCCGGGAACAGAACCTGATCGTGAAGGGACTGAATGCCAACGATACGATCGCGATCCAGCCGATCAAGGATCTGATCGCCGGCTGGTACCCGGGCGCCTCCATCGAACAGGACAACACCTTCACACCGCCGGGATGGGTCGGGGCACCGCAGCAGGGTCTCTATCACGACGTCGTGAAGCAGAGCTGCCGGACCTGCCATGTCGCCCTCGACGCCGATCCCTCCGACGGCGGGATCGGGTGGATCACCTACGAACAGCTCCGACAGCGGCGGGAGTTCGGGATTCTCGACTACATCGCGCTCTGCGACGCCCGAGTCATGCCGCACGCGGTCACGACCTATCGCAACTTCTGGTTGAGCGCGTCGCCGCACCGGCCGGCGGTGTTACGCGACTTCTCGAATGGCGCGGGATGGACACCGCTTGGGGTCTGCCAGTAGTTGACCGGGTGGCAACCGACCTCGAGAGATGAACGCGAGATGACTCCTCAGGCAGGCGAGGCGACGCTCATGGACGAAGAGGGTCCCGATCTTCCCGTCCGAGCGAGACGAATCAAGGATGCTAGTCCAGAACCCGAACACACCGACCAGGGAGGTGAACCGTGGTGACGAGGAAGGCGAAGTTCCCCTTGTTGCCCCAGATGGGGGGGCTCTACTGCAAGCTCGGAGACCACACGCGCCATCCGTGGAAACGCATGCCTTGGAAGGGCGTCTACAACAAGGTACTCCTCTTCGAGCGCTGCACGGGCCTCACGATCGAGCTTGCGAAAGTAGAGAAGGGCTGCAAGTTCCCCGAGCACTACCACACGACCGTGCAGACCCAGTTCCTCGTCTCCGGACAGCTGCGCCTCAAGGACGGCGCCCTCGTCCACCCTGGCACGTTCAACGTGATTCCCGCCGGACAGCTTCACGGGCCGTTCTTCGCGGTGGAGGAATCCATCACCTTCAAGTACTTCGCTTCCGTGCCAGTCTACATTCTCCCGAACGGCAGCACGTTCATCTATAGGCAGGACGGCACGACGATCGCAGCGGGGAAGCTCCGCTTTGCGGGACTTCGCGGGGAGAATTTCATCTCGTGATCCTCGCGTGCGTTCCGGCTTGAATCATCGTCACGGAAAAGGAGTCCTCGCAATGCGAACCCTCAAGCAACTGGTACGCATCGCCACAGCGGCTCTGTTGCTCACAACCGTGGGCTCAGCTGTTCTTGCACAGCTGACCCAACCACCTGTACCAGCAGTAGGGACGGACATGTGGACAGGGGCGATGGGCCGCGCAGGTCTCTTCCGGCCTCACGCACACAACTGCTCTGCGCTCGAGGCCTTCGTCGCAGTTCAAGCAGGGAGCGGCACGCCAGGATAGAGGGTGGCACCAAGATATGTTGACGTGGCTCGCGAGGCCATACGACCCAGGGCAATTTGACGCCAAGAACGTCCGATTCCACGACCCGAGGAAACGCTGGAAGGCCGCGTTTGCGCGGCCGTAGCCGGTGCGGGTGCTACGCCGCGGGTCGCCCGAGGAGCTTCCGGAGGGCCGCAGGAGTCAGGGTGCGCCACCGCGGCACCGGTTCTGATCCGTCCCAGTACTGGACCTGCGCGCCAAGGGCGTCGGCGTAGTCCGCGGGGCTCTCCTCGGGGAAGAGCCTCCTCATTTCGACCCTGTAGAAGTCGTACGGCTTGAAGGTGACCGCGAACTCCTCGCGGTCGAGGCTCAAGTCAAAGTCCAGGTCGCCCGCGACGTCGTCGTCGCGGAACGGATACGGCGCGACGTCGCCGACCGTGACGACGAAGCGTGGCGCCGGAAAGACGTCGGCGTCGACCGACTTCACGACGCCCCTCGCCGTGCGATAGTCGGGATCGAGACTGAGCTTGGTGCGGGGAAACCGCAGGACAAGGCCGTTTTCCGGAAGCTGTGCCACCTCCTCGAAGATCTTCCGGTCCGGTCCGAAGGGAGTGCGACCGTCCGGCTCGTCGGGCCGGAGGATCACGAGCACTCCCTCGTTCCAATCGTTGTTGTGGCCGCGGACGAGGATCTCGGCCCGTCCGTCGCCGTCGAAATCCCGCACGAGGTGCGGGTCACTGCTGCCGATCGTCCAGTAGCTCCGTCTCAGCCGCCAGCGGCCGGCGAACTCCACCACGAGGATCTGGCTCGGGTAGTTCACGTCCGGCCCGGTCGACATGGAAAGACCCAGCACGAGGTCGTTCCGCTCCCCGTCGCCGTCGAGAGCGTGTGCGCCGAACGGGCCGAGATGGAAGAGACAGGGCACAGCGTGGCTCCCGAAGTGGAGCTTTTCGGGCGGACGCCGGCCGGGGAAGTGCGGCAGCAGCAGCGAGTCGAGCAGCTCGCGGCTCCGGCCGTCGAACGCGGAGAGCACGCCTTCCCCGGGCTTACCCGGCGGCATTCGGGCGACTGCGACCACGGGGTGGTCCGTGCCTGAATCGAGGGTCGCCACCTGAAGATGCTCCTGCGGCGGGACCGCGCCGCTCTTCTCGCCCCCGCTGCTTCGATCTGGGGTTCCCGTCCAGTCTTCGGGCGCCGAGCCCTGCCTGTCCGTTGACACGGGAACACTGACCTGCTCGGTGTTCGCCGGTCCCGGTCGCGGCCGGGACGGCCACAGGCCGACTGCGGCAACGACCGCCGCGGCGGCGACCACGGGGAGGAGGAGGCCCCACGAGCGCCACCATGCCCTCGGCCCGCTCGGGGTGGTGGTAGGAGGCCTTGGCTCCGCCCCGGCGATCTGGACCACATAGCCCCGCTCGCTCAACTCGAAGCGGACGGCGGGGGCGCTCGCGAGGCCCGCGTAGTGGAGCGCGAGAGAGCGCCTGAGGTTGTGCACCGCCTGCTTCAGGGCGTGGATTGAACCCTCATCCGCGCGGCCATAGACCGCGAGGGCGAGTTCCCGGCCGTGGACCCCCCTCCCCGCGAGCGCAGCGTCAACCAGCACGCGGAGGATCTCCGCCTGCCGCTCGGCGCGCTGGAGGCTGGGCGAGGCAAGAACGTCCTCGAGATGGGCGAGCACTCTCGCTCGCGAGCCGCCGTGGGGAACGACCTTCCCGCCCATGCCGGAGCCACCGGGGTTTCGGGTGTGGGCCGAGGATACGGCAGGTCACTGACCGTGTAAATGGCCGGTCATTGCCTTGTGCGGGGGCACCGGGTCGCGCATTTCTCGACCCGAACCCGACGCCGTGCCGCCGGCCCGGGCCCGGGGTGGGCCCTCCCGGCCGGCACGGACGATCCGGGCGATGGGAGGAAGGTTCATGCGAAGCGCCCTTGCGATGATTGCCTGCCTCTTCGTCGGCCCCGTTGCCACCGCCGGCGGCAACTGCCTCTACGTCCACGCGGTGCCGGATCCGACGAGCAGCGTGATGCGCGCGGCCTGCCGCGATGCCGGCCTCGCGTTCGACGAGCTGGACTACCTGCCCGCCGACCTCTCGCCCTACGAGGTCCTCGTCGTGCACGTGAACTCGTTCCGCGACTGGGGAACGCCGCTCTGCGACTTCGTGGAAGTGGGCGGCGGCCTCATGACGATCGGAGCGACGCCGTACTTCGTCGGGATGCCGCCGTGCATCGGCGCCTCGTCCTACGTGAACAGCGGCGGGCAGGCGCGGGTCGTGCTCGGCATCCTGAGAACCCCGATCCCTGGCGTCCACCAAGGCGACATCATCCAGAGCAGCAACAACGCCGACCCCGACTTCGGCTGTGCGGCCGCTGGGCTCGCCGGGCTCGCCCCGACAGCGAGACTCATCGCCCAGTGGGAGCCCAACCCGAACGGGCCGTCGTGCGGGACGGCGGTCCATGCTCTCTCCAATCGTTACGGCGACGGACTACACGTCTACCTGGGCGATACATGGCAGTACAGCGCGGTGCGGGGGATGGTGAGCCTACTTATTTAGTCAATAGGAGCAGCTTCGAAAGACTCGACTTGATTACGACGACCAAGCGAGATGGAAGGGAGGAAGCAGTCATGAAGAGTCATGAAGAGACAACGCGCTGACCCTCGCGATCGGAGGAATGAGGAAGAATCATGAAGCGAGTCATGGCCTTGCCTACGCTGCTCCTGACCTCGAGCGTCCTGGCGCAGACGAGCGCCAGCTTCAGATTGGCCGAGCACGTGTTCAACGAAGGCGGTCACCCGGAGGGTGGCACCATCATCGTCTCCTCCAACTTCAGGGTCTCGCTCGATTCCATTGGTGAGAACGTAACAGGCCGCTTGCTGAGCAGCGCGTCGTTCAACATGGACGCCAGCTTGGGCGCGAGTTATCCGCCGCCGGACGAGGTGAGCGGCGTGCTTTTCACCGACCATCAGACCTTGGAATGGAATCCGGAGAAATCGGTCGGCGTCTACAACCTGTACCGCGGCTTGGTAAGCGGTGGCATCACGCCTGGGTTCGGGAGCTGCCAGCCGCCGGAACTAGCCAACACCACCGCGACCGATGCGGAGTTACCGCCGTTGGGTGACGCCTTCTTCTACATCGTTACAGCTGAAAACCATCTAGACGAGGAAGGAACCAAGGGATTCCAGAGCGACGACACGGAGCGCCATGGCGCGTCCTGCCCGTGATGGGGGGGGAGCGATGAGAACAAAGAGATTGATAGCGAAGACGTGGATTCTTAGCTTAGCCGTACTGCCCGGTTCATTCCGCGTGGGGTCGGCTGCCTCACCTCCAGGGCTACTCAACTACCAAGGGGTGCTGCGGGACGCCTCAGACGACCCACAGGACGGCGACTTCGACATGGTCTTTCGTTTCTACGATGCAGACGGAGGAGCAGCATGCGTCGGTGGAACTCTCTTGCTAACTGACAGTCATCTGGCCGTCGGTACCGGAGCCGTGGCTGTTGACGGCGGACTGTTCAGTGTCCAGCTCGGGGGAGGCAGCATCACTCCCGGCGCCGCGAGTACGACCGCCGAAGTCTTCCGCGATAACGCTGCTGTCTATCTGCAGGTGCAGGTGGCAAGCGAGGTCCTTTGCCCTCGCATGCGAGTGGTCGCGGCTGGATACGCGCTCAACGCCGACCACCTCGACGGGAGAACTTCGGCCGACTTCCTCGATACGTCTGCCACGCCCCAGGCCAAGGCCGGCAATCTCGCAGTGAGTGATCTCACGGCAAACGGCAACGACCTATTCTTCGGGGGAGGAGCGCGTATCCAGAATACGAGCGGCTTGGATCTCGAGCTGTTCCCAGACGATGCCGACAGCTCTGGTGTCTTGAGGCTGTCTGGGGGCAATTCTTTGGACGACGGTTCGATTCAGATCTTAGGCGGTGGACCGATTCTGTTCCGAGCCACGAGTCATCGCTTCCACAATCCAAGCTTCCTTGAGACCGCTCAGCTCGACGGTTCTGGCAATCTTCAGATTGACGGAGACCTCACAGTCTCGGGAAATGACGTGGCCTTTGGCGCTGGTCCGCAGATATCCGGTACCTCCTCGGTATTCCAGGTTACGGCGGGGGATTCGAACTCAGATGACATCTTCCTTGTGGCGGGCAACTCACTTGAGGATGGATCGCTTGAGATCCTCGGCAACCAGCTTTTCCGCATGCGGTCGGGCAGTGGTCTCTTTGACTTCATCAATGGTGACACGGTCCAACAGATTGCCCAACTGGATGGGTCCGGGAACCTTCAGATTGATGGCAACCTTCAAGCTTCCTGGGTCGGCCAGACCAATGGTGGCTTTGGGCTGAAGGTGGACTTTGACGGCCCAGACAGCGCTCAGTTCATTGACTTCTTCGAAGACGGCGCGAACACCGGTGAGTCTCTTTATTGGGACGATTCGACGGACGAGTTCCGCTTCACAGACGATCTGCGTGTACTCGGCAACCTCGTCGCCACCGGAGCGAAGCCTTTCGTCCAGAACCATCCTGACCGCGCGGACCTCTCGGTGGTGTACGCCGCCCTCGAAGGCGACGAGGTCGGAACCTACACGCGCGGCACCGCGCGGCTCGATGGGAGTGAGGCCAGTGTACTGCTCGGCGAGACCTTCGCATGGGTGACGAATCCCGATATCGGCCTGACGGCGCAGATCACCCCGCGTGGCCCGGGCCAGCTCTATGTGGAGTCGCTGACTACGAACGAGCTCGTCGTGCGTGCGGCCGAGGGCTCTCCTGAGGACATGACGTTCGACTACGTCGTATTCGGCCTGCGCATTGGCTACGAACGGTTTCCAACCGTCCAGGAACGCCTCCTTGAAGCCCCTCTGCCGGCGGCCCTCGGCGAAGACGATGCAGTCTATCCCGAGCTGAAGGCCTACAGTGCACTCGAGCGATTCCTGCACATGGAGGCCGAGGTGTACGGGCGCGAGTCGGTCGACCCGTCGGCAGCTGAGGCTTTGCGGGAGTCGATAGGCGAGTACGAAACATCTGGGACGACGCCCTCGTGGGCAAGACCGGAACGAGCCTCGGAAGGGAACAGCGAGGTGGGAGACCAAGACAGCTCGACGAGCCTCAGAGACGTGAGCGGGGGTCTGCGTCAGGATCCAGCGGCGCAACCGGATCATCTCCCGGGTCTTCCTACCCGCAAGGAGGCGCCGGCCCGACGGCCGGACTACGGACAGGCGGCTCTTTCCCAGGGCAAGCTCACAGCTCTTGTGGGGGTGGCCGAGTTCGTTGAAGCCGGGGACGTCCTCGTGGCCGACGGAGAGTACTCGGGGTATTTGCGCAAGGCCCGTCGGGGCGCAGACACGGCCGTCGTGGGCATCGTGTCCGGCGAGTCTGACGTCGCGTTCGAGCTCTTCGCACCTGAACTACCCAGACCGGAACCCACCCTCGGCTACGTACCGGTGGCGTTCTCTGGCATCGTCCAATGCAAGGTGGATGCTGGCTACGGCCCCGTTCGAATCGGTGATCTCCTTACAACCTCCCCCACGGCAGGACACGCCATGCGTGCGATGGAAGCCTTGCCTGGAACGATTCTTGGCAAGGCTTTGGAGCCTCTGGAGGTCGGGACTGGCTTGATCAAGGTGCTCGTGATGCCGCGCTGATCGCTGTGAAACAGAAAGAGCCAAGGCTCATCACCTCCGGCGGAAACGCCTCCTGACGCTGCGAGCGCCGGGAACTTGTAGAGCGCGCGCATTCTCGCTCCCACGCGGTCGACGTAGATCCCGCGCGGTGCGGGGCCGACGTCGAGCGGGGCGAGTGCGCCCTCGACGAGGTCGAGGATCCACCGGTGCGGGACGTAGGCGTAACGCTTCGAGACGACGGCGATCGGCTGGTGGGTGTCCTCGCGCGCGACGGCGAGCCGGCGCGTGAGCGGCACGTAGCCACTTTCGGCGCCGTAGAACACGGGTCGCAGCGCGACCGGGAAGTCGGTGTTGACGGGGCTCCAGAAGCGCGCAAATCCGGTGAAGTCAGTGGTAGGTGCCGGTGCGGTCACGCGGTCTTGGCGTCGCGTCGCCGTGAGGCGCGTTTCTTCGCGTTGGCTGCGGCCCG